>Ga0206129_10001121_pt1 | contig 37355 bp, 32 predicted proteins | sample Helgoland_Spring_8_FD_148616 | JGI IMG/M metagenome (GOLD analysis project Ga0206129, IMG submission 148616) | Pelagic subsurface seawater microbial communities from Kabeltonne, Helgoland, North Sea - Helgoland_Spring_Bloom_20160502_2 | ecosystem: Environmental > Aquatic > Marine > Epipelagic ...
CAAGGTCATAGTACTGGGCTTCTTTGAGATTGAGGCCTGCGGAAAACACTTTTAGGTCGCTTGCCAGAACAACTGCCTTAATGGCATCATCGCTCGCTAGTTTGCCAAACAAGACTTTCAAATCACCCAGTGACTTTGGGTTAAATGCGTTCACTGGAGAATTCTGCATTGTAACCAGCATAACGCCATCATTCTGTAATTCTAATTGAAGCCAGTCTTGACTGCTCATTTCAAACTCCCAAATGTTATTTTCAGATATTGTCTTTAAATTATAACGACTTTTTTAATATTTTTCTATAATGACGTTGCGCATCACAACAGCATTCCACTCATCTGGTGATGTTGCTGGCAAGTATGGATCAGGCTTTAGTCTGCAAAAACGATATGACGCAATTAACTCCGTAAAACATCCTTGGCTGGGCTAGCATTGTTTAGCCGCTTTGTTGGGCAGATAATTTCTTTCTTGCATAAGATTTGAACGCAGAGCTATGCACCCGAAGCATGTCGGAAATGCAATTTTGTTTATTGTTGCATTGCAGCATTTTGAGCTAAAGAAGACCTAGCTTAAATTTCCTCCCGAAATTATAGTGTTTACTGGCGGTGTCTTTTGGCACCGCCTTTTTTTTGCATAGTGTGGCGCTGGTAATAGTCGTGGACATGCGCTTAACGCATAACGGAAATACAACAGTGTGTGATGAAATTTAGCGTGATGAATGCTATAATATTAACTGTAAAAGAAAGGAGACTAAAATGCTTAAACGACTTTTTAATGCAATGATTGTAGCCCGTCAGGCGTCTGCTGCAGCAAAAACTTTACCGTATCTTACAGACAGCCATCTGGAAGAAATGGGTTTTGGCCGTGATACATTTGTTGAGGGTATCAAAGCCATAGTTGAAGCTGAATTAGATGCTGCAGACGCAAAAACATCTCAGGCAGCACCAGTGAACCCAAATTTAGTAGGCGCCGTGTAAGCAGCGCCTAACTGCATTGGGCGCATGGCTCTATACTTGAGACATAATTGAGAGAACTGGTCCCATTGTCTCTTCGACCATTGAGTGGCCCGTTTCTGCAATTGTATCTTTGCGCATTGCCTGTCGCCGAGCATTCTCTTCCTTAGCATCTACTTCAGAAGAGTAAATTATAACCGACTGATGCGTGTTTTCGTCTATCTTAAACCAGATAATGTCTTCGGCTGTAGTCTTTGATTTAACTTCACGGTGCCTCTGTTGCATGCTCTCGGCGCTTGGAACGCCATCAGGCCATGACCACTTTGTGTGAACCGCATATTTCGTCATTTTTATTTCTCCTTTCAACTCGCCTACTATTACTAATAATAAATTTCGCAAAATCAATTAAAAGGACCAGTTGTGCAGCTCAGATACTGATTTCAATAATACTGCAGATATAACGATGCTGCCTCCGACTAGCGTCCAACTCGTGGGCACCTCATTTACAAAAATCCAGACCCATATTGGCCCTAGAGTAAATTCCAAAAGCATAAAAAGCGTCAATTCAGCTGCAAACAGATGCTTTGCTGCAATAAGAAATAATGTGTTCACCGTAGCTGATAAAAGCCCACCAAGAATAAAACAAATAAGCAAGTCATTCCAAGAAATTAATAAGTTGTTCCAAGTAAAAACCAAGGCAACAAGCATCATTATCAAATTAGATAAGATCAAAGTTGGGAGCATCTCTAACCTACGATTTCGGCGTATTATTATGGCATAAGAAGAAAATCCAATGGCACACAAAAGTGCCATGAAATTGCCGTAAAGCGTTCCAGACCCAAAGCCTTGAACAAACATAAGAGTTATGCCAGCCGCAGCTATGCAAATGGTGAGAATTGTAGATTTCCCAATGCGCTCGCCTAGAAATAACCAAGCCATAATGGCGGTTAAGAACGGTATCGAACTAAGTGTAAAGGTGGTAGCAGCAACAGTCGTATTCGTTATTGCCAGCAGAAATGAAATGCTGGCTGAGGCTAGCAACATAGCGGCTAAAATACCCTCCAACCCAATACCTTTGAGTTGTTGGGGTCCTGTTTTCCCATAACGAAAAAGCAAAACTATTGATATTGAAAGTCCAAAAGCAATTGAGCGATAGAAGTTGATTTGCCAATTATCGGCGGTTTCAATATTGCGGATAGCTAATCCACTGAAGCTAATTACAATGGACCCGAGTAACATCAGGACCATGGCGTAACCCCGTCTAGGGCTTATATCAACGAAACCATGTTTTGAAATCATCCATGACAGATCTATTAATTCGCTAAAATCTTCAGCTACAAATACGACAGCATTAGTCGCATTCTTTGGAAGAGCCTTTTTTTCTCGCCCAAATTATTAGCAAAAAATACCAAAGTGACTTCCCGACTTGCAGTTACCATCCGCTGATCTTTTTTGACGCCACGGCAGAAAGAGAAAATATTTTTTCATAACGGGATTTCTGGCGTGATCATGACGCTCCGTTAAGTCCGGAGCGGGTTCTTCTCGGAGTTTTTCCCAACTCGTAGTCGAAGGACCAACTAACTTGCCAGCTCTCTCAAATTGAGAAGCTGGCGTTTTTTTGCCGCATTGAAGTTACTCCGCAGACAACCCACTACTTACGCTGAAATTGGCTTAAAGCCGTTTTCTTCTCCAAGGGGGATTGGCGTTCGATCGGGAGGCTCAGATCAAAACAGAGTTAATCAGGGGTTACTGTACCTTATCGCTACATTTGATCTGTGGGATCCAGGCCCGGCCCCCCCTATTCCAGGGCCCCGCGCCTCGGACCATGGGCCTTTAGTATTAGCGTTGTAGTTTCATTGGACGGGGGTTTTGTTTACTGCCATTAACTGAAGAAGCAGACATTGCCCTATCCAAGCACTAACGGCTGCTATGCAGGACAATCCGGTCTTTTGCTAGTGCAGCTATTGCGGACGCAGAAATCCTTCGCAAATACGGCACGGAACTCGCGACGCGCCACATTTTTCCAAACCGGCCGTTCAAGCGCCGCAAACCCGCAGGATTTTAGGCCGGCATCTCGCTGCGATCGTTTTCAACCCGCAACCAGTCCAAGAATGCCTCTGCGCTTTGAGACATCGGCTGATCCGTGAAAACGAGAAAGTAACCCGCGTTTTCAACTCTGACATCAGATAATCTAACAAGCGTTCCATCACCAAATTCAGACGCAACCAAATCATCCCACAGGGCGATCCCCTGGCCATCCACCACAGCCTGAACGCGGCTGTTCGAGTCTGGGATCGTCAAGCTGGCCCGGCTGGGCGCGTAAGGTAGCCCCGCGGCTTTGTGCCAGGCGCGCCAACCCGCATCGCCGGAGCTGTCTCCCAAGAGCGGAAGCTGTCTGACCGCCTCAGCCAACCCAAGCTGTTTTACCTGCTCTGCAAGTACGCGGTTTGCGGTTGGAACGGCAGGCAGGGAAAGAAGAAGTTCGCTTTTATGACCCTCCCAGCCGCCAATTCCCCAAAGTACAGCCATGTCGATTTTCAAAGATCTCATCATGTCAACGGAGTTGAGCGGTTCGATCCGTAGGCTGATACCGGGATTGGCCTCGAAGAAGCGGGTGAGCCTTGGCGATAGCCAGCGTGACGAGAAGTAGGTCAGTGCACCAATAGTCACGGCACCGGAGGTAGTGCCACGCAAGTCTTCGATTTCACGATCGATCTGACTCAGGGCTGTTTGGGACACATGCCACAACCTGCGCCCTTCCTCTGTCAGTTCCAGTGTAGCGTGCGCACGCTCAAACAGGCGAAATCCGAGGTCGGCTTCAAGCTTGCCCACCTGGTAACTGATCGACCCTTTCGATTGATGCACTTCGTCCGCTGCCTTGGTCATCGACAGACTGCGGGCAACGGTATCGAAAATCTTGAGAGAATCATAAGAACGAAAGCGCATTAATACTGTCTAATTTTTTCGAACGATTTGTGCAAATCATTAGATTTGCGCCACGGCCACATAACCAAATATATATTTTTTATGCGTGGTAATCATCTATCTTTTTCGAAGATTACCCGTAGGCGTCTAACAACTCTGAACGGTGAATAACATGACAACCGACCTCTCCCACTATCGTTTCGTTGCCAAGGCTTTGCTGAACAAGGGCGCGCGCCCGCGCGAACTTGCGCGTACAATGCCAGCACACCCACTGAGTTACATGGAGCTGCCACATGATCCAGAATATACGCTTTACAACTCTCGACTAACACCCGAAGCACTAAGCACTGCGTCAGACGATGAAATGTATTGGGCGGTACGTACGAATGTTATTTTTCGTCACACAGGTGAGTTACCAATTGAGATAAGCGGACCAGATGCTGAAACACTTTTGAACAAGGTGTTCACCCGTAATGTATCAAGGGTCAAACCAGGCCGATGCTCATATCAATTCGCATGCTATCATGATGGGGGGATGATCACAGACGGGGTATTGCTGCGATTATCTGAAGATCGTTTTTGGATGGCACAGGCAGACGGCGATCTTTTCAGCTGGTACAAAGCACATGCCGAAGGGTTGGATGTAAAAATCCATGATCCGAATGTCTGGGTAAGTCAGATACAGGGCCCACGTTCACTGGAGCTATTGGCCGCTGCTCTGGACGGACCGATGCCAGATCCATTCCGCTATTTCGACTGCGCCGAGGTTTCTATTGCTGGTCAGACTTGTTGGATCAGCCGTTCAGGCTTTACTAACGAACTTGGCTGGGAAGTATACTTACTTCCAGACACAGATATTGCGGCCATTGGCGACAGAATCATGGAGGTAGGTTCGGCGTTCCATATCTTACTCACCGGGACACCGGTATTCCGCGCACGTCGGATTGAGGCTGGCTTATTAAATGCAGGATCGGACTTTGGGGCGGAAACCACTCCTTTCGAAGCTGGACTTGGGAATTTTGTCGACTTCGAAAATCGTGATTTCATCGGACGCAAAGCATTAGAGGTTGCAGATAAATCATCAAAAACCTGGGGTATGCGTGTAATGGGGGGTGTTTCTCAATTGGGTCGCGTAATGTGGGTGGGCGAAACTGTTGTTGGACGCGTTTGCTCGTCAGGATATTCACCATACCAAAATTGCGGTGTTTGCATTGTTCGTATGGACGACCCCGCCATAGGACCCGGCACCAAGGTAAATGTGCTCTGTGCAGACGGTTCTATTCAGGAAGGTGAGCTTTGCACCCTGCCGATGTATGATGCCGACCGCTTGATCCCTAGGGGCAAACTGGTGGATATCCCAACCAAACCGATCGCGGCCGAATAGACATGTACCATGTGAAGCTCAACCTTTCGCACTTCCCCGCGCAGAGCGATGCTGAAGTCCTAAACATTACGGTTGGAGACTTGCTGCGTAAGACTGCGGCCAGCTACCCTGACGCTGTTGCGATGGTGGATATCGCAGACAACGGTGATTGTGGCCAATCGTGGACCTACGGAGAGCTGCTAGAACAAGCCGAGCACCTAGCTGAAGCGCTTTCTTCGCGTTTTGAGGCAGGCGAGAAGGTCGTCGTCTGGGCGCCCAATATCCCGCAGTGGATTTTCATAGAATATGCCTGTGGTCTAGCGGGTTTAGTTCTCGTGACAGCCAATCCATCCTTTCAGGTTCCTGAACTCAAATATGTAATTGAACAGTCTGGTGCAGTTGCCTTGTTTATGGTTGATGAGTTTAGGGGTAACCCGATGGCTGAAATTGCACGCCATGCGATAAGCGGCAACACAGCGTTGCGCGAAGTCGTTAACTTGGAAAACGAGGATGCGCTCTACGCCACTGGAGAACGGCCCGCTGTGCTACCAAACGTCCAGCCAGATGATGCCGCGCAGATCCAATACACATCGGGAACAACCGGATTTCCAAAGGGGGCGGTACTCAGCCATAAGAATTTAGTAAACAACGCACGCCTGTTCTGCACGCGTAAGCAAGTTGGTCCGCATTCGGTATGGGCTAACTTCATGCCTCTATTTCATACTGCAGGCTGTGCGACCGGGGCCTTAGGGTGCCTTCAAGCTGCATGTAAAATGCTACTAATAAAGAGGTTCGATGCAGATGTCTTTGCACGCTTAATTGAGGAACAGGGCGTTACAACCTGTTTTGCAGTGCCCACTATGCTGTTTAATCTTCTAGACTCTCTAGAAAAAATACCGCGCGATATGTCCTCGCTTAAGGTCATAACAACCGGCGGCGCTCCGGTGCCACCCGATCTCGTCCGCCGGGTTCGGGACCGTTTGGGATGTCATCTTCTTAGCGCATTTGGACAAACTGAACACAGCCCAATGATCTGTCTAAACCCCATTGAAGCGACACTTGAGCAGATCGTGGAGACAGCCGGCCAGCCGCTGCCGTGGACAGAGGTTTCAATCCGTTCACCTGAAGATAATCAGGTTCTTCCAATAGGGGACGTGGGCGAGATTTGCGCGCGATCTTATGCAGTGATGATCGGCTATAACGAAAATCCAGAAGCAACCGCCACGGCCATTGATAGCGACGGATGGCTCCATACCGGAGACTTGGGCGCAATGGACGCCAAAGGGTTCGTGCGAGTGACGGGTCGTGTTAAGGACATGATCATTCGCGGCGGTGAAAACCATTTTCCAGCTGAAATCGAAGCGGTGTTGGTGACCAACAGGCATGTGGCACAAGTCGCTGTAGTCGGCTTACCAGACGAGAAATGGGGAGAGGTGATCGCGGCATTCATCCTGTCTGACCAGTCGCTTGATGTGGCCGATTTGCGTACCCACTGCAGGGCGCATCTGTCCGCACAGAAAACGCCATCTGTCTGGGTACATGTGCCGAATTTCCCTCTTACAGGCTCCGGTAAAGTACAGAAATTTGCCATTCGTGATAAATTCCTTGCAGGCAACTATGGAGAGATTCTGCAATGAGTGTACGAATTGAAAAGGACGGCCCCGTCTGGACCGTAATACATTCTCGACCAGGGGCGCGTAATGCCATGGACCCTGAAAGCGCCAAAGCACTCTTTGAAGCATTCCAGTCCTTCGATGCAGATGAAACAGCTAGCGTTGCTGTTTTTTGGGGCGAAGGCGGTGCTTTTTGTGCTGGCTGGGATTTGAAGCATGCAGCCTCCCTTGCTGGTGCCGAAGCGCTTGATCCGTTCGACTTTCCGAATGAGGGCGAGCCACCGATGGCGGCCATGGGGCCCAGCAGGTTGGAGCTCAGCAAACCCTTGATCGCCGCAGTATCGGGGCCTGCCGTGGCGGGTGGTATGGAACTGGCGCTGTGGTGCGATATCCGGGTGATGGAAGAAACTGCATTCATGGGTGTCTACTGTCGCCGTTGGGGCATTCCACTCATCGACGGAGGTACGGTACGCCTTCCGCGTTTGGTGGGTGAAGGCCGCGCAATGGACCTGATCTTGACCGGGCGCCGCGTCGATGCGGATGAAGCGCTCCAGATAGGCCTGTGTGAATATGTCGTGCCCGAAGGCGACGCACGCGCCAAAGCCGAAGCCCTTGCCCATGACATCGCCCGTTTCCCGCAAAGCTGCATGCGCGCAGATAGACGTTCGGTGCGGACCCAACATGGGCTCTCAATGCGCAAAGCCCTGCAGCAGGAATGGAAGGGCAGCAAAGATGAAGTCACCATAGGTATAGAGGGTGCAGCCCGCTTCTCCAGTGGCAAGGGTCGAGGAGGCGATTTCAGCGATGTATGACTTAGACCTCACCACCTCCCATGCTCAGCCTCAGTCAGACATAGAGACGCGAGATATCACCATCGGTGCATTGCTGCGCGAGGTCGCTGCAGCACGACCAGAAGCGGAGGCCTTGGTAGAAGTCAAACAGAACGGCGCCAGAGGGCGGCGCTGGACCTATGCCGAACTCATGCAAAATGCTGAGAGACTAGCCATGGCGCTCTCCACACGGTTTGCGCCTGGCGAAAGGGTAGTAGTTTGGTCGCCCAACAGCCCAGAATGGGTCCTATTGGAATATGCCAGTGCCCTATCCGGTCTAGTACTGGTGACTGCTAACCCGGCCTTTCAGGCACGCGAACTAGCCTACGTGCTGGAACAATCCGGCGCGGTTGCACTTTTCCTTGTCAAAGAATTCCGCGGCAACCCCATGGGCCAAATTGGGACTGAAGTCGCCGCGAGCATCCCATCGGTTCGCGATGTCACGGACATGGAAAGCGTAGCGCTTTACACACAAGGCTCCCGCCCGATTGCTTTGCCCAATGCCGATCCAGGCGACGCGGCGATGATCCAGTATACCTCCGGCACCACCGGTTTTCTCAAAGGGGCAGTCCTGAGCCATCGCGGACTGGTCAACAACGCCCGGTTCTACGCGGGTCGCTGTGGGACAACCGAGGCGACCACCTGGGTCAACATCATGCCGATGTTTCACACCTCGGGCTGCGGGATGGTCACGCTTGGATGCCTTCAGGCGGGGTGCCGAATGGTGTTGGTCAGCCTGTTTGACCCGGATGTCGTGCTTGACCAGTTGGAAGCGAGCGGCGCTGACATCATCCTTGGCGTGCCGACCATGGTGGTGGCCTTGCTCGATGCACAAAATGCGCGTCCACGAGACATGTCGGCTCTGAAGCTCGTCAGCTGCGGTGGCTCAATGGTGGCGCCCAAATTGGTGCGCCGGGTGCAGACCCTGATGGGAGCCGGATTTTCGACACTCTATGGCCAGACCGAGCATTGTCCGGTAATCACGCAACATCATCTAGACGACAGCATTGACGACATCTGCAACACGGCAGGCCAGCCGGTAGCTCAGACCGAGGTCTCAATTCGCAGTGTCGATAACAATTGCGCCGTCGTCGTAGGAGAGGTCGGGGAAATCTGTGCCCGCGGCCCCTGCGTCATGCTGGAATACAACGACAACCCGAAGGCCACATCCGAGACCATAGACGGAATGGGCTGGCTGCACACCGGCGATCTTGGTCGAATGGATAAACGAGGCTACGTCACAGTCACGGGTCGTGTGAAAGAAATGATTATCCGCGGCGGCGAGAACCATTTTCCCGCTGAAATTGAAAACTGCCTGTTGGAACACGCAAGTGTGGCCGAAGTCGCTGTCGTTGGCCTGCCAGACCCAAAATGGGGCGAGGTTATAGGCGCGTTCATCAGGAGCACAGGACTGCTCGACAAGGGTACGCTGCACGCTTATTGCCGCGCAAACATGTCACCACAAAAAACGCCGAATGTTTGGGTGCAGGTCGAGGAGTTCCCCCTGACCGGCTCAGGCAAAATCCAGAAATTTATTCTCCGCGATCGTTTTGTCGCCGGGGAATATGCTGAACTCTGACTAACAGGAATCACCATGCAGGACGCAACCAAACACTTCATTAATGGCCAGTGGGTTAATTCGATTGATGGACGCGAAACGGCAGTCGAGAATCCATCGACTGAAGAAAGGATTGCAACAATCACTTTAGGTGGTGTTGCTGATGTCGAGATGGCCGTCACTGCGGCTAAGGACGCCTTTCCAAGCTGGGCAGCAACTAACCCTTCGGAAAGGATCGCCGCATTGGAGCGGTTGATGGAAGTCTACAAGACACGGGCTGGAGACATGGCGCAGGCTATCAGCATTGAAATGGGTGCGCCGATTGCGCTGGCAAAGACAGCACAGGTCGGTGCCGGAGCCGGGCATCTCAAAAATACCATTCGGGCCGCCAAAACTTTTGTCTTTGAAAGTCCTTTGGGGGATCACGCGCCAGGTGATATAATCTTATACGAGCCAGTTGGTGTCTGCGCCCTGATAACCCCATGGAACTGGCCGATGAACCAGGTGATGCTAAAAGTAGCACCAGCGCTTGCGGCAGGCTGCACTATGATTTTGAAACCATCTGAGCTTTCTCCGCTCAGCTCCATTCTATTGGCTGAAATGATTGATGAGGCAGATTTTCCTCCTGGGACCTTTAATCTGGTGAATGGTGATGGCGCTAATGTTGGCGCACATTTAACGTCGCACGAGGATGTGGATATGGTTAGCTTTACCGGTTCAACGCGTGCAGGTGTGGCTATAACTAAATCAGCTGCGGATACCGTGAAACGCGTCAGCCTCGAATTGGGAGGCAAAGGAGCCAACATCATATTCGCTGATGCCGATGAAAAGGTCATCACGCGTGGCGTTCGGCACTGCTTCAACAATTCGGGCCAATCCTGTAACGCACCAACCCGGATGTTGGTAGAACGCACGATTTACGACCAGGCCGTTGAAACCGCCCGAGCCGTAGCCGAGAAAACAGAGGTCGGACCGGCGGACATCGAAGGCCGCCACATCGGCCCGGTTGTATCTGAAGTACAGTTCAACAAGATCCAATTCCTGATTAAGCGTGGCATGGATGAGGGTGCCAAATTGATTGCGGGTGGTCTGGGTCGTCCCGACGGGCTGAGCCGAGGTTACTTTGTGCGTCCCACAATCTTTGCCGACGTAACGCAAGATATGACGATTTGGACGGAAGAAATCTTCGGCCCTGTGCTATGTATAACACCCTTTGACTGCGAAGAAGAAGCAATCACCTTGGCGAACGACACGTCCTATGGTCTTACGAATTATGTACAAACCTCGAACAAGGCTCGAGCTCGTCGCGTGGCGCGACAGCTAAGATCTGGTATGGTCGAGATGAACGGCAAATTCAGCGGTGCGGGCTCGCCTTTTGGCGGTATAAAGCAGTCGGGCAATGGCCGTGAAGGTGGTGCCTGGGGTCTTGAGGAGTTCCTTGAGGTCAAGGCCGTCAGCGATTGGGGGTAAGTATGGAAAAGGTTCTGTTTGAGAAAGATGGACGGATCGGGCGGATCACCCTGAACCGACCTGAGGTAATGAATGCCATCGACGATGATCTGCCTTGCGAACTAGCGGCAGCGGTTGCACAGGCCGACCATGATCGTGACATACATGTGATAGTTTTGTCCGGCGCAGGAAATGCCTTTTGCGCGGGCTACGATCTTGCCCATTACGCCAAGCGCAATGGTTCCAACAAGGTGGTGCAGGACATGCCCTGGGACCCGATGCAGGATTTCCAGTGCATGTGGGCTAACACGCAGGCTTTCATGTCGCTCTTCCGGGCGATGAAACCGGTGATCTGTAAGGTGCATGGCTTCGCCGTTGCGGGCGGCTCGGACATCGCGCTGTGTGCCGATCTAACGATCATGGGGGACACGGCACAGATCGGCTACATGCCCACCCGCGTTTGGGGCTGTCCGACAACTGCAATGTGGGTGCATCGGCTCGGGCCTGAAAAGGCCAAGCGCATGATGTTCACGGGTGACAAAATAACCGGCGTCGAAGCCGCCGAGATGGGGTTGGTGCTTAAATCCGTGCCTGACAATCAGCTCGATGCCGAGGTCGAAGCGTTGGCCGTCCGTATGGCATCCGTGCCGATCAATCAACTGGCCATGCAGAAGATGGTGATCAACGCGGCGGTTGAAGAGAAAATCAACGAGACGCAGCGCCTTGCCACCGTGTTCGACGGCATCACCCGCCATTCGCCCGAAGGCATAAACTTCAAAGCCCGCGTGGAGCAAGTCGGTTGGAAGCAGGCGGTGCAGGAACGAGACACCGGGACCTTCGACTGGACCCGCAACAAGCTATTTGATTGACAAATCCACAAATTATTTGGAACCAACCGTTCGCATTGGCATGTCAAATTACAACAAAACCTTGCCGCTCGAGTATTGTATAAGGAAAACCCGATGCGCTCCAAATGAATGGCGGCTCTTCTCGTCACGCGGCAGTACTCTGATCCATGCATGAGCGGCAGTTTTTCCGCTGCGAGCGCACGCAGCAAAAAAACGAACTCACAGGTTGGGCTCAAAGCGGCCTTTTGCTGCAACTTGAATGAATGACCGTTTTAGCCCAACATCTAACTTTGAGATACGGAGCTAAGGGCCGAGGGCATGGGACTTCGTATTGTCGACCTATTACTGGTGTTGCCTGAGCTAAGTTGGCGTTGGTTAGTTTTTCTCGGGCCGCGGTCCTTGGACCAACGACGGGGGTTACTATGCCCAATCGCTGCATTTAAGCCTCAGGACCATGGACCGGGGCCCCTATCCCAGGGCCCCGCGCCTCGGACCACGGGGCTTTAGTGTTGGGGGTGTAGATTCATTGGACGGGGGTTTTGTTTGCCACCACCAACTGAGGAAGCAGACATCGCTTTCGCCAAGCACTAACGGCTGTTGTGCGGACTCAATGTGCATTCAAAACGGTTGTACCGATGTCCGCTTTCGAAGGGCGCGATGCAAAAGGCGGAATATGCCGCTGATACAGCCACATGGTATTTTTAGCACCTCAAGTCCGATAGGGTCTCTCGGTGCCACATAGAATATGTCTCATCAAATATTGCGGTACATTGTCCTCTTCCGTGTTCGCGTAGCTTGAGTTTCATCGTCGCTGCCATCATGAAATGTTCCAAACCAACGGTCCCAAGGCATTTCTTGATTACCATAGTTGCACTCGTAATAGCGATGATGCAGCTGGTGATAGAACGTTCCCAACGCCAATCTGCGTTTGTCCCTGACAAGCAAGTCTTCGTAGCCAGTATGGGTCATCGCCGCCCCCGGTCCAAGATAGATCACATGGAAATACACAAGGATCAGATGGCTAGGGAACACGCAATGGATCAAAAGTGAGGACAGGTAGAGCAGATGCTCAACAGGATGCATGGAGAGCCCGGACCACGGCCCAATATTGACATTGCGGTGGTGCAACGAATGGACATGCTTATAAATGAACGGTACATGCAAAAGCCGATGCACCCAATAAAAATGAAACGCTGACCAGATTGGCAGCAAAACCAATCCGGCAACAAACAGGATCGGATTGGAGGCCAAACTGATCGTCGGAACGTATTCGTTTGCCATCAGCCACATAATGACGACTTGGAACATGGTAAGTTGCAGCACGCCACTGCCAAGCGACCAGAACATGTTGTCATGCACTTGGTTGGAAAAATTCCAAAGGCTGTTACCTTTTGCCGGTTCTCGGTGATCGAATTTCAGCGCTTTGCCTTGCCCGCGCCGGACATAAAAGAACCAGTGCAGCCCGCCCGCGATGCAAATCATCAGCCCCAAGTTCACCAGCCAAACCTGAAAGACCCAGCCAAACGCGAGCGTCTTTGCTGTTCCAAGCGACGGATAAAGGAACAACCAGCAGAGCGTCGCCAAGACGACCATCATAACCCGCTCGCTTAACGTCAGCCAGTTGCGCAATACCCACCGGCCAAGAAAGTGTGGATCAGGCGGCCATTTGAAAATTGAGAGGTCAGCAAGTGGAAGATCAGGGTGATAGTTCCACTCTTTGCTTATCGGCTTTGGGTCAGTGTCGTGTGTCATAGCAACCTCAGGACATACCTGATGGCGGAGTTAAAACAGGCTGCGTTTCAAAATCATCGCGCCACGCGACAAGGCAAAGCACCGGATCATCCAAGGTTTCCATCGCATGCGGCTGGTTGCTTTGGTGAAACGATATTTCACCTTCGGTGAGCCTCTCGTCGGGGCAGTCTTTGCGTTTGAACACCCCGGTGCCGGATACAACCACATACATCTCTTCGGCGGGGTGGTGGTGCCAAGGATAATAGAAGTGAGGCGGCATATAGACCATAAATAGCCGTATTGCCGCCGACATGAACGGGGCGTTTTCGCCAATGATGCAGTAGCACGCGAACTGGCCCATGAAGTCGTCACCAATGTCGGTGTCTTTGTAGGTTTGGCGCCAATGAACCGCGTCGCTCGCCGCGCGAAGGGCATCCTGAAGTGCTGGGTACTTTTGAGAGACCAACTTTTTGTCCTCACAAAAGACATCGCAGCACGTGCTGTGAAATGGCGTGATGGCTTGGCGGACGATATCATCTGGAAACGGCGTAAAACCCGTCATCTCGGCATTTCCGGCGTAGGCGTCTTGCGTTGTACACAACAGGGTTTGATAGACGGCTTCTTGATTCATATCACAACGATTGGACAATCATCGATTGTCGTCTGTTAAAAAAGCGACATTGATGACGGTTTCGGGTGACGAAACTGGGGGCAACTCAGTTTGACTAGATTTGATAGATGCCCGGAACCAGACATTCGCTGCGACCCAGAAAAAATGTTACAAGGGCTCTAAGCAGTCCTTCGCGGCAGTTTGAATGAATGACTGCTTTAGCCCAATATCTAACGCCGAGACGTAGAGACACGGAGCCAAGGGCTGAGGGCATAGGACCACGCACCGTCGACCTACTTAAGATTGTTACCTTTGCACAATCAGCGTTGGTTAGTTTTGTTTGGGCCGCGGTCCGTGGACCAACGGCAGGGGGTTACTGTGCCCAGTCGCTAAAATTGAGATTCAGGTTCATGGACCGGGGCCCCCAATCCTAGGGCCCCGCGTCTCGGACCACGGGCCTTTAGTATTGGGGGCGTAGGTTCATTTGGGCGGGGTTTTGTTTGCTAACGCCATCTTTATTCACGCACCAATTTCAAGCCAACCCGTGCCGCCGCTCTTACTGAGTGGCGCCAACTATTGAGCGCATAGGTTCAGGCTGCGCCAGCAATCCGATGCGAGTTCTCATAAGTGCTGACAGCACCCGTAGATATAACCTGCACCAGTAATCCGATGCAATTTCTCATTTATTTGACAGTACCTAACAAATTCCTAGGCCCACCGCTCCTCTACGTCTAGTATACAATAGAAGCTGAAACTGGCCTGAAGTAACGTAATCGCCGCGGTAAGATTAATCTTACCTGATGTGAATAATTTTTGTATTACTCCGAGCCTATTTGAATGGATTTTGAAATGGCAAATGAAAATCTTGATCGCTTAAGCCCGTTTGATTTGATGTGTAAATTGGTCAGCTTTCCAACAGTAAGCTGTGAGACCAACCTGCCGCTGGTAGATTGGGTTGAGAGCTACCTGCATTCGCATGGGATATCTGCACACCGTTGGACTGATCCAGATCAACCTCATAAAGCTGCCCTATTTGCTCATGTTGGACCAGAAATCGCCGGGGCAATAGTTTTGTCAGGGCATACTGATGTTGTGCCAATCGATGGCCAGAATTGGGAAACGAATCCTTGGGAGGTCGTTGAAAAAGATGGGCGGTACTATGGCCGTGGCACCTGCGATATGAAGGGTTTTGATGCCCTAGCAATTTGGGCATTGGTCGAGGCGCACTACATCGGTGTGTCGAGGCCACTTCAATTGGCGCTTAGTTTTGACGAAGAAGTTGGTTGCACTGGTGCGCCGCCAATGATCGCAGCTATGCAAGGTGTAGTTCCAAAAGGTTCTGCCGTAATTGTTGGGGAGCCATCCATGATGAAAGTAGTCACGGGCCACAAAGGTGGCTCTGGCTTTACAACTCAAGTAGTAGGTTATGAGGTTCATTCCTCAATTCATTATCAGGGTGTTAGTGCTATTCATGAGGGTGCAAGACTTATCCAATGGGCAACAGAGCAGAATGAGATTAACCGCTCAAAAGAGCCGGAACCTTTAGCACGGATGTTCGATCCGCCCTACACAACCTGGCACGTTGGTACGATTTCTGGTGGAACGGCGGATAATATCACCGCCAAAGATTGCCAATTCAACATGGGATATCGAGCAGTTCCAAGTGACGATACCCAAAATTTGGATCGCATGTATGCTGAAAAAGTGCGGGAGGTAAAAACAGCGATGCAAGCTGTACGACCGGAAGCAGATATCGTTCTGACGTCCCGCTATGCAGTCACGCCTCTGAAGCCAGAAAGTAACGGCGAAGCCGAATTGCTCGTTCGCTCGATTACTGGTGATAATGGCTATCACTTCGTAAGCTATGGAACTGAGGCGGGACAATTTCAAGATGCAGGATATTCTGCAGTCGTGTGTGGGCCAGGTGATATTGCTCAAGCGCACCAACCAAATGAGTTTGTAGAGGTTGCCCAATTAGAGGCTGGTCATAAATTCATGCGTAACTTATTGTCTGTTTTAAGTTGATCCAATGATTATGTTTTTTTGGTAAAAATTAAATTTTTTGTTTATTTCAGCCACTCTTTTTTCAGCAGTGTCACATTTTGAGCGCATTGATTGAGGTCTCACCAGCAATCCGATGCGGGTTCTCATTCGCCTGACAGTACTGCCATATTATATAATAATTTAAATATATATCAAATATTTATGAGACACTAATTCCTTACATCTCCCTATTTCTTCCCTCTAGCAGTTAACGGTACCCGCCACCACCAAGCGACAGAACACCCGCGCGTCGCTGCAAACTGGACTGGTTTATTCTAGTGCTTTTTTCTTTTCCTATCTGTCACCGAATACCAACCGCACTGGATAAAATTGATGAAAACAGACTTAAAGACCGCTAAGCTAACTCTTTTTTCATTTGATTAATAAGAGAGACTGAATAGACGACCAAAGCTATCCAAATCATTGGGAAAGCAATCATACGCTCCCGTCCAAAAGGCTCATCAAAAACAAATACGGCACATAAAAAGATCATAGTTGGTGCGATGTACTGTAATATCGCGATGGTAGTTAAGCGCAGTCGTTTAGCACCATTTGCATAGAGCATTAGAGGAACTGCTGTTACTAAGCCGCAGCCTAGCAAGAGAAAGCCATCACCGAAGCTTAGGGTGAAGAAATGGCTCTCTTTGCGAAAGGCATACCAGGTCGCGATTAAAAGAGCGAATGGTAATAATATCAGTGTTTCCAGTAAAAACCCTTGGTTTGGTCCGATTGGCAATTTTTTCTTACAAAGAGCATAAAATCCCCAGCTCATAAATAGTCCGATGGCAACCCATGGCAGCTTTCCCGCAGACCATGTTAAAACAACAACCGCTGAAGTCGCTAAAGCAATGGCAACTATTTGCCATTTATTCGGTCGCTCTCCCATAAACAAAGTTCCAAGAGCAATACTGAATAGTGGATTAATATAGTAACCTAAAGCGGCATCTAAGGCATGACCAGAGCTGATCGCCCACACATAAATACCCCAGTTTACCGCTATGAGAGCCGCTGTAACAGCGCCCGTTGAAATTGCTTGAGGACTGGACAATGCTTCCCGCAAATCAGACGTACGTCCCATAACTAGCAAGGCCAAACCAGCAATAGGGACAGACCAAATAACTCTATGAGCTACAATTTCCATTGCGGGAATATGATCCAACAGCTTCATATACAGCGGTAGAAATCCCCAAAGGACATAAGCTGAGACCGCAAAGGCGAGGCCCGAAGTGCTATCATTATCTTTTTGCAAATGCATGAAATTACCAGCGCAACAAAACGGATTGAAGGTCAAGTCGAAATTTTTAGGTATTGAAAAATATAAGCAAGTGGACAAGAAAAGGAAGAGCGACACATAAGCTGAGTGCAACCGTTTTAATATTAATACTCTGGCAAAATCTATAGCTTTTGAATTGCATCGAAAGCTTCGTATTTGAAGGTTGGCTAAACCCCAAAATTTTCTCGCGGCACCGTAAATCTACTGCCCTTGGCCGGAGGATTTTCAGGCTGTCCGGCAAAGCATTGGGCAATTTTCATCCATTTTCTCGCAATTGCGCCCTCGGATGTTAGCCTCGTGTCTTGAACATTACGAACTTGTGTGACGACTTCGGCAAACTCCAATGCTTTGCCCTTGATCGATGACGGTGATCCGCTGTCACCCCATTCCCATATCTTCCCGGAGGGACTGATTAACCTAACATACGGGATGTGGTCTGGAACTTTCAGGCCTCTATTAGCGAAACTCCAACCAAACGTAGCGACTCCAAGATGGCAAATATTTTTAATTCTATCATGCGGGGTACGCCCCACTCCCAAAGCATCAAATATTTCTTGACCATGCGCCCATGTTTCCATTTGACGTGCGGTTATACTAGATTTGGCGCTCATTTCTGGTCCAAACCACTTAAGACGGACACTGGGGTCGGCACGAGCAAAAGCTGTCCCTAATTTTCTGCTGTTACCATACCACCGCTCAAACAAATTTTTCCCACTAAGCTTGTCCAGAAAAGGATATTGGCTCTCTAGAAGTGACATCCCTTGATCTAGATGAGATGAAACGTTTGAATGGATCTTTGCAAACTCATCTTCGTTTTGCAGTGACTTTAAAGCTGCCAAATCGAACATGTATAAATGTCCAATCACGTCGTTCACGGTCCAAGATTTAAAAAGAGTTTTTTTAAAAAATATACTTTCGAGCTGATCGCGCAACAAATTTGACAATTCGTCAACCTCGGCCAAATAATCGTGAGCTTGTTGCATTGTTATCCCTAAGTCGTTTCGTTTCATTTACATATTACCAAAAAGAAAGATGTTTTGTTCAAAAATTTAAAAGGAAATTTGAAGAATTTTTGCGTGAAAGTGCGCTAGTTGGCTTAATTATCGGGAATACGCAGTAAGATAACCAATAACAAACAACCAAACGAGCCAGTTAATCCAAGCGCCGGCACTACCCCCAGGTAATCAGTGAACCCACCTAAAAAAACTGCGCCCAGTGCTGTACCACCAATTGCAGCCATGGTCCAAAGGCTCATTACACGGCCCCGAAAACTGTCTTCCAGTTCCATTTGGATAGTACTTTGGAGCGATATCCCAGACAGGGTCCCAGCAAATCCCAAGTAAGAAATAAAACCTAGGGTTAGATACCACGAACCGCACAGACCAATGAGAGGAATAAATACAAAACCAAAAAAAATACTTACAGGCACATACTTGGGCAATATCCCAGGAGGCTGACTAGAAGAAAACGCTTTGACTATACCCGCTAATAGTGCGCCAAATCCAGCGAATGACGTCAGTAGCCCCAGCCCTGTTGCTCCACGTCCAAAAAAGCCATCCGCGATCACGGGCAAAATTTCGAGAACACTGCGCAGTAAAAAGGAAGACAATGCAGTTATTAAAAGTGTCTTAAAAATTAATGGGCTTTTAAATGAATATAAAATTCCTGTAGTTAGTGCTTTCATGAATGCTTCTTTTTGCGCATTCAAAGCCAATTCACGCCGTGGTCGTAGAAAGCTTAAAGCTAAGAGAAATGGGGGGTAGCAAAGTATTTGAACGAAAAGTGAAGCCTGTATTCCGTAAAATGCAATAATCCATCCTGCAATTGCTGGTCCAGTTAATCTTGCTAAATTAAAATTGATAGCACTTAGTGTAACAACTGAGGCGATTGAAGTACTGTCAACCAGGAGTGGTCCCAGCGACATTCGAACGGGGGAATGTGCTGAGACCACCATTCCAGTACACAGCGTTAAAAACAATAAATTAAGCTCGTTCAAAATCCCAAGAGCGAAAAACGCATAAAAACTAATAGCGATCATAAACGATAGGAATTGAGTAAAGATGGCTGCCTGCTTAACTCTTACTCGATCCACAAGTACCCCAAAAAGTGGGCCGGCCAGTAATGACGGTATAAAGTTTACAAATGCAACCATGCCAACAAAAGATGCTGATGAGGTCAAATCCCACGCGATCCAACCTGTAGTGACCCGTTGCATCCAAACTGCGTTAGATGCAAAAATATTACCGCAAATATAAATGCGGAAATCTTTAGAGGCTAAGGCTGATAGGTTCATAATCGAGAGCTATTGGATCGATTGAACTGTTACAATATGATAAAATTCTAGCCTATGTAAACACTAAGGGCATTTAACCCTCTCGCCTATGTCAGCAACATACACTTCTAAAGTTAGCAAACCTCATGGCGACCAACGGAGGCGACAAGACGGCACTGTCAGACAAATCTAACTTGAGACGGGCAGGGTGGTCTCGTAGCCTCGCTGTATGACAAAACGCTCTCTATTCAGGTACTTAGAAACGAGCCCTTAGATCATCCGCCTGGCTGTGATGCTGTATGCTGCTTTACAGCGTTGTTTCGTGGTGCAGCGGATCATTTTGACGCACGGGTACTAATGCTGGCACTACCCGATTTGCCGCGCCCAGAAGGGTACAGGTCAATGCGGCGGTCTTTAATGTGGGATAGAGAGCTTCGAACTCGCCTAATTTCGTTTTTTGAGACAACGGCAAAGATCATTTCTTCGCTTGAGCTGGCACGGGCAGCATCATTGCCGTCAGGTCCAGTCACGCAAGACAATCCGCAATATTCAAACGTACCTTCAATACCTACCCGATTGGCATATGCTACGTAGATCTCGTTCTCTTCGGCGCGGGTTGGTACGACACGTGTCGCAACGCCGATGTAGGGAAGCATATTCGCCGTCGGGACCAGAACGATGTCAGCGCCAGCCAGAGCATACGCACGGATCAACTCTGGAAATTCGACGTCATAACAGATCGCGAGTCCCACGGTCCAATCGCCAAGCTGTACAAGTGGGCACAGGTTATCCGCCGGACTGAACGCCGCACGGTCCACTTCCCCGAACAAATGCGCTTTACGACAAATTGAAAGCACCGAGCCTGTCGCATTAATGAGCGCTGCTGAGTTGAACACCCTTTCGTCGTCTCGTTCGGGAAACCCGCAAAGCACGCCGATTCGGTGGCGCTTGGCCATGTCGCGCAAGGTTTGGACCATCGGTCCATTACGAGGTTCGGCCAACCGACGTATGCGCTCAGCACCGATATTATATCCGCTCAACGCCATTTCGGGGAAGATGATCAGGTCGGCATTTTGCGACTTCGCATCTGCGCAGGCTTGATCGAAAAGGGCTGCGTTTTCGGCCACGCTGCGATCTACAGAGTTCATTTGGAAAATAGCAAGTCTCATGTTGTCCTCGGGGGGCGGGTTCGATAAGGGCCCGTCGCCTCAAATGCGCTGGCCAAGGAGAGCAAGTCGTTGTCACAATAGGCACGTCCCGCAAAGGTCAGACCGACGGGCATATGAATGTCCGCCATCATGCCCATGGGGACGGTTACCGTTGGAATGCCAAGGTGACGGATCGCAAGATTTCCATTGGCGACCCAGACACCATTGCTCCATGAAAGATCTGCCGAAGCTGGATTTGTATCAGCGTCCGCCGGGCCAACATTCGCGACAGCGGGAAAAATGACCGCATCAAGCGCGTTCGCATCCATCCAATCCTCCAAATCGATGCGTCGGGTTTTCTCTAACCCACGCAATCCTTCGCGTAGGGTGGGAATATCCTGAAAGTCCTCTCGCGGGGTGGTGCGGGCATGGGCGGGATAATCAGCAATATCATCCTCAAACCCTGTGTAGCGGTCAGGTAGGCTATCGTTAGGGGTGGGAAAGATCTGAGAGCCGTCAACATCGGCCAGCCTGTTCAGCGTCGGATCCGCGTTGGCCTTCAGGAAGTCATCCCAAGCCCAGACAGATAGATCGGTGATTTCATGATGCAGATATTCCGCTGGAAGAAGACCGCGTGTGTGAACGTTCGGTGCGTTCTTGCGATCGCCTTCATAGTTTGTGACGACGGGAAAGTCGACGACAACGACCTCTGCGCCTGCCTGTTCAAGCGCTTGCTTTGCCGCGTTCCATAGAGCAATGATTGATGCACGGGTGACGATTTTTTGCCCTGTTGGGCCGCCAATTCCCCCAAGCAGGCCAGTGCCTGCGTCAGTGTCGCAATTGATATACATTGCAGGGACGCCCAAGCGTTTCCCAGCCAGCGAACCATTGACCAGCCCTTTGTACGAAGGAGGCCTAACCTGCGCGACCGACGGCAACGACACCCAAGGCTGGCAGCGCCAAAAATCACCGCGCGTGTCGTGATCGGCGTGTACCAAGACGTCCAGGACCTCCAACATGTCAGCCATAGTACGCGTGTGTGGGACAACCACGTCCATTGTCGGCACGAGTGGCCAATTGCCTCGAACCGATATGATGCCACGGCTTGGCGTGTAGGCGCACAGCGCGTTGTTAGATGCGGGTGCGCGACCACTGGACCACGTTTCCTCGCCCAAGCCAAAGGCCGCAAAACTGGCGGCGGTGGCAGTGCCTGATCCGTTGGAGGAGCCAGAGGCAAAAGCCGCCGTCAGATAGTCCGCATTATAAGGCGATTCAGCGCGCCCATAAAGGCCACGCTGCATGCCGCCATTTGCCATGGGGGGCATATTGGTCAGCCCCAGAAGGATCGCGCCTGCCTTGCGCAGCTGCGCAATGGCAAAGGCGTCATCCGTCGCAACCAGGTTGGAGAATGCGGGTGATCCTGCGGCGACGGTCATGCCTTTCGCCTTAAAGCTATTCTTGGCGGTGTAGGGGATGCCATCAAGCGGACCGTGTGTTTCACCATTCGCCCTGCGGGCATCACTGGCCTGCGCGTCCATTAAGGCATCGGGGTTTAAGACGGGAACGGCGTTCAGGCGAGGGCCGTTTTTGTCGAAGGTTTCGATGCGATCTAGGTAGGTTTGCACAAGGCCAACGCTGGTAATCTCGCCACACTCGAGAGCGGCACGTAGGTCGGCGATTGTAGCTTCTACAACAATCAAGATGCGCTCTCAAACCCTTGTAGCACATTGACAGTATTAACACCGATTTCAGCGATGTCATACCCGCCTTCCATCACGAACAAGGTCGGCAAGTTCAGCGATGCGATATCCGCGCCATAGGCCGTGAAGTCTTTGGATTTGAGTTTGAAGAAACTGATGGGGTCGGTTTCAAACGTGTCTACGCCCAACGAAATGATCAACGCATCGGGGGCATACTTTGCGATATGCGCAAGTGCCTTGATCAACGCGGCTCGCCACGTTGGAAAGTCGGTGTTCGGTGGCATGGGGTAATTGACGGTGTAGCCTTCGCCCGCGCCATTGCCCGTTTCATCTGCGTGACCCAGAAAATGTGGGAAGGCCTCCATTGGGTCCCCGTGAAGCGAAATGAACAGCACATCGTCACGGGCATTAAAGATGTCTTGCGTGCCATTGCCGTGGTGAAAATCAACATCCAAAATTGCTATGCGTGTAGCGCCTGTGTCCAGTAAGTGTTGGGCGGCGACGGCGGCGTTATTCACAAAACAATAGCCCCCATACATGTCGATCGCGGCGTGATGGCCGGGTGGGCGGCATAAGGAAAACACTGCCTTCGCGCCATCGTTCAGACGTTGCGCACCAGTTAATGCGACTTGAGCCGACGCATAAGCCGCTTCCCAAGTTCCATCCGAAATGGTCGTTTCACAAGCAAGGGCATAGTATCCAAGCCGACCTTCAATATGTGTTGGAATGTGCTGTGACATGCGGCGCGCGGGCCAAACGGTTGGCATGGCTTCGCCTTTGAAACCCGCGCCTTGCCAGTCGGCCCAAGCAATTTGTAGGAAATTGACAAAACCTTGGTCGTGGATCGCCAGAATTGGATCGATACCAAAATCATCGGGCTCGCTCACAGGGCCAAGAGCAACGTCGCGCACGCGGTCGATAATGTATTGGGCACGGGAAGGGCGCTCGAACGGTTCCACAAGTTGGCCACCGAATAGTTCGGTTTTTGAATTCCGCAAATTGTGGCGTTCGGTGAAAATCGTTTCCATAAGGTACCCCGGTGAAAAAAGTCAGCGGCTCCGAAGCACGAGGCCACTGACATTTAAGCCAAAGATGGCTTAGTTTTTAAGGTTCGTCCAGATTTGGTCATAGACTGCCTGCGTTGCCTCATCACAAACGGCGATAAAAGCACCTGCACCAGCTGTCGCGGGCGGGTTGGATTCTGGCAGGCTTGCCAATTCAGGGTCGAGGAATTCTTCGGCACCTTTCACACCCAGTCCGTAGCGTGCATAGTTAGAAACTGCTGCAATGTTTTCAGGCTCTAGCATGAAGTCCATGAATGCCAATGCGCTGTCGCGGTTCGGAGCGTCTTTCAACAAAACAACGTTGTCCATCCAAACGACGTACCCTTGGGTCGGGAAGGCGTATTTGATTGACGCGCGGTCTTCGCGGGCCTTCGCGCTGAAGCCATCATAGATCATGCCAACAGATACATCACCAGATACCAACACCTCTTTTGCGGTGTCAGAGTTGAAGGATGCCCAGTGTGTTTTGGCTTCTTGCAGCATGTCGTTCAGGGCGCTGAGCTGCTCACGATCATTGGAACACTGCGGTATGCCCATGTGCAATGAGGCCAGTGCCAGCACCTCACCCTGGCTATCTAGCATATTGATTTTACCTGATATTTCCTTAGGAGGATTGAATAGAATGTCGGTTGTGTTGATGTCGCCATCGTAGTCTTCGGTGTTCACTGAGAACGATGTTGAGCCCCACTGGTAGGGTATGGAGTGAGTGCGGCCAGGGTCAAAGGCTGGATTGGCCCATTCAGCAGCGATGTTGCCTTTGTTGGCAAGTTCGCCGTCTGCGATGGTGTCCAATAGGCCTTCGTTTGTCATGATTTCGACCATGTAGTCACCTGGAACAGCGACGTCATAGGTCCCCATTCCGCCAGCCTTCAGGGATGCGAGCATCGCCTCGTTGGAATCGTAGGTGTCCATGGTGACGTTGATGCCGGTCTCAGTCGTGAACTTTTCTAACAGCTCTGCAGGGATGTATTCAAACCAGTGATAGATCACCAGTTCGCCCTCGGCCGCGGCCGTGTTTGCAAGCAGCGCAAGCGCCATTGCCGATGTTGTGAGTCGTTTCATGTTTTTATCTCCTTGTTGTTATTTGGTATTGTCAAACTTCGACACGAAGTAAGAGATGGTGACCATGACGACCGATAGGCTCAGAAGCATCGTAGAAATGGCCATGATATTGGGCTTGAGCCCCTGTTTCACCGAGCCAAAGATTGCCGTAGGAAGGGTTTCGATACCCGCCCCTTTGACAAAGTTGGTGATGATGAAGTCGTCAAGACTGACAATGAACGCCAGCAAGAAACCGGAAATGATGCCAGGCGTCATGAGGGGCAAAAGAATTCGCTTAAACGCTTGCGCTTTGGTCGCATAAAGATCCATTGCGGCGTGCTCATATGTATTCTCAATCCCTTGCATTCGCGCTTGGATGGGTAGGTAAGCAAAGGGGATGCAGAATGCGATATGTGCGATAAGGATCGTCACATAGCCGCGTGTGAACCCGATTGCATTAAAGAAGATAAGCGTAGCAACAGCGAGCACAATTTCAGGCACCATAATTGGCAACGTTATTAACGCCAGTGAAGGCGTGCGTAAACGGTATTTTCCGCCCCGCACGATTGCCGTTGCCGACGCCGTGGCAATAGCTGTCGATACTGTGGCGGCTATGATCGCAATGGAAAACGAATTGATCGCGGCCTGCTGAAATTTTGCACTTTCTGGACCTGTGAATACATCCGCGTACCAGCGCAGCGACCAACCAGCCCAAGTGGTGATAGAATCCGACGCGTTAAATGAATATATTGTTACTACGATAAGCGGCGCATAAAGAATGACCACACATAATAGGGTGATAAACCGAAAGCCGGCGTAGGTTTTTATATCTGTGTTCACGTTCATGTCGTGGCCCCAGCGCGACGTTGCTGGTGGGCAAAAACCATCAACAAGACTAAAACCATACTCAGCAAAATCATGGATGCGGCGGCACCGAATGGCCAGTTTCCTGCGTTGCCTTTGAATTGTTCCTCAATCAGCGAGCCGATCATGAAATTCTTTGCGCCGCCTAGTAGATCAGGTGCAAGAAACGCCCCGAGGCTGGGCACGAACACAAGGATGCAGCCTGCAATCACACCGGGTTTTACTGCGGGCAGCACGATGCGCCGCAAGGTCGCCCATTTGGTGGCGTAAAGATCGGAGGCAGCTTCCGACATGGTGAAATTATAACGATCCACGGCTGCATAGATTGGCAGAACCATGAACGGCAAGTAGCTGTAAAACAGGCCCACTTGTACGGCGAGGTTGGTGTTTATAATCTGTAAAGGTTCGCTGATGATCCCGATATTGAGAAGAGAGTTGTTCATTGGTCCTTCGTCGCGAAGCAGGAATTTCATTGAAACCGTGCGGATCAGCAAGTTTACCCAATAGGGAATGGTAATCAAAAACACCCACAGCGCGCGGGTGTTGGCGGGGCGTGTTGCGATGTAATAAGCAGTCGGAAACCCAATCAGTAGTGACAGGATGGTTGCCAGACCTGCCTGCCAGATAGAACGCCAGAATATTTCGATATAGGTCCATTGGAGCGTCGGATCAGCGTCGCCAAAAAGCCCGCGATCAAAAAAGAACTGATCATAGGCGGCAAGGGTTGGTTCCCAGGTGACGCCGCCACGAAATTCTTTGGTCAGGAACGAATAAATGACCATAACGCAAACGGGTGCAAAGACGAAAAAACCCAGTACCAACCATGATGGCATCAACAACCAATGACGCGCGTTTTTGTAGGTGTCAGACGCGACAGAACCTCCAGAGGCCGCACCGCCAGCCATCAGTCAATCAACAGGCGCGCGGCACCTGTTTCCATGTTCACAAAAGCAGCGCTTCCCGGTTCGATCAGGCGTTTGTTACCGCGTTCAGTGTTGGATGTGCGCACTGCCATTTTCGGGCCGCCGTCCAGATCGATCATCGTCGTGATGTCGGTGCCGATATAGATATTCTCGGTTACCACACCCCGAAGGCTCGTCCCTTCGGTTGCTTTTTCGGACAGGATCAGGCGTTCAGGGCGCACAGACAGGTGAACTTTCGCGCCCGCCTGAACACCATCAACGGCATCACACGTTAGCGCGAGGCCGCCGCCGATATGACACTGGGCGCAACCATCTGCAATTTTGTCTACAGATACCTCAAGCAGGTTCGTGTCACCAATGAAGTTGGCCACAAACATGTTGCGCGGATGTTCATAGATGTCGCGCGGTGCGCCAAGTTGTTGCAACTCACCGGCTGACATCACGGCAATCCTGTCGGACATGGTCAGGGCTTCTGCTTGGTCGTGGGTGACAAAGATAAATGTGATGCCGGTCTCGCGTTGGATGTGTTTCAGCTCAATTTGCATGGCTTTGCGTAGTTTTAGATCAAGTGCAGAAAGTGGTTCGTCCAGCAGCAAGACCTTTGGAGAGGGGGCAAGAGCGCGCGCGAGCGCCACGCGTTGTTGCTGGCCACCGGATAGTTGCGCGGGCTTGCGCTTAGCAAACTGGGACAGTTGCACCAGTTCCAACATCTCGGTTGCACGTTTGGCGGCGTCTTTGCGAGAACTGCCTTTCATTTCAAGACCGAAGCCCACGTTTTCCAGTACCGTCATGTGCGGGAAAAGCGCATAATTTTGAAAGACTGTGTTCACCGGGCGTTTGTGGGGCGGCAAGGTTTTGATTTCATCGCCGAACAGATAAATCCCGCCTTCGGTGACGTCTTCGAAGCCTGCGATCATCCGTAAAAGCGTTGTCTTGCCGCAGCCAGATGGCCCCAGCAGCGTGAAGAATTCATTATCACGAATCCCCAAGGAGATTTTCTGCAAAGCAGTGAATTCACCATAGCGTTTGACAGCATCACGCACGTCGACTGCGATTTCTGCTATGTTATTCATTACTCGCCCCCAACTTTTAAAAGATTGTAGCGCAGTCTTTCGTAGGGTGTCACCACGCAAATGTCGAAGGTTAACTTAGGCACTTCCTTCGCTGTAGGCAAAAATCTTAGTCAAACCCTAATCAAAGGTAATGCAGACTGTTCTTTTCGTGCGCTGCCCAAACGGCAATCATTAGCCTAAATTTTGGAAGGACTTAGGATGTCAGTTGAAAAGATCGACACGCTCGTTGTAGGCGCTGGGCAAGCTGGCATCGCGCTGTGCGAACATCTGGGCGATCAAGGTATTCCACATTTAGTGCTTGAAAAAAATCGCATCGCGGAAGCGTGGCGCACGTCGCGTTGGGATGCTTTGGTGACAAACGGTCCGGTATGGCACGACCGGTTCCCCAATTTGGAGTTTACAGGCAACGCGCCAGATGAATTTGTCACCAAAGACCGGGTAGCTGCATACATTGAAGAATACGCGACGATGGTCAAAGCCCCCGTGCGCACCGGTGTTGAAGTGATCAAGGCCGAGCGTTTGACAGATCGCGCGGGATTCCGAGTTGAAACAACCGATGGCGTGATCGAAGCAACGCGCGTCGTGTCTGCCACAGGCGCGTTTCAGCATCCAGTGATACCGCCGATTGTTCCCAGTGACGCGCCCATTACGCAGATCCACTCCGCTAGCTATCGCAAACCTGACCAACTGAATCCTGGCGCTGTTTTGGTCGTAGGTGCCGGATCGTCCGGCGCCCAGATCGCGGATGAGTTGAACCGTGCCGGGCGCAAAGTGTTTCTGTCTGTTGGCCCGCATGATCGCCCGCCACGCCGCTATCGTGGTCGTGATTTCGTTTGGTGGCTAGGTGTACTGGGGCTTTGGGATCTTGCCGCGCAGAAACCTGGGACGGAACATGTCACGATCTCGGTTAGTGGTGCTTATGGTGGTCGCACAATGGACTTCCGACGCCTCGGAAACGAGGGTGTGACGTTGCTTGGCCTTACTAACAAATATACCGGTGGCACCCTCTCATTTGCGGCGGATCTTAAGGCGAATGTCGCCGCTGGCGACGCTAACTATCTTGATCTTTTGGACGCAGCGGACGCCTATGTCACAAAGATGGGCCTTGATCTGCCGTTTGAGCCTACGGCGCGCGAGATGTTCCCCGATCCGGTAAGTCTTAGCGACCCTCTCGCTGACCTAGATCTAGCGGCAGAGGGCATTACGACGATCATTTGGGCGACCGGGTACAAACAGGATTTCAGCTGGCTCAATGTTGACGCGTTTGATAACAAAGGCGCGCCCATTCATCAACGCGGTGTGTCCATAGAGCCTGGTATCTATTTCCTAGGACTGCCGTGGCAGTCACGCCGAGGATCGACGTTCTTGTGGGGCGTTTGGCACGATGCGAAATTCGTCGCAGACCAGATTGCCATCCAACGGGCTTATGCCGAGTATCAAGGCAATGCCGCAGTTGTGACGCCGGCTGCCGCTGAATAGTGTGCAAAAAGAGGAAAACTGTCATGGCCAAGGATCACATAGTCATTGACCCTGTTGAAGAGCTGCTTGTGAGTACGTCACTGCCCTTTGAGAGTACACGCGCGATGCCGCCTTCCGTTTATACCTCTGAGAAATTCCTTGAGCAGGAATTGGAGCACATCTTTTCAAAAGATTGGTTCTGTCTAGGCCGGATTGACGGGCTGGCGAATGCTGGCGATTATATGACCTGTGAATTGGCAGGGCAGCCGATCGTCGTTATTCGCGATCAAAATGGCGTTTTGCGCGCAATATCGAACGTCTGTCTGCATCGAATGTCGACGTTATTAAAGGGTCGTGGGAATGCGCGATCTGTTGTCTGCCCGTACCATGCGTGGACGTATAGCCTGAATGGCACCTTGCGCGGTGCGCCTGCGATGGGCTTTAATGAGGGTTTCTGCAAAGACCAATACAAGTTACTGCAAGTGAGGTGTCAGGAATGGCTGGGATGGGTGTTTGTTTCACTGAACGCAGATGCACCGAATGTGTATTACCAGTTGCAAGCTGTCGAGGAAATAATCGGAGGCTATGATTTGGCCAACTATTCTGAGAGTTTTTACGAAGAACACGTTTGGGATACCAATTGGAAGGTGCTGGCCGAAAAGTTTATGGAAAGCTACCATTTGCCAGTATGTCACGGCGGTACAATCGGCGGATTGTCCAAACTTGAAGACATGATTTGCCCACCTGGATTGCCAGCGTTTGTCTACCACACCATGTTTAAGGACGAAGAACTTCGGATTGCGATGGCGCATCCGTTGAACATTCGTCTGAAGGGGAAAGAGCGACGCACACCTTATCTTTTGGCGATCTATCCGAGTTTGATGGTTACGCTGCCACTGGGTTATTTTTGGTATATCTCGTTGCATCCCAAGGGCCCTGGACAAGTCTACTTCCGGTTTGGCGGCGGCATGTCTAATGACTTCAAGGATGATGCGGGTTCGCCTGAAAATTTCAGTGCGCTCAAAACTCTTTGGGATGAGGTAAACGTTGAAGATCGCGGCTGTACTGAAAAAGTCTATAAGGGGCTTTGTTCTCATGCCACAAAACCTGGGCACTTGAGCCACCTAGAGCGACCCAACTACGACTTTGCCCAATATCTGATGGCACAAATTAACGTGGCGAAAGCCGATTGATCTGGCGACTTTTCAATTTCTGGACAGGAACTAAAATGGCCCATAAACGTATACGCAAGTTTAATACCTCTGACACATATCCCGAACAAAACCTTGATAATGACTTGTGTCAGGCAGTGGTCACGGAGGGTGGAAAAACCGTTTGGTTGCGCGGCCAATGTCCGCAAAATCTGGACAACGCGATCAATATTACCAGCAATGATCCGGTCGAGCAGACCCACAAGGTCATGCAAAACATCAAACAATTGATCGAAGAAGCTGGCGGCGAGATGGAGCATCTTGTCAAAGTCGTTGTCTATATCACCGACGTGCGCCACCGTGAGGCCGTATATCGCACCATGGGGCAATACATCAAAGGTGTGCATCCTGTCTCAACAGGCTTGGTGGTGCAGGCCTTGGCGCGCCCCGAATGGCTGGTCGAGATTGATGGCACTGCGGTGATCCCAGCATGACCTTTTCGCTTGTTGCACGCTGCGCAGAGACTGGCATGTTCGGCTTGGCGATTTCATCCTCCTCTCCTGCCGTTGCCGCACGTTGTGCCTACGCGCGCGCAGATGTTGGCGCCGTTGCTTCGCAAAATGTCACTGACCCGACATTGGGGCCGCTGGCACTGGATTTGATGCAACGCGGTATGAGCGCGGCCGAGGCGATTGCCGGTGTGCGCGATCTGGGTAAGTTCATCGAATATCGTCAAGTGTTAGCGGTCGACAAAACTGGCGCGACAGCGATCCATTCTGGCCCTAATTCTCTTGGGATTTGGACGCAGGCTCAGGGGCCGAATGTCGCGTCGGGTGGTAATATGCTGGCCAATGATAGTGTGCCGCAAGTGGTCGTAGATGGGTTTTTGGCAAGCTCTGGCCATCTTGGTGATCGGTTGATTGCCGCAATGCGCGCAGGTCTGGCCGCTGGCGGCGAGGCTGGACCGCTTCATTCCGCAGGAATGCTAATGGTCGACAAAGTGGCGTGGCCGGTAGCCGAGCTACGCTGTGATTGGACCAATGACTGCCCGATTGAGAACATCGCGACCGCTTGGGGCATCTACAAACCGCAGCTGGACGCCTACGTACAACGCGCCATCGACCCACGCGAGGCACCGTCCTACGGCGTGCCCGGTGACGAATAAGAAAGGATATTAAAATGCTAGACTATACCAAAGTCGATTGGACGCAACGCGCGGCAAAACTGACATTTCGCCATCAAGCTTTCATTGATGGTAAGTTTGTTGATGCGGCGTCTGGTGAAACCTTCCAATCGATCAATCCTGCCACAGATGCGGTTTTGGCCGATGTCGCCGCTTGTGATTTTGAAGATGTGAACCGCGCCGTTGCCTCTGGGCGTGCCGCGTTCGAGGCAGGTGTTTGGTCACGAACTGACCCTGCCCATCGCAAAGCGGTTCTGTTGAAACTAGCTGATCTGATCCGTGCAAACCTCGAGGAATTTGCATTGCTGGACAGTGTGGACATGGGCAAGCTGGTGTCAGATGCAGCGACGATTGATGCACCAGGATCGGCCCATTTTTTCCAGTGGCACGCCGAAGCTATCGACAAGATTTATGATGAAGTCGCGCCAACCGGTCCTGGTGATTTGGCGATTGTGAAACGTGTGCCTTTGGGCGTTGTGGGTGCTGTGACGCCGTGGAATTTCCCGCTGGATATGGCGACTTGGAAGGCCGCCGCCGCGTTGGCTGCGGGTAATTCAGTTGTCTTGAAACCTGCTGAACAATCCCCTTTATCGGCACTGCGTCTGGCCGAACTCGCTGTTGAGGCAGGACTGCCCGACGGTGTATTTAACGTCGTTCCTGGCTTTGGGCACACTGCGGGGCAGGCGTTGGGGCTACATATGGATGTCGATTGTCTGGCCTTCACTGGATCGACCATGATTGGCAAAAAATTCATGGAATATTCAGGCCAATCCAACCTGAAACAAGTCTGGCCCGAAACCGGCGGCAAAAGCCCGAACTTAGTCTTTGCGGATTGTGAAAACCTTGATGCGGCCGCGGACATGGCGGCTTTCGGCATCTTTTTCAACCAAGGCGAGGTCTGTTCTGCCAACTCAAGACTTTATGTCGAACGCTCAATCAAAGATACATTCGTCGAAAAACTCGTTGTGCGGGCGCAAGGGATGCAGCCGGGTGATCCGCTTGATCCTGCGTCGAAAATGGGCGCGATTGTGGATCGCAAACAGGCCGATGGCGTGATGGAATTCATCAAAGCAGGCAAGCAGACGGCTAATCTTGTGACGGGCGGTGAGCGGACCAAGATCAATGGCAAAGGTTGTTTTGTGCAGCCGACTATTTTTGATGACGTCAACCACGATGATGCGTTGGCTCGCGACGAAATTTTTGGCCCGGTGCTATCGGTGATATCATTTGACGGCGAGGATGATGCTGTTCGTATGGCGAATGATAGTGTTTATGGTCTGGCCGCGTCCGTCTGGACGGACAACCTCAGCCGTGCGTTGCGGGTATCTGACCGCCTGATGGCGGGAACTGTTTCTGTAAACACCGTTGATGCGCTCAGCGCGATGACTCCATTCGGAGGCATGAAGCAATCGGGTTTTGGACGCGATCTGTCCCTGCACAGTTTCGACAAATACACGGCCCTAAAAACAACGTGGATTAAATACGCGACTTAGCCTATATCCGTTTAATGGCCTTGCGTTTTACCCTTCGACAACTTGAGTATTTCGTCACTGTTGGCGAACTAGGATCAATTGCGCAGGCCAGTGAGCAGGTGAACGTGTCGTCGCCGTCGATTTCTGCCGCGATTTCTCAACTTGAGGAAGAATTCGGTTTACCACTGTTTGTGCGCAAACATGCCCACGGGCTAAGTTTGACGCAGGCGGGTCGACAGTTTTTGGTTCAGGCCCGCAAAGTTTTGGCAGAGGCAAAAAGCCTAAGTCGTTTGGCTGGATCAATTTCGGGCAGCGTGCAAGGTCCACTTAATGTCGGGTGTCTTTTGACGTTCGCGCAGGTCTTGCTGCCTGCGATCCGACGAGAGTTTCAGGCCACATACGTTGATGTTCAGGTGTCCCAAGTCGAATACGATCAACAGACCCTTATTGAAAAACTGCGCCGTGCCGATATTGATGTCGCCATCAGCTACGATCTTGAAGTGCCGTCTGATCTTGAATTTATTCCGTTGCGGTTGTTGCCGTTGTATGTATTGGTCGCAGCAGACCACCATTTGGCAAAGGCGAAGTCAGTCACTGTTGAAACACTGGTGGACTATCCGATGGTGCTGCTCGATCTACCGATCAGCCGTGCGTATTTTCTCAGCGCATTTGAAAACGCGGGCGTGATTCCCAACATTGTCGAACGGACCCGTGACATGGCGGTGATGCGTTCCCTTGTGGCCAACGGATTTGGGTTCTCGTTGGCGAATATCCGGCCCCATTCTGATTTGTCCCCAGATGGCCGCGCGCTCAGCTTTATTCCACTGGAGGGTACGCTACGGCCCTTGCGCTTAGGGTTTATTGTTCCTGAAGGCGCACGCACCATTTTGTCTATTGATGCATTTATCGAACATGCATCGCAAACGATCTCCGCCTGGAACTATCCGGGCCTACCGCTGCCGGATTTCAGTTAATCACAACCTAAGCCAAAGTTTAGTAACCGCGACTTTCGCATAACTCAAAACTCTGTCACCATTACATAAACGCCTTTCCTTCCTGGAGTAGTTCCCGTGCGCGATCCTCGTTATGATATCCTTTTTGAACCGACGCAGATCGGACCTGTTACGGCCAAGAACCGCTTTTATCAGGTGCCGCATTGTAATGGGGGCGGATATCGCGATCCGTCAGCGGCAGCGCAAATGCGCGGAACGAAAGCTGAGGGCGGTTGGGGTGTGATTTTCACAGAACAGTGCGAGATGCACCATACATCCGAGATAACACCCTTCATCGAGCTACGCCTATGGGAAGACAAAGACATCCCCATGCTTCACAAGATGTCGGACAAGATGAAAGAACATGGAGCCCTGGCGGGTATTCAGCTGGCCTATTCCGGTGTGAACGGTCCGAACTTGTATTCCAAAGAAGTACCTTTGGCTGTATCCGCCCAACCGATCCGCACTTTCACCAATGATCCTGTTCAAGCGCGCGCGTTGGATAAGGCTGACATCATAGATCTGCGGCGTTGGTTCGTGAACGCGGCAAAGCGGTCCAAAGAGGCAGGGTTTGATTTGATCTGCCTTTATGGCGCCCACGGCTTTGGCATTTTTCAACATTTCCTCAGCCGTGCCACGAACCATCGTAGCGACGAATATGGCGGTAGTTTGGAAAACCGTGCGCGATTTGTGAACGAAGTAATAGCCGATATACGCGATGCGGTCGGCGACAGCATGGGCATCACATTGCGCGTGTCGTTGGATGAAACCATCGGTGATTTGGGCTTTTCAAACGCCGAAGTGCGCGAATTCGTTGAGATGAACCGCAATCTGCCTGATTTGTGGGATCTCGCCCAAGGTACGTGGGAGGATTGCTCTGGTCCTTCGCGGTTCAAAGACGAGGCTGCACAGCATGAATTGGTCAAAGGCATCCATGAGTTGACTGACAAACCCATCGTTGGCGTAGGCCGGTTCACCAGCCCTGATGTGATGGCCAAAATGATCAAAACGGGAACGCTTGATTTTATAGGTTGCGCGCGCCCGTCGATTGCCGATCCGTTCTTACCGAAGAAGATCGAAGAAGGCCGCATCGACGACATTCGCGAATGTATCGGTTGCAATATTTGTGTGACCGGCGACATGACGATGTCGATCAGCCGCTGCACCCAAAACCCGACATTTATGGAAGAGTGGCGCAAAGGCTGGCATCCCGAGAAAATGAATATAAAGGGAAATAGTTCCAACGTTTTAGTAGTCGGTTCAGGCCCAGCAGGGCTTGAGGCGGCGCGTGCCGTGGCCGAGCGCGGCTATGATGTCGCGCTGGCCGAATCTGGTACCGTTCTTGGTGGACGGGTAGCACGCGAACGCCAGCTTCCCGGCCTCAGCGCGTGGGGCCGTGTGGCTGATTACCGCGAATACCAACTGAGCCAGAAGGCCAATGTCGAGAGCTATTTTGACAGTAAACTCGACGCCGGAGGCATCCTCGAATTCGGGTTCGAAAATATCTGCATCGCGACGGGTGCTAAGTGGCGACGCGACGGCGTTTCGCGCCAGCATGTCGTGCCATTTCCCACGGATGCGGCCATGCCAGTGTTCACGCCGGATGATTTGATGGATGGCGCGTCGCCAACTGGTCATGTCGTGATTTATGACGATGACCATTACTACATGGGCGGCGTCATGGCTGAGCTGCTGATCCAAAAAGGGTGTGCTGTCACGCTTATGACGCCCGCCGCCTATGTCAGCGAATGGACCATAAACACGCTGGAGCAGCATGAAATCCACCGCCGTCTGGCAAACATGGGGGTTAACATCGAACTCAATCGCGGGGTCACGGCAATCGGTAAGGATCACGTTGAAACCAATTGCATGTTCACCGATATAAAACGCCCTATGGAATGTGATGGCGTTCTGCTTGTGTCATCGCGCGCAGAAAACAACACCGTCTATCATGATCTCAAAGCGAGAGAGGCCGAATGGGCGGATTCTGGGATCAAATCAGTCAAATTGATCGGTGACGCAAATGCACCGGGGCCTATTGCTTGGGCAACCTATGCGGGTCACCGGTATGCCCGAGAGTTGGACGGTGAAGACATGGGCGATGCCCTTCCATTCCGTCGCGAGATCACGCAGCTTGCTTTTGATTAACCGAATGCAGGCAATGAAATGACGGATATCACTAGAACACTAGAGATTTTGGACAAGCTTGTCGCTTTTCCGACCGTCAGCCGTGACAGTAACCTTGATCTGATCGGCTGGGTACAGGACCTGCTGCAAACGGCAGGTTTTGACGTCACTCGTATTTGGTCACCCGATCGCACCAAAGCGGGGCTATTTGCCCGTATTGGACCGGGCACGCAGGGTGGCGTCTGTCTATCTGCCCATACAGACGTCGTGCCTGTCGATGGGCAAACATGGAGACGCCTCCCGTTTCAACTGACCGATGAAGGCGAGCGCGTTTACGGGCGCGGAACCACTGATATGAAAGGCTTCCTCGCCTCTGCATTGGTCATGGCCGAGCGTGCGGGAACGGTGCCACTATCTACGCCGTTGAGCCTTTGCATTTCCTATGACGAAGAAATCGGCTGTGTCGGTATCCGGCAGATGATGCCTGAGCTAAATCAGCTTATCGGCAAGCCGCGCCTTGTGATCGTAGGAGAGCCTACATCCATGCAGGTCGCTACGGGCCACAAGGGAAAGACAACCCTGAAAGTAACGTGTCATGGACAGGCAGGACACAGTGCGCTTGCGCCTGAGTTCGAAAGCGCAATTCATGCCGCTGCTGATTTCGTGTCTCAGACCCGACAGCTTCAGGATCGGCTTGCAGTAGGGCCGCGTGACTACGCCTACAGCATCCCGTATTCCACTCTTCATATTGGGAAAATCACGGGAGGCAGTGCGCTCAACATCGTGCCGGATAATGCGCAAATGGAAATGGAATTTCGCCATCTTGCCGAGGTGCCAGCCCCAGACATACAACGTGAAATAACAGGCATTGCACAGCAGGTCAGCCGTGCCTATCCGTCTAGCCTCCATGTGACTGTTGAGACGATCAATGCCTACCCTGGTTTGAATACTGACCCAACGGATGAGTGTGTTGCGCTAGCTAACAGGCTAGCGGGTCATTTTGGAACGACAAAAGTACCGTTTGGAACCGAAGCAGGGTTCTTTGCGGGGCTAGGTTTGAAGACGGTTGTAATCGGGCCGGGCGATATGGCCTGTGATGGGCACAAGCCGGATGAGGGCCTGAATAAGGCCGAACTTTGGGCCTGTGACGCAATGATGGAAAATATCCTCATGCAATGAGCACACGGCGACTGAAGTTCGCGAACCGAGCCTGAATCACATTCCATAACAATCGAGTTGTTGGAAAAAGATATGGATCCTTTACGCTGAATATTAGCTTCATCATAATAATAGAAAATCACATAATCGACGCCAGTAGCATCAGTGGCAGCGTATTGTATCTCAATGGTGTCACCAAGTTCATAATCATTTTGTAATAAAGAAAAGCTCGTTATTCTGGGAGCAGAAATATCAGGCATTATTTCTTCCTTTAACTTTACGCAACCAACCCACTATAGCTGTCATTCACATCACCAATCAGGATGCCAGTGAGGCTTAGGTCTGTTGCTGAAGTGAGATCTGTAATGGTGATACCTTTGACCTTCCCCCCATCCCAGGGCCCCGCGCCCCGGACCACGGGCTTCTAGTATTAGCCTGGTAAATTCATTTGGGGATAATTTTGTTTGGTAACCGCATCTCTATTAAGCCACCAAGTACACGCTAAACCGTGCAATTGCTCTCGCTGAGTGGCATCAAT
>Ga0206129_10001123_pt1 | contig 37320 bp, 32 predicted proteins | sample Helgoland_Spring_8_FD_148616 | JGI IMG/M metagenome (GOLD analysis project Ga0206129, IMG submission 148616) | Pelagic subsurface seawater microbial communities from Kabeltonne, Helgoland, North Sea - Helgoland_Spring_Bloom_20160502_2 | ecosystem: Environmental > Aquatic > Marine > Epipelagic ...
ATCAACTGCGGCCATCCCGGAAAACCTGCTGGAAAGCGAGCTGTTCGGGCATGAGAAGGGCGCTTTCACCGGCGCGATCAAGGCCCTGAAAGGCAAGATCGAGTTGGCGAATGGCGGCACGCTGTTCCTGGATGAGATTGGCGATATGCCCGCGCCCTTGCAAGGCAAGCTGTTGCGCTTTCTGCAGGAGCGCGAGATCGAGCGGATCGGGGGGCGGGAGATCATCCCGATCGACGTGCGGGTGGTTTCGGCGACGCATCGCGATCTGCGCAAGCTCATCGATGAAAGCGCGTTCCGCGAAGATTTGTACTACCGTATCGCCGAAATCGTGGTGGACATACCGCCCTTGCGCGAACGGGGCGACGACTCGGTGCTGCTGGCGCAGCATTTCGCCACTCGCTATGTGGGCCAGATGAACATGCCTCCGGTGAAGCTGACCGCCGATGCGGCCGACGCCATCCGGGCGTACAAATGGCGGGGTAATGTTCGTGAGTTGGAGAACCGGGTGAAGCGGGCCGTCATCATGGCCACCGGCTCCGTGGTCAATGCGCGTGACCTGGACTTGCCGAGTGTGAAAGCCAGTGCCGCGACCGCCTTCGACGGCCCGTCCGAACCGGTCACCCTGCGGGATGCGAGGGAGAAGGCGGAGCGTCAGGCGATTTCGGCCGCCTTGCGCAGCGTGTCTGGAAATCTTTCGGCCGCGGCCAAGGCGCTCGGCGTCAGCCGCCCGACACTGTACAACTTGATGAAGCAGCACGACTTGACCGCCAACGTAGAAGAGGCGAACACGCAATGACGAACGCGACCGACACTTATACGCCGATGAAGCGGATTCGAGCTGCGGCCCTGGCAATATTGCCCTTGCTGGCCGTGTCGATGGCGAGCCCTGCATTGGCGGATAGCGCTCGTTCCCAGGACTATTTCAAGGACGCCCTCGAATGGCTGCAAAAGGGCGACGGTCGTGCAGCACTCATCCAACTGCGCAATGCGATCAAGGAAGACCCGGACAATTTCGCAGCGCGTCTGCTTTTGGGACGCCTTTATCTTGAGGCGCGCAACCTTCCGGCGGCCCGGAAGGAATTGGAGATTGCGCACGCCGGTGCGCCGAGCGACGAGTCGGAAGTGTATCTGGGGCAGGCGTTACTGGCGGGCCGCGAATTCGAAACCGTTCTGCGAACGGTACGGGAACAGGCATCGGATGCGGCGTTTCAGCCGGTAAAGCGCATGCTGCGTGCGGAAGCGCTTCTCGGCATGCAACGCCTTGAGGAAGCGGCGCAGGAAATCCAGGCGATCTTGTCGTCCGATCCGGGGCACATACAAGGCAATCTGATTGCGGCACGGATCAAGGCCCAGCAATCGGACTATCGCGAAGCTCATCAGCACATCGACAAAGCCCTGGCGACCGACCCGTCGAATGTGGACGCGCAATTGATGCGGGCACGCCTGTACTATGCAGAGCGCGACATGGATCGGGCGATCGAGGTTCTGGATAAGGCGATCCGTCTGGCGCCGGATGACCCGCGCCCCAATCTGCTGCGGGCGGAAACCCTGATCCGTATTGGGCGGTTGGACGATGCGGTTGCGGCGGTGGACGCGTTCCTGAAACTCGTCCCCAACGACGCACGGGGCACGTTCCTTCTGGCCCGAATTTATGCCACCCAGGGAAAATACGAGGAGGCAGACCGAGAACTGCGCAAGGTCGCGGAGGTGATGCGCCAAGTGCCGGCGGCGAGCCTGCTGGCCGGCACGGTCAAGTTCCAGCTCGGTCAATATGCCCAGGCCGAAGATCTGTTGCAGCGTTATATTCGCCAGGTCGGTGCCGAGGCGCGCCAGGCCCGGCGGCTGCTGGCGACGATTCAGCTTAGAACCTTGCGCCCGCGGGCTGCGTTGGAAACGTTGGCGCCTCTGGTGGCGGGGGAGTCTCAGGACGTTGCCAGCCTGCAACTGGCAGCCAGCGCCAGCCTGCGCGTGCGCGATCTCGATCAGGCAAAAGCGCTGTTCGAACGTATTGTGCAGCGGGGTGCGCCCGCCGACGTCCGGCAGGCCCAATCGTTCTATCGCACGTTGCAGTCCGCTTCCAGCGATGTCACGGGCAAGCTCACGCTAGAGCCGATCGTCATCGAGACCCTGATCGTTCTGGATATGTTGCGCCAGGGCGAGGAAGAGGAAGCCGTGAAAGAGGCGCAGCGACTGGCTGCGAAACACCCCGCCAATCCGACAGTCGCCAACCTGCTGGCGGGCATTTACGTGGCGGCCGGCGATCTGGAGATGGCGAGAAAGCAGTTGGAGCCGGCTCTGGCAGAGCATCCGGATGTCGACTCGTTGCAACGCACCATGGACCGGATCGATGTCGCGGAAGGCAAGTTCGAGGCGGTGGAGGCGCGCCTGCGCGCCAACATGGCCGACGAGCCGGGCGATGAGGCTGCCATTCTGCGCCTGGCTCGGTTCCTGGCTTTCCGGGCCCGCCAAGCGGAAGGCGTGGCTCTGCTGCAGGAGAAGCTGGACGCATTGCCGAAGTCCCTGGCCCTGCGAGAGACATTGCTGCGGTATCATTTGGCAACCCAGCAGACGGATCAGGCGCGGGCATTGGCGGAGGAAGCCCTGGCCATCGGCCGAGACGGCAATGCGCGGGGGTACCTGCTGGCAGGCGACACTTACGCGGCCTTGGGCGATGGACCGTCAGCCGTCGATGCCTACGAACAATTGGTCCAATCGACCAACGAAGCGCCTGCGGCCTTGCTAAAACTGGCGCAGGCACAAAGCCAGGCCGGGGATATCGACGGTGCCGCAGCGACGCTTGAGCGTGTCTTGGCCGCGAATCCCACCCATCCGTCGGCCAATCAGGCGCTGGTGGTTCTGCGTCTTCGCCAGCGGGATGGAGATGCCGCGATGGCGGTTGCAGAGAAGGTTGCCCAGCAGGACCCCGTGCTGGGCTTCCAACTGCGCGCCGTTGTTTATCACAACACCAACCGCACGGATGAAGCGATCCGGGAGTTGCGGACCGCGCTCGCCACCTATGAAGTCAGTGATCTGGCGCAACAGGCGTTCCGGATGATGGTGCAGGCCAACCGGCCGGACGAAGCGCGCGAACTGCTGTCCGGCTGGTTGATCGAACATCCCGACGACCTTGAGTCGCTCCAGTTGATGAGTTCGCTGTTGATCCAGGAAAAGGATTACGAGGGTGCGGCAGCCTATTTGGAGCGGGCCTTTTCCCTGCTGCCCAACAACCCGGTTGTCCTGAACAATCTTGCCTGGGTGCGCTACCAGCTCGAACGTCCGGGCGCGTTGGCGGTGGCGCGGCGGGCCTATCGCCTGGCCTCGAACGCGCCGGCTGTTGTCGATACGCTCGGTTGGATCTTGGTGCGCGAAGGCAGCGTGGAGGAAGGGCTGAAACTGTTGTACACGGCCAGCGGCGCATCGCCGAATGCCGGAGATATCGCCTACCACCTGGCGTATGCGCTGGAAAAAACAGGCAAAACGCAGGAGGCGGTCGCCGTGTTGGAGCGCGCATTGGCGGAGCAAGGCGAAGTGACGTTCGACGAGGAGCGCGAAGCGGCGGAGGCGCTGCTGGCCAAGCTGAAAAACGGATAGCGCCAGAGCATGGCGCCCTTGAGTGCGGCCGGCGCCCGATCCGTGACGGTTCGCCTTGCTGGCCGGTTGTATCGGCAAGGGTCGCTCTATACGTTCGGTTGTGTTCGCCGCGGAATGCCGGGAGCGGTGTTTGGGTGTCGGAGCATCTTCGGACTGTCGGCATTTGGCAGCGTTGTGATTCCGGCGGACTTTTGGGAAGGTTGACGGTGATGGATACCTGTCGCGTGGGTGCGAACGCACTGTGCTGTCGCCACGGTGCTTCGGGGCCGGAGTCTGATGGCTGATATCCTGTTTTTGACTCAGCGAATTCCCTGGCCGCCGATCAAGGGGGAGAAGATCCGCCCGGGCGAGATTGTCCGCCATTTTGCGAAGGATCACAGGGTGTTCCTCGGCACGCTCATCGACGATCCGGAGGATGAGCCGTATCGAACCGTCGTTGCAGGCCAAGTGCACGACGCATGCTTTGGCAGGATCGACCGACGGACAGCCTATCTGAAGTCGCTGACGGGCTTAATCGCCGGGCAACCGTTGAGTTTTACGTTCTACTGGAACCAGCCTCTCGCCAACTGGGTCAATCGTGTGTTGACGGATGTCCGTCCAGAGGTGGTGTTCGTGTGTTCCAGCAACATGATGCCCTATCTGGACCGGTCCCCCCACCGGCCACGCGTGTTGGTTGTCGATTTTGCCGATGTCGATAGCGAAAAATGGCACGCCTATGCCGAACAGGCACGGTTTCCCTATTCCTGGATTTATCGCCGGGAATGGCGCCGCACCCATGCGGAAGAAAATAAGATCGCCCGAAAGGCGGATTGGATTACATTCGTGACCAAGGAAGAAAAGGCCTTGTTCGATCGGGTTTCACCCGGTCATGAGAATAAGTCACGCGCCGTGCTGAGCGGCGTCGATTCCGAGTTTTTTGCGCCGGATTGCGCCGTGCCCAGGGCAATCGACACGGCTGGCCCCAGTTTCGTCTTCACCGGCAATATGGACTATCCCCCGAACGAGCAGGCGGTGGAGTGGTTTGCCGCTGAAGTGCTGCCCCTGGTGCGGGACCGGCATCCGGATGCGGCGTTCTATATCGTCGGAAACCGGCCGTCTGCTTCGGTGCAGGCGCTGGCCGCTCGCGACGGGGTGACCGTTACCGGACGGGTCGCGGATGTGCGGGACTATCTGGCCCACTGCACCGCCAGCGTCGCGCCGCTCCGCATTGCCCGCGGCATCCAGAACAAGGTTCTGGAGGCGATGGCCATGGGGCGGGCGGTTGTCGGAACCGAAGGCGCGATCACCGGTATCAACGCCGAGGCCGGCACCCACCTGTTGCAGGCGGATACCCCGTCGGATTTTGCCGCGGCCTGCATTCGTCTGATCGAAGAGCCAAAGACTGCCGCCGATTTGGGAGCGGCGGCCCGCCGGCTGATTGACGACGGGTGGAGCTGGAAGGCACGCCTTTCCGCATTCGACGACCTGATTGGCGCCCCTTCGCAAGCGAGGTAACGCAATATGTTGATCCGCTCCCGCGCCCCAATGCGCCTCGGTCTTGCCGGTGGCGGTACCGATCTTTCGCCCTATTGCGACCAGCACGGCGGCGCGGTGCTGAATGTCACCATCGGTCAATACGTCTATACGACGTTGGAGCCGCTGACGGGCGATGCCGTCGAATTTGTCTCGACCGACATGGGCGTTTCGCGAGCGTTCCCGCTTGCGCCGGCGTTGCCGGTGGATCACGACTTGGCGCTCCATGCCGGCGTTTACAATCGGATCGTGCGCGATTATTGCGACGGTAAGCCCATGCCGCTGCGGATTTCGACCTTTTCAGAGGCCGTGCCCGGCTCTGGCCTGGGCTCTTCTTCGACCGTGGTTGTCTCCATGCTCAAGGCTTACACCGAATATTTGGGGTTGCCGCTGGGCGACTACGACACCGGGCATCTGGCATTCGAGATCGAACGGATTGACCTGGGCCTGGCCGGCGGGCGCCAAGACCAGTACGCCGCAACGTTTGGCGGCTTCAATTTTATGGAATTCTATGCCGACGACCGGGTGATCGTGAACCCGTTGCGCGTCAAGAACTGGATCACGTCCGAGTTGGAAAGCTCTCTGGTGCTGTTTTTTACGGGCAAGAGCCGGAGCAGTGCAACAATCATTCAGGAGCAATCGAAGAACATTTCGAGCGGAACCGGTAAATCCCTCGAAGCGACCCATCAACTCAAGCGCGATGCTTATGCCATGAAAGAGGCGGTGCTGAAGGGCAATATCGGGAACTTCACGGAGATCCTGAACCGGTCCTGGCTAGCCAAACGGCAAACAGCGGACAGCATTTCGAACCCCATGATCGACCGGGTTTTCGAGGTCGCGATCCAGGCCGGAGCGTTGGGCGGCAAGGTGAGCGGCGCCGGGGGCGGCGGCTTCATTATGTTCGTGGTCGATCCGATGCGCCGCTCGGACGTGTTGTCGGCTTTGGCCGGGTGCGACGGTCAGGCGATGAACTGCCATTTCACCCATCGCGGGATGGAGGGCTGGCGCATTGGCTGACCCCCGCCGCCGCCGGCGCTCCCATGCCGCGCCAGAAGTTCACCTTGTTGACACACCGGTGCGGCAAGCCTGCACCAGCCGACCAATGCCCATGGACGAACCAGGAACCAATCGATGAGCCTGATAACGGAAGAGTTGGACAAGCTGATCGCCGTTGCCGCCGCATTGCGCGACGACGCGGCCGTGCAGCGGACGCTGGAAGCGATTGCCACGGATTGCGCCACCGCGATCCGGGGCGGCGGCAAGATCATGTTCTGCGGCAATGGTGGCAGCGCCGGCGACAGCCAGCATCTGGCCGCCGAACTGGTTGGCAAGCTGATCTTTCCGCGTCCGGCCATGCCCGGCATTGCGCTGACCACCGACACATCCGCGTTGACCGCCATCGGCAACGACTTCGGCTACGACTATGTCTTTTCCCGGCAGATCGAAGGGCTTGGCCAGACGGGGGATGTGCTGGTGGGGCTTTCCACCTCCGGCCGGTCCAAGAATGTGATCGAGGCGTTCAGGGCGGCCCGGGCCAAAGGCATCGTGACCGTCGGCATGACCGGCGGCAACGGCGGCGATTTCCCGGCGCTTTGCGATCATCTGATCGTTGTGCCCTCGACGCAAACGGCCAAAATTCAGGAAGGGCATATCGCACTCGGGCACATATTTTGCGCCCTGGTCGAGAACGCCATTCATGGCGATGCGACGGTGGCGGGGTAGCGCGGCGCATGATGGCCGATACCATCATCCTGGCGGGAGGCAAGGGCACGCGGCTGCAAAGTGTTGTCCGGGACGTGCCGAAGCCGATGGCACCGGTGGCGGGGCGGCCCTTCCTGTTTCACGTGCTGGACCGGCTGGCCGCCTGCGCGCCGCCGCGGGTCGTGCTGTCCGTCGGCTACAAGGCCGACACGATCGTGACGGCGGTGGGCGAAAGCTACGGCGCGATCCCCGTCGTCTATGCCGTCGAGAGCGAGCCTCTGGGTACGGGCGGCGCGATCTGTCTGGCGGCGGAGTCCGCCAAGACCGAGACGGTTCTGGTTCTGAACGGCGATACCTTCGCCGAGATCGACCTGCCGGCGTTCCTGGAGGCGCATCGCGAGGCCGGCCGGCCCCTTAGTCTCGCCCTGGCGACAGTGGAAGACACAGCGCGCTATGGCAACGTCGCGCTTCGCAATGGGCGGATTGTGGCGTTCGGCGAAAAGGGGCGGTCGGGCCCTGGCCTGATCAACGCCGGTGTCTATGCGATCGAGCGGTCCTTTCTCGACGAATACCGTCGGGCGGGTGCGTTTTCGTTCGAAATCGACATCCTGATGGCGCACCTGGATGAAATCCGTCCGCTCGGTGTGCCGTTTGCGGGCCTGTTCATCGATATTGGCGTCCCCGAAGACTATGCCCGGGCCCAGGAGTTGTTCCGGTAATGGACAGGCCGGCTCTCTTCCTCGATCGCGATGGCGTCATCAACCGGGACGATGGCTATACCCACCGCGTCGACGATTTTGTCTTTATCGATGGCGTCTTTGCGGTGGCCCGTTGGGCAGCGGAGCGCGGATGGCCGCTGTTCGTCGTGACCAATCAGGGCGGCATCGGCAAGGGCCTCTATTCCGAGGCCGACTTCGCGGTTTTGACCGAATGGGTCGAGGCGCGGTTCGCGGCGGAAGGTGGACCCGTTCGCCAGACCTATTATAGCCCCTACCATCCCGACGGAACCGGGCGGTTCGGGCGGGACAGCCGCTGTCGCAAACCGCAACCGGGAATGCTGTTGGATGCCAGCCGCGACCATGGGATCGACCTCGCCGGTTCGATCATGGTGGGGGATAAGGAAAGCGATATGGAAGCCGCGCGGCGCGCGGGCATATCCCGCCGCGTTCTGTTTGGAACCGATTGCGGGCGGAATTCGGCCGCGACCGCGGCGGTTGCCGATCATGCCGGCCTCTTGCGTTGGCTCGATGAGCAGGAGCGGGCATGACTGACGCGCCGCAGCACAGGATTCTGATGCATCACCGCATTGCCAGCCAGGACGGCCAGGCCGTGCATCTGCTGGAATTGAAGGCCGCGTTCGAGCGGGCCGGCCATGTGGTGGCGCTGTCGGGCCCGGCGAGTTTTGAGCGGCAGGAGTTCGGGGGGGAGGCCGGCAGTGTCGCCGGGCTGAAAAAGGCCCTGCCAGGCTGGCTGTTCGAGCTGATGGAGCTCGCCTACAATGGCTTGGCGCTCGGCCGGCTTGTGGGCGCGGTTCGACGCTTCAAGCCCGATGTGATCTATGAGCGGTTCAGCCTGTTTTTGCTGGCGGGCGCGCTGTTGCGTTGCCTCACCCGCACGCCATTGGTTCTGGAAGTGAACAGCCCGTTGTTTGAGGAGCGGCGCGATCACGACGGATTGCGGCTTCGGGGGGGGGGCCGCTGGTGTCAGCGCTGGATTTGGCGGCGGGCCGACCTGGTGCTGCCGGTTACCGATGTCTTGGCCGACTATGTCCGTGCCGCGGGGGTGCCGGAGCGGCGAATCCTGACCGTGCCGAACGGGGTCGATCCCGCAAAGTTCGCCGAGAGCATGCCTCCGGCCGAGGCCAAGGCTGCACTGGGGCTTGAAGACCGAACGGTGATCGGCTTTACCGGCTTTGTTCGGGAGTGGAACAGCCTGGACCGGGTGATCGACTGGCTGGCGACCGATGCGCCGGCCGATGCGTTTTTCCTGATTGTTGGCGATGGTCCGGGGCGCCCCGCGCTTGAGGAACAGGCCCGGCGGCTGGGTGTTGCGGAGCGGGTGCGCATTGCGGGAATCGTGCCGCGCGATGCGGTGGCGCGACATGTTGCTGCTTTCGATGTGGCAGTGATCGCCGGTGTCACCTCCTATTCCAGCCCGCTGAAACTGTTCGAATATATGGCGCTGGGCAAGGCGGTGGTGGCACCGGACGAAGCCAATCTGCGCGAGATTTTGGAAGACGGGCAGACCGCCGTTCTGGCCGATGGCGAGCGGTTCGCCGCAGGCTTGTCCCGCCTCGCGGCCGACGCCGCGCTTCGCAAACGTCTCGGGATGGCTGCCCGGGAACGGATATGGTCCGGCGGGTTTACCTGGGATCAAAACGCCAATCGGATCCTGGACCGGTTGTCTTTAGGGTGACCGGTGGCGGGGAAGAGGTTGATGTCGATGTTGGCGGCAAAGTGCGAGTGCAAGTGCGGTATGGGATGGTGCGGGCGCGGCCCGCTAGCAGAGGTAGACAAAAGGAATGGCTGAGCAGGCGTTTCCCCCAAGACTCTTTATGATCGGTGCCCAGAAATCCGGAACGACGACCCTGGCGCATTTGTTGGATCAACACCCGGATATTGCCCTGTCCGATCCGAAAGAGCCTGGCTTTTTCAGTTCTCATTTCGAGCAGGGCCTGGACTGGTACCGGAAGTGCTTTCCGAAAGCGCTGCCGCCGGTATTGCTGGATGCCTCGACCGAATACACGATGGCCGCGTTCCATGACGGCGGCAATGACACGGTGGTGCGCCGGATCAAGGAAACCGTTCCGGAAGCGCTGCCGCCGGTATTGCTGGATGCCTCGACCGAATACACGATGGCCGCGTTCCATGACGGCGGCAATGACACGGTGGTGCGCCGGATCAAGGAAACCGTTCCGGAAGCGCGGTTTATCTATGTGATTCGCGATCCGGCCGATCGGACGATTTCGTCCTATTGGCACGATCGGCGCGCCGGGCGGCTGGACGAAGACCTGCGGACAGCGCTGGAAGCCAACCCGTTCTATATCAACGTAAGTATGTATTATCGGCAGGTCGAACCTTACCTGAAGCAGTTTCCGCGGGAACGGTTCCTGTTCATCGATTTTCGCGATTTGAGCGCCGACCCGGTGGGCGTTGCCGAACGGTGCGTTGCGTTTGCGGGTCTTGACCCGAACCGGGGGGAAATTCGGTTCGACGAACCGCGCAACCGATCCTTTCAGTTCAACCGTGTCGGTCGTCTTTTCTACAACATGTTTCCAAACGAACGGGCCGCCAGCCGTTTCGTCGGGGCCGCCAAGAGCGTGATGCCGCGGTTTCTGGTCAAGCTTGCTTGGGCCGCCATGACCAAAAGCACAACCGAGACCGATTCCGCCGACCGGGCCTGGCTGGTCGAGCGATTCCGCGAGGAAAACAAGCGGATGGAGGCGATCTGCGGCTTTCGCTTCTATCGCTGAGCGCCACCCCGGGCGGTGGCGGGCCGCCTGCGCGGGTATGCCCGCCGCATTTACATCCCCCGCGCCCAGTGCTATCGGACATCATGCAATGGTGAAGGCTGGCTCACGGCCGGCCCGAACCTTCCTGCCCGCCGCCGCCCGAACCGCAGGCCCCAGATGAAAATTCTCGCCGGAAACAGCAACCGTCCGTTGGCTGAGGCCATCGGGCGTTACCTCAATCTGCCGATGACCAATGCGCAGATCAAACGCTTCGCCGACATGGAAGTGTTTGTCGAGATTGAGGAAAACGTGCGCGGCGAGGATGTGTTCGTCATCCAGTCGACCAGCTATCCTGCCAATGACATGCTGATGGAATTGCTGGTCACCATCGACGCGCTGAAGCGAGGGTCGGCAAAGCGCATCACCGCGGTGGTGCCTTATTTCGGCTATGCCCGGCAGGATCGCAAGACCGGCCCGCGCACCCCGATCTCCGCCAAGCTGGTGGCCAACCTGATCACCACCGCTGGCGCCGACCGCGTGCTGACCATGGATCTGCATGCCGGGCAAATTCAGGGCTTTTTCGATATTCCGACCGACAATCTCTATGCCCAGCCGGTGTTTGTTGCCGACCTGCGCAAGCGCTATGAGGGCGACGATCTGGTGATCGTTTCGCCGGATGTGGGGGGCGTGGTCCGCGCGCGCTCCATCGCGAGCCGGCTGGAGGCCGATCTGGCCATTATCGACAAGCGGCGCGAGCGGGCGGGCGTTTCCGAGGTCATGAACATCATCGGCAACGTCAAGGGCCGGCGCTGTGTGCTGGTCGATGACATCGTCGATTCGGCGGGAACGCTCTGCAATGCCGCGGTGGCGCTGAAAGAGCAGGGGGCGGAAAGCGTCGCCGCCTATGTGACCCATGGCGTTCTTTCCGGCGGTGCGGTGGCCCGCGTCGAGGCCTCGCCGATGGAGGCGCTGGTTGTCACCGACAGCATCCAGGCGCCAGAACCGGTGCAGGCGGCGCACAACATCCAGCCGCTTTCCATCGCCCATCTTCTGGGCGAGGCAATCCGCCGGATTACCGAGGAACGCTCGGTCTCCAGCCTGTTTTGCTAGCGGTTCGATGCCGACAGACGGTGCCCGTCCGTTGGCCGAATGGTGGGCGGATCACGATCACATGGAATCGTTTTGCCCGGAGAAAATGCTCTAGAATCATGGAATGAGAGCAGGTCGACCCGTTCAATCCGGGCGGGGTCTGCCCTGGGGCTGGGTTGGCCGTCAGACGGGTAAGGCGGGCGGCTGCACGGTGCCGCCGGCAAGCGGCCGATCGCGACGAAGTGCGCAGCCGTTAAGGCGATCCACTAGGGTTAGGCTGTCGAGGATGCTCCGGTTTCGTGAGATTCCCCGATCCATGCTCGCCGCCCTGCGCGCCCCCCTTTTTCGGGCTTTGTCCAGGCAGGCCTTTTACGGCTGGACCATTCTGGCCGTCGCCGCGCTCATCATGTTCGGCACCGGCCCCGGTCAGTCGCACCTGATCGGCCTGTTTTTCGATCCGATTCAGGCCGAACTCGGCCTCGACCGTACCGAGATCGCGTTGGCCTATGGCTCGGCGACGCTGGTGGCGGCCTTGCTGTTGCCGCGCATGGGCCGGCTGGTCGACCGGCACGGGCCCGCCAACATGATCTGGCTGATCGCCTTCGCGCTGGGCCTGGCCGCCATCGGTTTCAGTTTTGCCACCGGCTGGCTTTATCTGGCCATCGGCTTCGGCTTTTTGCGGTTCCTGGGCCAGGGATCGCTGATGCTGAACTGCGCCAACCTGACGTCGCAATGGTTCGATAAGAAGCGGGGCATGGCGCTGGGGCTGATGTCGCTGGGCTTTCCCATCTCCATCGCGCTCCATCCGCCGCTGACACAGTGGCTGATCGCCGAGGTGGGCTGGCGCGAGGCTTGGATTTGGCTGGGCGTGATCACCTGGGTCACGCTGATCCCGCCGGCGCTGCTGTTCCTTTACAACCGGCCGGAGGAGGTGGGCCTGCGCCCCGACGGCGAGGCGGCCCTGAAGGAGGGCGAAAAGGCGCCTGTATCGGTGGGCTACACCAAGGCCGAGGCGCTGCGCATGCCGGCCTTCTACCTGATCGTCGGTGGCATTGCCTCGCTTTCCATGCTGGTGACCAGCCTGCACGTGGAATACACCGGCATCCTGAAGGACCACGGGCTCGACCCGCAGGTGGCGGCCAGCATGTTCACCGTCAGCGGCATCACCGCGGCGGTACTGATGCCGCTGGTCGGCCGCATGCTCGACACGCTGCCCAGCAAGTGGATGTTTTTCGGCGGGCTCTGGGTGCAGTCGGGCTCGCTGCTCTCCATCACCTTTGTGCAGAGCTGGGAAAGCGCGGTGGTGTTCGCGATGATTTTCGGCCTGAACAACGCCGTGACCATGACTTATGTCGGCTTTTTCTGGCCGCGTTATTTCGGGCGGAGATATCTGGGCTCGATCCAGGGCACAGGCCAGATGATCATCATTTTCGGCGCCAGCATCGGCCCCTTGCCGCTCGGCTGGGCGTTGGACAACTGGGGCGGCTATGACAGCATGCTGCGCCTGCTGGCGGTGTTGCCCATCGCGATTTCCGTGCTGGTCGCCCTGCTGATGCCTCACCCGAAACTGCCGGAGCCCGACAAGGAGCCGCCGGCAGCGGGGTGAGGGGTCCGATCGAACCGCCTGCTACGGCAAGTGTTTCGTGAAGCGGACCGCTATTTCAATAATCCGGTGGCTCGATTCAGCCAACGGATGGGTACCATCTCTCGGCATCGAACCGCTAACCGCAGGTGACGCAATAGATATCCTTGACGTCGCCGGGGATCGACAACTCGCTCCAGGTCTGGCCGCCATCCTGGGTGCCGAACACCTCGCCGTTGTAGCGGGCGCCGATATAGACCTGGTTCGGGTCGTCGCGGTGCAGCCCGATGGACATGATGGTGCCGTGTACCTGCACCTTGTCGAAGCGGCGCCAGGTCTTGCCGGCGTCGGTGGAGCGGTAGAGGCCGCCGTCATGGCTGGCCGCAGCGACGCTCAGCGCGGCATAGACCGTGTTCGGGTCGCTGGGCGCGGTGCGCACGTCGCGGCCGTAAGTGGTGGGGGAGAAGGTCTTCGCTTCCAGGTCGCGCCAGGTTTCGCCGCCGTCGCGGGTCTCGAACAGGCCCATGCGCAGCGCCACCACCACCGCATCCGGGTCGGTCGGCATCACGGTGAGCGCGTGGCCGTCGAGCATGCCTTCGGCCGTCGTCTCCGAGACGATCTTGCTGGAAAGGTGCGGCAGTTTCGAGAGTTCCACCAGCGGGTCGGCACGGTCCACCCAACTCTGGCCGCCGTCGTGCGAGGTCATCAGGCCGCCGAATTCCAATGCGGCGAAGATCGTATCCGGCTTGTTCGGCTGCTGGGCGAGCCGCATGACGCGGGAGGCGAAGGGCGCGGTCAGCCGGTCGGCAATGCCGGGGTTCGGCAGCTCTTTCCAGGTGGCCCCGCTATCCTCCGACAGGAACACGCTGATCGGCGAGCCGCCGGCATAGATGCGGTTCGGGTCGCGGGCATCGACCATGAACGACCAGATTTGGCGGCTCTCTGCCGGGAAGCCGGCGCGGCTCCAGGTGGTGCCGCGGTCGGTGGAGCGGTAGACGCCGTCGATGGTGCCGGCCAGCACCACGTCAGGGTTGGTTGGGTGGACCAGGACGTAGTGGGTGTCCTTGTCCGGGAAAACGTTCTGCCACTCGCCGCCGGGCGCGGCCGGGCGGCGGAACACGCCAAGGGCGCCGGTGGCATCCGGTCGGCCGACATAGCCGGCGAGGGCGGCAAAGATATAGGTCTGGTCGAGCATGGCGGTATCCTCCGGCATTCGGGCTTCGGGAAGCGGTGGCAGAGAGCTTATCGGCCTTTTGGGCGCCGGGTAAGCCGATTCATGCTCCCCTCTGCCGCAGAGGGCCGCCGCAGGCTTGACGCTGGCAGCCCGTGCTGAACCAATCGCGGGCGACACCACAAACCATCAGACCGGAGCCCTCCCAGGATGAATTTCGACGAACTGGCGCGCTCGCGCCGCAGCATTCGCGGCTACAAGAAAGACCCGGTGCCGCGTGCGGTGATCGAGGAAATCATCGAGGCTGCCAAGAGCGCACCCTCCTCCATGAACACCCAGCCCTGGCATGTGCACGTTCTGACCGGCCGCGTGCTGGACGAGGTGCGCCGGCGCAATATCGACGGCATGGCCGCCGGCGAGACGCCGAAACGCGACATCCACACCCATGATGGCTATGAGGGCATCCACCGCCACCGCCAGGTGGAGATTGCCAAACAGCTGTTCGCCGCCATGGGCATTGCCCGCGAGGACAAGGCAAAGCGCCAGGATTGGGTGCTGCGCGGCTTTCGCCAGTTCGATGCGCCGGTCTCACTGATCCTGACCGTCGACCGCGACCTGGCCAGTGGTGTGACCTGCATGTTCGACATGGGCGCCCTTAGCTATGGCATCGCGCTGGCGGCGTGGGAGCGGGGGCTGGGCACGGTGATCAATGGTCAGGGCATTTCGCGCTCGGACATTGTCCGCGACGTCTGCGGCGTTCCGGCGAACGAGGTGATCGTTACCGCCATCGCGCTCGGCTATCCGGACGACGCGTTTTCCGCGAACGACGTCAAGTCGGTGCGCGAGCCGAACGAGAGCATCGTCGTCTACCACGGCTGGGACTGACGGCGAGGCGAGGGGGCCGCTCCGAGTAATCCGATAAGTCACGGCTTGCCCGGACGGCGCTTTGGCTGCCGCCCGGGATTGCCGATCCAGGCAAGGGAGCGCGCGGCCCTATTCCGCCGCTATGGCGGTTGCCGCGGAGGGGTTGCGGAAGGCCTGCCAGAGCGCTTCCTCGTTCGCCTTGGCATCGGCGAGGTGGCGCTGCTTGACATGGCCGTAGCCGCGGATGTGTTCCGGAATGCTGGCGATCTGCACGGCGTAGGGGTGGTTCTCGCGCGTGAGGCCGGCCAGCAGGTCGGCGACGGTCTTTTCGTAGTCGCGGATCAGTTGCCGCTCCATCTTGCGCTCTTCGGTGCGGCCGAAAATGTCGAGCGGCGTGCCGCGCAGGCCGCGCAGCTTCGCCAGCCACTCGAACTTGCGCATCATGCCGGGGCCGAAGGTCTTCTTCTGCGGCTCGCCCGTCACCGGGTCGATTTTCGAGAGCAGCGGCGGCGCCAGGTTGAATTCCAGCGTGTAGTCGCCCTCGAACTGCGCTTCCAGCGCGGCCTTGAACTCCGGCCGGGTGTAGAGACGGGCCACCTCGTACTCGTCCTTGTAGGCCATGAGCTTGAAGTAATACTTGGAAACCGCCTTGGTGAGGTCCTCGCCCAGGCCTTTTTCCTGCTCCGCCGCGCGCACCTTGTCGACCAGCGCCTGATAGCCGCGGGCGTATCGGGCGTTCTGGTAGTCGGTCAGGAAGGCGACGCGCTTGGCGACAATCTCGTCCAGGCTTTTGGCGATGTCCGGTTCGCCGGTCGCCTGCTTTTCGCCGCCCAGAATGTCCATCACCATGCCGAGATTGGCCGCTGCCGCACGGCCCCAGGCGAACGACCGCTTGTTCGAGTCGATGGCGATCTCGTTCAATTCGATCGCCCGCAGGATCGAGGCCTCGGAGAGCGGCACCATACCCTTTTGGAAGGCGTAGCCCAGCATGAACATGTTGGTGGCGATGCTGTCGCCCATCAGCCGCGTGGCAATGTCGGTCGCGTCCAGAAAGTCGACATGATCCTCGCCGGTGGCCGAGGTGATGCGGCCTTTGATCTCCTCGGTCGGGAACTGGAAATCCGGGTTGCGGGTGAAGTCGCCGGTGAATTGGCGGTAGCTGTTCACCACCGCCTTGCTGCCGCGCGTCAGTTTGGACACCGTATCCGCTTGGCCTGACGTGACCAGATCGCAACCGATCAGCGCCTTGGCGCCGCCGCTGGCGATGCGCACCGCGTGCAATTCTTCCGGTGTGTTGGCGATGCGCAGATGGCTCCACACCGCACCGCCCTTCTGGGCGAGGCCGGTCATGTCCATGACGGTGGAGGCCTTGCCCTCCACATGCGCGGCCATGGACAGCAGCGCGCCGATGGTGATGACGCCGGACCCGCCGATGCCGGTGATCATGATGCCATAGGGCTCGTCCAGGTTCGGGATTTCCGGCACCGGCAGCAGATGCGGCGGTTCCGTGCCCTCGACGCCTTTGGACTTGCGCGGCTTGCCGCCCTTCACGGTCACGAAGGACGGGCAGAAGCCTTTCAGACAGGAGAAATCCTTGTTGCAGGACGACTGGTCGATTCGGCGCTTGCGCCCGAACTCGGTATCGACCGGCGTGACCGAGACGCAGTTCGACTTGACGCCGCAATCGCCGCAGCCCTCGCACACATCCTGGTTGATGAAAATGCGCTGGTCCGGGTCGGGGAAGCGGCCGCGCTTGCGGCGGCGGCGCTTTTCAGCAGCACAGGTCTGAACGTAGACGATGGCGGTAACGCCCTGCACCTCGCGCAAATCGCGCTGGACCTTGTCGAGCTCGGCCCGCTCATAGACCTTGGTGCCGGGCGGCCAGTTGGCGTTGGCCGGCAGTTCCTCTTTCTCGTCAGCGACGACCTGGACTTGTTTCACGCCCTCGGCCCAGACCTGATGCGCGATCTGGACAGGGTCGAGCGGCCCGTCGTGCGCCTGGCCGCCGGTCATGGCGACCGCGTCGTTGTAGAGGATTTTGTAGGTGATGTTGGTGCCGGCGGCGACCGCCGCGCGAACCGCCAGCAGGCCGGAATGGTAGTAGGTGCCGTCGCCCAGGTTCTGAAAGATGTGCGGTGTCTCGACGAACGGCGCCTGGCCGGTCCAGTTCGCGCCCTCCGCCCCCATATGGGTGAAGCCGAGCGTGTTCCGGTCCATCCACATGGCCATGTAGTGACAGCCGATGCCGGCACCGGCCCGGCTGCCTTCCGGCACCTTGGTCGAGGTGTTGTGCGGGCAGCCGCTGCAAAAATAGGGGGTGCGGACCATGCTGGGCGGCTGGTTGCCACCGCTGGCCGCCTGGAGGGCATCCATCTGCGCAATGCGCTCGCCAATGCGGGCGCGCAGGCCGGAGGGCACGGCCTCCGTGTCGAGCAGTTTTGCGATCTCGCGCGCGATCATGCCGGGGGTAAGCTCGCCATTGGTCGGCAGCAGCGGCGCGCCGTTTCGGTCCTTCTTGCCGATCACGTCGGGGCGGTGGTCGGCGGGCACGCTGTAGAGCGCATCCTTCAGCTGCCATTCGATCAGCGAGCGCTTTTCTTCGACGACGAAGATGGTCTCCAGACCTTCCGCAAATGCCCGCGCGCCTTCGGTCTCCAGCGGCCAGGTCATGGCGACCTTATAGATGGAAAGGCCGATGCCCGCCGCGGTTGCCTCATCCAGGCCCAGATCGTCGAGCGCCTGGCGCACGTCCAGATAGGACTTGCCGGTCGTGACGATGCCGATCCGCCGGGTCGGCGCGCTCCAGACCACCCGGTCCAGGCGGTTGGCGCGGGCATAGGCCAGCGCGGCCGGAATTTTGTACTTGTGGAGGATTTCCTCCAGCATCAGGAACTCCGCGACGATCAGTTTGGAGTTCAGGCCGCCTTCCGGCATTTCGAAATTGGTGGGAATGACCGGATTGATCCGGTCGGGATCGACATTGACGGTCGCGGCACTGTCCACCGTCTCGCCAATACACTTGAAGCCGGTCCACAGGCCGGAAAAGCGGCTCATGGCAAAGCCGTGCAGGCCCATGTCCAGGAATTCCTGCACGCCGGAGGGGGCCAGGATCGGGATATAGGCGTCGATGAAGGCGTATTCCGACTGGTGCGCGGTGGTGGAGGACTTCGCCATATGGTCGTCGCCGGCAAGGGCGAGCACGCCGCCGTTTTTCAGCGTGCCGGCGGCGTTCGCGTGCTTGAACGCATCGCCGCAGCGGTCGACGCCCGGCCCCTTGCCATACCAGATGCCGAAGACGCCATCGTACTTGCCGTCGTTCCAGAGCCCCGACTGCTGCGAGCCCCAGACAGCGGTGGCCGCCAAATCCTCGTTCACGCCGGGGCGGAACAGGATCTGGTGTTCTTTCAGATGCTTGTCGGCGCGCTGTAATTGCTGATCGTAACCGCCCAGCGGCGAGCCGCGATAGCCGGTGATGAAGCCGGCGGTGTTCAGGTGGGCCGCCTTATCGCGGCGGTGCTGTTCCAGCGGCAGGCGCACCAGCGCCTGGGTGCCGGTCATGAACACATGGCCGCTCTCGGCTGTGTACTTGTCGTCCAGCGATACGTCGCGGAGTGTGGGGGCGATCGCGGTGTTGCCGTCGGCCATATCGATCCTCTTGCATCTGCGTTGGGGCAGGTTTCGCAACACAATATAGGCAATTTGGCGGCGCGCGTGTACCGTGTTTTGAAAATCCACCTGGAGAACACCCCATGAAATTCGGTTTAAGGTACTGCAACACTGGCCGTTACACCGACCCCGCCAAGGGTGTCGAACTGGTCCAGGCGGGCGAGGCCGCCGGCTTCGAAAGCGCCTGGACGGTGGAGCACACCGTCATTCCGGAAGGCTACGAGTCCAGCTATCCCTATTCCGACTCCGGCAAAATGCCAGGAATCGACACCGCGACGGACCTGCCGGACCCGCTGATCTGGATGGCCTACATGGCCTCCGTCACGTCCAGGATCAAATTGGCCACCGGCATCCTGATCCTCTCCCAGCACTCGCCCGTGGTGTGTGCCAAGCAGGTGGCGACGCTGGACGCCATGAGCGGCGGCCGCGTGCTGCTGGGCATCGGCGTCGGCTGGCTGCGGGAGGAGTTCGAGATCATCGGCGCGAAGTTCGAGGAGCGCGGCCCCCGCTGCGACGACTATATGAAAGCGATGCGCGCGCTCTGGCAGATGGAACGGCCCAGCTATGACGGCCGGTTCGTCAAGTTCGACGGTGCCTATTGCCGGCCGAAGCCCACGAACGGCACGGTGCCGCTGATCGTCGGCGGCCACTCCAAGGCGGCGGCCAGGCGGGCCGGGCGGCTCGGCGACGGATTCTTTCCGGCGCGCGGCAATCCGCAGCCGCTGTTCCAACTGGCCCGCGACACGGCCAAAGAGCATGGCCGCGACCCGGACGAGATCGAGTTCACCGCCAGCCTGCCGGAAAACCTGGACGACATCCCGGTGCTCGCCGCCGCCGGCGTGCAACGGATTTTGGTGCCGGTGACGGGCGCGGCCGGCCTCGCCAACCGCATCCGCGGCCCGGAAGACCTGAAAGAATGGTCCGGCCTGATCGAGAAATACGCCGATCTCTGAAGCCATCCGCCACCCCCAGTGGCGGGGCGCCACCCCCCTGTGGCGGGGCGCCACCGCTGCAGAGTTCGACCAAGGTCGGGATGCGCAAGGCCGGTCACACGATTTATGTAGAGAGTCCGGTTATGGAGAGATTCCGGTTCCCGTCGCGCTCTGGCGTCGGCGGGGCGCAACGCTCGAACGCATGAGGCCCCCAATGGCGAAGCAATTGCTGCACCTCGTATTCGGCGGTCGGCTGAAAGACCCGCACTCCCGGACCTTCGAGAACGTGGAGGATATCGACATCGTCGGCATGTATCCCAGCTATGCCGAGGCGCTGAAGGTATGGCGGGGCAAGGCGCAGAGTACCATCGACGACGCCGAGACCCGCTATTTCATCGTCCACCTGCACCGGCTGTTCGATCCGGAGACGGACGATCATCCGATTGCAGCCGAGCCGGAATGCGCCCACGCATCCGCACATTCCTGAGAGTGTGCCGCACCCGGCCTCTGCCCCGGGCAGGACCGGGGCAGAAAACCGTCCACCGGATGGTGGGCCTCTGACATGGCGGCCGTGCGGCCGTCCCGTCAGAGGATGATATCGCCGTCGCCGATCGGCACCTCGGCTGTGACCGGCGCAGCGCCGGGCGAGACAGTGGTTGCGGTCGCGATGTCCTGTTCGCTGTAGGGAATGGGTTCGGCCAGCAGGCTGACGATGCCGATCAATTCGTCCAGCAAGCTTTCGTCCGGGTCCTTGGCGACACTGGCCGCAAGAACAATGTCCTCGAAGGACAGCCCATCTGGGTCGTCGGAGTCGCTGCTTTGTGCCGGTAGTGGAGAGGGTTCGATGCCGTAGCCGGCGCCCATGCCTCCATCGTTCGGGTCGAAGCCCGGGTCCGGCAGCACGAATACTGCCGCCTCTGATGGGTCGCCGAACGCATTCGCCGGTGTCGTCGCACCATTCGGGTTGCCCGGATTGCCAGCAAGAGTGTTGATCGTCACGTCCAAGACGTCGTCGCCGAACCGGCGGCCGTTGGGGAAGCCCGTCTCGGGCATGGCATAGACATCGCTCATGTCGGCTGCCGTATCGATCTGCACGATGGGAGCGAAAGCGGTAGATAGCATTGTCTTGGTCCTTTCCTATCCGATGCACTCTCACCTGTCCCTACGAACCCTGGGCCGCGACGGATGCAAGACCGGAAAGGAAGAGATGACGATGTGTGACTGCGATCACATGCTGCGGAGCGCTCCCGACTGGGCTGCTATTGATGCGGCTCTATCCTTCCAAGGTTACGCGGTAACGCCACCAGTCCTTGCGCGAGAGGATTGCAGTGCGTTGGCCGCGCTCTATGCCGACGACCGGGTGTTTCGTTCGCGCGTGACCATGGCCCGGCATGCCTTCGGCGAAGGCGACTACGCGTATTTCGCCGATCCGCTGCCGCCATCGGTCCAAGCCCTGCGCGAGCGCTTCTATGCCGGCTTGGCGCCCATCGCCAACCGGATGATGCAGGCAATGGGATACGACATCCGCTATCCCGACAATCTGACGGATTACCGTGCCGTCTGCGCCGCTGCCGGCCAGACCAAGCCGACACCCTTGCTGCTGCGCTATGGCGAAGGCGGCTATAACCGCCTGCACCGCGACCTCTATGGCAAGCTGGCGTTTCCGTTACAGGCGACGGCCATGCTCTCCCGCCCCGGTGCGGATTTTGAGGGCGGTCAGTTCCTGCTGGTGGAAAACCGCCCGCGCCAGCAGGCGATCGGCACCGCGGTCGACATTCCGCAGGGCTGCTTTATTATCTTCCCCACCAACGAGCGGCCGGTGCAGGGCGCCCGCCGGATGCTGTGCGCCTCATTGCGCCATGGCGTCAGCCGCATCGCCCGCGGCGAACGGCACACGCTCGGCCTGATCTTTCACGACGCCGCCTGAGTAGTCAGCGGCCCTGCCAGGCGCTATGGTGCCGCCCAAACATACCGTTCCAGAGGAACCTTCCCAGCCATGCATTTCGGCGCTTCCATGTTCTGCACCGACTATTCCATGACCCCGGCGGAACTTGCGCCCGCGCTGGAGGCGCGCGGCTTCGAATCCTTCTGGGCGCCGGAGCACTCGCACATTCCGCTCAGCCGCAAGTCGCCTTGGGGCGGCGGGCCGGAGCTGCCGAAAAAATACTATGACGTCATCGACCCGTTCGTCGGCCTCGCCACCGCCGCGGTTGTGACCAAGACGCTGAAGCTCGCCACCGGCGTCTGTCTGATCGTCCAGCGCGACCCGATCCAGTTGGCGAAGGAAGTGGCAACGCTGGACCTGCTGTCGGGTGGGCGCTTCCTGTTCGGCATCGGCGCCGGCTGGAACCGGGAGGAAATGGCCGACCACGGCACCGACCCACGCACCCGCATCGCCCTGATGGCCGAGCGTGTGGCCATGTTGAAAGCCATCTGGACCGAGACCAAGCCGGAATTCCAGGGCAAGTTCCAGAGCTTCGAGCCGATGATGACCTGGCCGAAGCCGGTGCAGAAACCGCACCCGCCGATCCTGGTCGGCGGCGCCATGCCCCACGCGGCCCAGCGCGCCATTGCCTATGGCGACGGCTGGATCCCGCTGGGCGGCCGCGGCTCGGACGTGCTGGAGCAACTGCCCCGCTTCCGTCGGATGGCCGCAGAAGCGGGCCGGGAACCCGACAGCCTGCCGGTCTCCATCTTCGGCGCCGGCGGCTATGGCGAGGATGCGGACACGCTGAGCCGATACCGCGACGCCGGCATCGAGCGGGTGGTGTTCAGCCTGGATTCGGCCAAGGCGGACGAGGTTCTGCCGGTGCTCGACCGCATTGCCGCCCTCAAAGCCGGCCTCGGCTGATCGGAACACGGTGGAGCATGCGGATGCGCGGATGGTGGCTTCTGGCAGCGGCAGCGGCTTTTGCGGCCCTTGGCGGCTGCGAAACGGTTGGGCTTGGCGATGGGGCGGAGGCGCCGGCGGCCCAGCCGGTGAAACCGGTCGCGCCGGAAGTGCGGCCGCCCCTGCCCGTGCCGCCGCCGCCCGGCACGCCTCTGACCGCGCCGGCCGGCACGCCCGGCCAGCCGGTGGCACCAATACTGCTGGCGCCGCAAACCCAGGCCGATCCGCAACCGGCCCCGCAGGACGAGGCGCGGCCCGCCCCGTCGGAACCGCAGGTCCGCGTCATCGAACTGGTTCCAGCAACCCAGGCCGATCGGCCCCCCGCAGAGGCCGAACCGCCGGCACCGGAGCGGCCGCAACCGGCGCCAGCCCCTCCGGAAGCCGCGGTGGAGGAGCCGCCTGCCAGCCCACCCCCCCCCCCAGCGCCCGCCGAAACCGAGCCGGCCCCCGCCCTCGCTCCCTCTGCCGAAACAGCGCCCGCAGCGGCAGAGTCGGCAGAAACGCCGCCTGCCCGGACAACGGCGCCCGCGCCCGCGCCCGCGCCGGAAGGCTTCGTGCCCTGCCGGCTGCGCGGCGAAATCGTCATGGCAAACCCGGACGACTGCTCCCAAATGGGAGGGGTGCCGTTGCAATAGCGGCTGTCGCACGAAAGGCAACGCCATGGCCGAAGCCCTGTTGCTGGTCGATATTCAGAACGATTTCTGCCCCGGCGGTGCGCTCGCCGTACCCGGTGGCGACGCCGTCGTGCCGGCCGCCAACCGATTGGCCGAACGCTTCGGCTGTGTGCTGCTGACCCAGGATTGGCATCCGCCCGGCCATTCGTCGTTTGCCAGCCAGCATGCGGGCATGGCCCCGTTCGAGAGCGCCGCCATGCCCTATGGCGAGCAGACGCTTTGGCCCGACCATTGCGTGCAGGGGACGGTGGGCGCGGCCTTCCATCCCGACCTGGACCGCCGCCAGGCCGAACTGGTGATCCGCAAGGGTTTCCGCCCGCATATCGACAGCTATTCCGCCTTCTTCGAAAACGACCGCACCACGCCGACCGGCCTCGCCGGCTATCTGCGCGAGCGCGGCATCGGGGCGTTGACGCTGGCGGGGCTCGCTTACGATTTCTGCGTGCTCTATTCGGCCCTGGACGCGCGGCGTCTCGGCTTTACGGTGACCGTGGTCGAGAACGCCTGCCGCGCCATCGACATGGCCGGCTCCCGCGCCGCGGCCAGTGATGCCATGCGCGCGGCCGGGGTGCGGCTGACAGAGACGGCGGACTGACCGCCGGCTCGCTCAAACTAGCAAGGAGACCGACAATGAAACTGCTGCTCTGGCCCGGCGACGCCATCGCCGCCATGGCCGGCCTGGAAGAGGGCTCGGACAACCGCCAAATTCTTCGCATGTGGGCCAACACGGTGATCTGGGGGGTGATCTGCACCGTGATCATGGTGGCCATCCTGGTCTGAACGGGGCCCGTGCGGCGTGCCATGGCTCTCGCCCCGATCATCGCCACGCCCGGGCGCGCCTCTTATGACGTGGTGATCGTCGGCGGTGCGATGATGGGGGCCGCCACCGCCTGGTTCCTGGCCAGCAACCCGGACTTCGACGGCCGCGTGCTGGTGGTGGAGCGCGACCCGACCTATGCGAACGCGGCCACGACCCGCACCAATTCTTGCATCCGCCAGCAATACTCGACCGAGATCAATATCCGCATTTCGCAGTTCGCTGCGGACTACGTGAAGAATTTCCGCCAATACATGGGCGGCGACCCGGAGGTGCCGCGGGTGCCGCTGCAAAGCTTTGGCTATATGTACCTGGCGGGCGACCCGCGGTTTGCCGCCGTGCTGCGCGCCAACCAGGCTGTGCAGGCAGCCTGCGGTGCCGGCACCAAGCTGATGATGCCGGAGGAGATCGCCGCAGCCTATCCGTTCTACAATGTCGACGGCATCGTCCTCGGCAGTCACAACCTCCGGGACGAGGGCTATTTCGAGGGCTCGACCCTGTTCGATTGGTGGCGGCGCAAGGCGCGTCAGCATGGCGTCGAGTACGTTGCCAACGAGGTCGCCGCCATCGAATGCTCCGGCGACCGGATCGCCAGCGTCACCCTGGCCTCTGGCGAGCGGATTGCCTGCGGCTGGATGGTGAACGCCTCCGGCACTCGCGGGGCGAAAACAGCGGCGATGGCCGGGATCGACATCCCGGTCGAGCCGCGGACCCGCTTCACCGTCGTGTTCTCCGCCGAACACCGGCTTTCCCGGGATCTGCCGCTGACCATCGATCCGTCCGGCGTGCACGTGCGCACCGACGGCGCCTATTATCTCTGTGGCTGCCCCCCGCGCGAAGACCATGCCGTCGATTTCGACGATTTTGAGATCGATTATTCCATCTGGGAGGAAAAGCTCTGGCCGGCGCTGGCCCATCGTGTGCCGGCGTTCGAGCGGATCAAGATCGTCAACGCCTGGATGGGCCATTACGACTATAACACGCTGGATCGCAACGCCATTGTCGGCCCACATGACCGGGTTCGGAACTTCCTGTTCCTGAACGGCTTTTCCGGCCACGGCTTCCAGCAATCCCCCGCCATGGGCCGCGGCACGGCGGAATGGATTGCCTACGGCGAATTCCGCTCGCTCGACCTCTCGCCGCTGGGCTATGACCGGATCGCGCGCGGCGAGCCGTTTCCGGAGCGTGCTGTCATCTAGCCATTTTCCGCAAACAGGCGTAGGGTCCGGCGGATTTTGCCGATGCCCCAGATGCCCACCCGGAGAGCCTCGCCCGATGCGCGATTTCCACCAGCCAACCCGTTCCGCCGTCCGCTCCATGAACGGCATGGTGACCACTTCGCAGCCGAGTTCGACCCTGGCCGGCATCGAAATGCTGCGCGCCGGCGGCAATGCGCTCGACGCCGCCGTGGCGGCGTGCGCGGTGCAGTGCGTGACGGAGCCGGGCTCCACCGGTATCGGCGGCGATTGTTTCTGCCTCTATAAGCCCGCGAACGGGCCGCTGGTGGCGCTGAACGGCTCCGGCCGCGCGCCCGCCGCTGCCTCGGCCGAATGGTATGCCGAACAGGGCATCGCCAAGCTGGAGACGACCTCCCCTCACGCTGTCACCGTGCCGGGCGCGGTCGATGCCTGGGAGACGCTGCTGCGGGACCATGGCACCAAGAGCCTGGAAGAGTGCCTGCAGGCCGCCATCGGCTATGCGGAGAACGGCTTCGCCGTGCACGACCGCGCCGCGCTCGACTGGCAACTGGCGGAGGACAAGCTCTCCATCGATCCGGCCGCCAAGGCGATCCTGCTGCGGGGGGGCGGCAAGGCGCCGAAAGAAGGCACGGTCTACCGCCAGCCGGAACTGGCCGCGACCCTGAAAAAGATCGCCAAGGGCGGCCGCGAGGCCTTCTATACCGGCGAGGTGGCAGACGATCTGGTCAGCCACCTGCGCTCCAAGGGCGGCCTGCACACATTGGATGACTTCGCCGCCAATGCGCCGGAATACGTCACGCCGATCATGACCGACTACAAGGGCTATCAGGTCTACGAGTGCCCGCCGAACGGCGTCGGCATCATCGCACTGCTGATGCTGAACATGTGGGAAGGCTTCGAGCAGCCGGACGACCCGCTCGACATCGTCCGTCTGCACCGCATGGCAGAGGTCAGCCGCCTCGGCATCCGCGACCGCAACGCCTTCGTCGCCGACCCGGCCATGGCCGACGTGCCGATGGACCTGCTGCTGTCCAAAGGTTATGGCGAGAAGCTCCGCGGCCTGATCGACGATGCGAAGGCCATGCCGGACCTGCCGCCGCAGGGGCTCGATAAGAACGGCGACACGGTCTATCTGTGCGTGGTGGACAAGGACGGCAACGCCTGCTCGTTCATCAACAGCACGTTCCACAGCTTCGGCAGCGGCATTGTCGGGCCGAACAGCGGCGTGGTGCTGCAAAACCGCGGCTGGGGTTTCACGTTGGAGCGGGGCCACCCGAACGCCATCCAGGGCGGCAAGCGTCCGGCGCACACCATCATCCCCGGCATGCTGATGAAAGACGGCGAGGCGGTGATGCCGTTCGGCGTCATGGGCGGCAACTACCAGCCCGTCGGCCATACCTGGGTGCTGTCGAACATGATCGACTACGGCATGGACCCGCAGGCGGCCATCGCCCTGCCGCGTGTAATGTCGTACGGCGGCAAGCTGGAACTGGAAACCACCATCGGCCCCAAGGTCGCCAGCCAGCTGCGCGCCATGGGCCATGACTGCGAATACCTCGTGCGCCCGCACGGCGGCGGCCAGGCCATCTGGATCGACCGCAAGGAAGGCGTGCTCACCGCCGGCAGCGAGACGCGGAAAGACGGCTGCGCGCTGGGGTATTGAGGCGGAACGGTCGGTTGGGAGGGCGGCGCGTCACCGAACCAAAATCATGCGGTCGCCCTGGATCTGAAACGACCGGAAGCGGTTCAGATAGCTCATGCCGAGCAGAGGGGTGTCGAGTTCGCCGCCGTTGACAACGGCCGTCACGTTACGGTCGGTTACGGGGCCGAGGCTGACGGAGTCGAGCACGACCGGTGCACCGCTCACCACGCCGTTGGCGGTCTGCGCCTGCTGGGTGAACGCAAGCCTATCGACGTCGAAGCCCGCGGCTGCAGCAGCCTCGCGCGTCAGAACCAATCCGGTCGCGCCGGTATCGATCAGGAACGACATGTCCTCGCCATTGACGGCCACACGCGCATAGAAATGCCCGTCATCGGCCCGGCGGAACGTCATCGTGCCGTCACCGGCAACGCGGCCCTGGTCGGCCCTGACAATCGCAAGCAATTCATCCTTGAAGCCATAGGCCAACACGACCGCGACCATGATCAAGGCCCAGATCGCCATGTGCTGGAGCGATTGGCCCAGCCGATGCCGATAGAGCGAGAAGACAGAGACCAGGACGACGATTCCAATCACGCTCAGATAGAACAGGCGCGCCTGCTCGGATGTACCCAGATCGCCCATGCCGCCGCCACCTTCATCGAAACCGATCGGTGCCTGACACTTTAATCTGTCGGTGCCCAACTCGCCAGATCCACCCGAACGGCGAACGGTATCGGCAACGGTCTGGCACTGCGGCATCGAACCCGCTTAGGATGGCGTTTCCGCTTCTGTCGATCTTGGTCTGCAATGACTGCTCCCGTCACGCCGATCCCGCCGCTCTCCCGCGATGCCCGAGTCATCGGACTGGTCGGCGCGGCGCATTTTTTCAGCCATTTCTACCAACTCGTTCTGCCCGCCCTGTTCGTGTTCATGGCCGAGGACTATGGCCGCTCCTACCTGGAGCTTGGCCTGCTGGTGACGGTGTTCAGCATCATGAGCGGCGTCGCGCAAACGCCGCTCGGCATCATGATCGACAAGATCGGGGCGCGCTGGCCGTTGATCCTCGGCACCGCCGTGCTCTCGGCAAGCGTGCTGGGCTATGGCCTGGTGGAGTCCTATGAGGCCATGCTGGTGCTCGCCGTGTTCGGCGGCATCGCCAATGCCATCTACCACCCGGCGGATTTCTCGATCCTGGCGGCCAAGGTGCACGAAAAGCGCCTGGGGCGCGCCTTCTCGCTGCATTCGGTCAGCGGCAATATGGGCTGGGCGCTGGCGCCGATCGTCATGGTGCCGCTCGCCTCGCTCTATGGCATTCAGACCGCGTTTATCGTCGCCGGCTGCTGCGGGCTTGCCACGGCGGCGGTGCTGCTGTTGCAGGCGGGCCATCTGGAGACCGATGCCGATCGCCGCCCGAAAAAGCGCAAGGGCGAGCCGAAGGCCGTCAATGACGGCCCCGGCTGGCGCCTGCTGCTGACGCGGGCAGCGCTGTTGCTGCTGGCCTTCCAGATCGTGCACGCGATGGCGTTCGGCGGCATCCGCAACTTCTCGCTGCCGGCTCTGACCGCCCTGACCGACATCGCGCCGGAACTGATCGCGAGCGCGCTCACCGGCTATTTGATTGGCGCCTCGTTCGGCAACCTGCTGGGCGGTTGGGCGGCGGATACGACGGGCAGGCCGCAACTGATCTTCTATTTCAGCATTCTGAGCATCGCAGCGCTGACCGCCCTGATTGGCACGGTTGTCATGCCGGCGGTGGTGCTGCTGCTGGTGTTCGCGGTCGCGGGCGCGCTCAATGGCACACTGCTGCCGGTGCGCGACCTGCTGGTGCGGGCCCTGGCGCCGAAAGGCCAGATGGGCACGCTTTATGGGTTCACGTCATCGGGCCTGAGCCTCGGCAATGCCATCACGCCGCTGATCTATGGCTGGATCATGGACAATGGCGACCCGCGCTGGATCTTCTACGCCAGCGCCATCCTGATGCTGGGCGCGCTCGCCACCTATGTGGAGGCGCGAAGCGAGCAGGCGAAGTGAGGGCGGCGCCGGCAACCGGCGCCTTGTGCGGGCCTCAGCCCTCCACCTCGACGACCGCGTCGATCTCCACCGCGAACCCCAGCGGCAGAGAGGGCACGCCGACGGCGAAGCGGGCGTGCTTGCCCTTGTCGCCGAACACCTCGACCATCAGGTCGCTGGCGCCATTGATCACCGCCGGGTGCTGGTCGAATTCCGGCGTGCAGGCGACGAACCCGCCAAGCTTGACGATGCGTTTGACCTTGTCGAGCGAACCCACCGCGGCGTTGACCTGGGCCAGAATCGCCAGCGCACAGAGGCGCGCCGCCGCCTGGCCATCCTCCAGCGACACATCCTTGCCGAGGGTCCCTTTCACCGCCTCGCCGCCCGCGGCGGAGACTTGGCCAGAGATATAGACGAGGTTGCCGGCCCGCACCGCCGGCACATAGTTCGCCACCGGCTTCGGCGCATCGGGCAGGGCAATGCCGAGTTCGTTCAGACGGGCGTCGATGCTCATGGGGCAGGTTCCTCTTGCAAGGGCAGGGTGAGTTCAGGCCTTTATAGCACCGGCTGTCGCAACCATCACCCTCTCTTGACCGGAGCCCATGCCCGCCAAACAACGCCTCGACCAAATGCTCGTCGACCGCGGCCTCGTCGAAAGCCGGGCGAAGGCCCAGGCATTGGTGCTGGCGGGGAAGGTGTTCAGCGGCGAGCGCAAGCTGGACAAGCCCGGCACCCAGCTCAAGCCCGAAACGCCGCTGGAGGTGCGCGGCAAGGACCATCCCTGGGTCAGCCGCGGCGGCCTGAAACTGGCGCACGCGGTGGAGGCGTTCGGCCTGTCGCCGGATGGCGCGGTCTGCATCGACGTCGGCGCTTCGACCGGTGGCTTTACCGACGTGCTTTTGACCCATGGCGCTGCCCGCGTTTACGCCGTAGACGTCGGCCATGGCCAGCTCGCCTGGCGGCTGCGCCAGGACGAACGGGTGGTGGTGCTGGAGAAGACCAACGCCCGCCGCCTGAACGCAGAGCGAATTCCGGAGCCGGTGGACTGGGTGGTCTGCGATGCCAGCTTCATCGGCCTCGCCACCGTGCTGCCGGCGGCGCTGGCGCTGGCGCGGCCGGGGGCGACTCTCGCCGCGCTGATCAAGCCGCAGTTCGAGGCGGGGCGGGAGCATGTGGGGAAGGGTGGCGTCGTCCGCAACCCGGATGTGCACCAGGCCGTCTGCGAGCGTGTTTGCCTCTGGCTGGATGGCGAAGGCTGGGCCGTTCAAGGCATTGTCGAAAGCCCGATCAAGGGCCCCGAAGGAAATGTGGAGTTTTTGCTTGTCGCGCACCGCTCGCCCTGATCGGGCCCTGGACGTTACCATCGAGCGCCTCGGCGGCCGCGGCGACGGCATTGCCGAGACGCCGGAAGGCCCGGTGTTCGTGCCGAATGCACTGCCGGGCGAGGAGATGCTCGTGCGCCTCGGCAAGCCACGAGCGGAGGGCATGGCGGCGAGCGTCGTCGAGCGCCGCAGCGATTCGCCCGACCGCATCGTCCCCGCCTGCCGCCATTTCGGACGCTGCGGCGGCTGCCAGGCGCAGCATATGAGCCCGCCCGCCTATGCGGCCTGGAAGCGCGACCTGCTGCTGGAGACGCTCGCCCGCCGCGGCTTCGATGACGAGAGCCTGGTGGCAGACCTGATGCTGTGTCCGCCATCCCGCCGCCGCCTGCGCTTCGCCGCCATCGGTCGCAAGGACGGCGCCGTGCTGGGCTTCAACGCCCGCAACTCCAACCAAGTCATCGACCTTGCCGAGTGCGCCGTCGCCGAGCCGCGCATCGCAGCGCTGCTGCCGGCGCTCCGCGAGGTGCTGGGCGATATCCTGCCGCCGAAAATGGCGTGCGATGCCGAACTGGTGGCAACCGAGGACTGTCTCGACCTGCTGCTGGTCTCCCGCGTTTCCATGAACGGCAAGCGGCGCGAACGGCTGATCGCCTTCGCCGGCGAGCATGGCGTCGGCCGCATCGGTTTCCAGCAGGACGAGCGCTTCCCGGCGGAGGTGATCGTGCAGTTCACCGCGCCCCTGCTGAAGTTCGGCGAGACGTCGGTGGCTTTCCCGCCCGGCGCCTTCCTGCAGCCAAGCGCCGCTGGCGAACAGGCGTTGCGGGCGGCGGTGCAGTTGCTGGTTCCCCCCGGAAGCATGCGCATTGTCGAGCTGTACGCCGGATGCGGCGCGTTCGGCCTGCCGCTTGCCGCGGCGGGATTCCGGGTGGCCGCCTATGAGGGGGAGGCCGCGGCGGTCCGGATGCTGAACCAGGCGGCGGGTCGCGCCAGCCTTGGCGGGCGCGTCACCGGCAATGTCCGCGACCTGGCGCGGCAGCCGCTCCGCGCCGAGGAGATGCGCGATGCGGACCTGGTGCTGCTCGACCCGCCGCGGTCGGGTGCTGCCGGGCAGGTGCAGCAGATCGCCGAGAGCGGAGTGCCGGCGGTGATCTATGTCTCTTGCAACCCGGCCAGCTTCGTCCGCGATGCCGGTGTGCTGGCGGATGCCGGGTACGAACTCCGCCAGGTGATCCCGGTCGATCAGTTCGTCTGGACACCGCACCTGGAACTGGTGGCGCTGTTTGAGAGGGGGGCCGACCTCTGATCCTGGCGCAGATCCCGTTCCGATGGAACGGGCAATTCTGCTCCAGATCTCCGGTTCGATGCCGCCTTCCCCCGAGCCAACCTTTCCATTCGATCCGATCCGGTGATGCTCGTCTGATGATCCTCCCGGACCGTCGAATATGGAATGGTTCGCCCGATCTGGGGTGGCCATCCCGGATCGGGCGGCGGGAAACGGATCGAGGCGTTGCGGGATTGGGGCCGGTGCGACAGAGCCGGCTGCGGATGCGATGTCGCGCTTACGCTCAAGCCGCAAAACCGGCAGCAGATGATCGTCTTGCCAAGAATGGCGGCTGAGACGGTTGCTCGCCCTGCTCTCGCTGTCGGAAGAGTGCTCATGGGGCTCTCTGGCGCTCCGGCCCTGTCGCTGCAAACTTGACGTGTGCTTCGGCAAGTCGGGTGAAGGGCAATGCTGCGAACGATTGCCCCGGTCGCAGGGGTTGCAGCCTGCGGCCAGATTTTATACCTTCCCTCCATCGCCCGGTCGGGGCTATAAGTCCCGGCCCGTTGCTGCGTGTGGAGAGGTGCCGGAGTGGTTGAACGGGGCGGTCTCGAAAACCGTTAAGGGCGCAAGTCCTTCGAGGGTTCGAATCCCTCCCTCTCCGCCATTTCATGCCCTTAAAGCATTGGTTAAACAGCGCTTTTCTTCTAAACCCCAATATCAACCCTACTGCCAACCCCACTTCCTGCTTGCGAATGGGGTTGCCGTTCGCTGTCGGTGGGGTTGGCCGCGGAAGCCTTGCCGGTCTTGGCCGCTATTCCTCGCCAGCGGCTCCTTCCCCCAAGCACATCGCGGATTACAGGCGATATCCCCCCGCGCGGCCTGACCATCGCGAGGGGGGCGGGGGACCCCAAACCAGGGGGATAGCCGACCGAGGTGCTAGGGCGACCTCGTTCCGAGTCAAATTTTCCGCGCTTGTTTCACACGGTATCCTCACAAGGGGGCAACGATCCTCTATTGTCGGAATGAGATCGTATTTTGCATAGTGAGGCGCGTTCCACGGGCGAAATCAAACGTGATTGACCTGAAGCAAGTTTATGCCCGATAGCAAATCCAGAGGTTTCTCACACGTTAAAGCCGCTTGCGAAGCGCGCCATGATCCTGAGGCATGGGATGTAGCGGCCCTAACTCTTCTCAGCCATAGAGAAGAGCGCGAAAAACTTGTTAAACAAGGAGGCGCCTCGCACCCTGGACGCCAGCACGGGTATCTAACTGAGACCGAGATCGGGAATTATGCCTATCGGCTGTTGAGCCGCTGTCATTTGGATAATGTAGCACCTCCGAAAGGACTGATGCTGTTGATCCAGGCCCTTTTGGAACAAGACCGCCAACCAAGGCACCTAGGCGTCCCGCGCGAAGGTCGGAAATTGACGCTGGCGCGGGAATACCTAGAAAAAAATCCGAGTGCGACTGCTCGACAAGTCGCAGATGCCTCCGGTTTGAATCATTCGACAATCGTTCGCCACCAACAAAGCGGAACTTTGCCGAGACGCGCCAGATAAAGTTTTGGTGCGTGATTATCTCTTTGAGCACCAGTAACCTCTGTCCGAAGTTTGATGGGTAAGTTTCACTTTGGCTCATGGAGGTGTGTGGCCATAAACAAACCCACGAACTCGCTAGAAATCGCTCGGGAAGCCGAGCGGAAAGCTATCACCGGCATTAGCCGCCCACACTGGTGGCGGCTGGAAAAGGCCGGCAAGGTTCCCAAGAGAGTACAACTCGGCCCCAACTCCGTTGGCTGGTTCCGCCATGAACTCACCGATTGGTTGCGCGAGCGCGCTGGCCGGGAGGTGGGGTGATGGCGAACTCGAACGCCTCAAGTCCTGATCTTAGTCAGAGCACAGCGCGAGATGCCTGGTTCTTTGAGAACCACCCTGACCGGAAATACCGATTGCGCTCTACTGTTCCCGGTGAATTTCCTGATCTCGGTGGCGATCAGATAGCGCTGGAGGACTGCACAATCGTCGTTAAAGCCTCGCCGGCGGTCCGGTTTCGGCTCCCGGTCTATGTCCCATTGATAATGCAGGCAGACAATGACTTGGCTTGCGAACGGCTCATTCAGAGTGCCGGTTACGATCTGAGCATCTTCGAGTCGGCGCGCAAGCACTTTGGAGGGCAAACGCAATGAACACGGCTATAATCGAGCGATCTGAATCACCTTTAGCGCTTCGCACCCGGCTGCGTGACAACGGCTATGCGCCCATCCCGGCAAATGGAAAGCGAGCTACGCTGCCAGGCTGGCAGGAGATCGGCGCTGACGTCAGCGACAAAACGATTAGGTCCTGGGGCGCTTCCTTGGGCACAAACACTGGCATCGTGTGCGGGGACGTCGTCGCGATCGATGTTGACGTGAGCGACCCGGAGCTTGTGACCAGCATCGTGGAAATGATCTGGCGACAGGTTCCGCAGGGGGAACTGGCTCCAGTGCGGGTGGGACGCCCACCGCGGTTGTTGTTTGTTTTTCGTGCCGCGGAGTCCTTGCGGAAGCGTAAGACCCCGAAGTTTGCCATGCCGGATGGCGAAACGGCCCAGGTGGAGTTGCTTGCGAGGGGCCAGCAATTCATCGCGTTCGGAACCCACCCGGACACGCTCAAGGCGTATGAATGGATTACACGTTCGCCGGAAGACGTGCACGCGGACGAATTGCCGACGCTCTCTGCCGAGGCGGTCAACAGTATTCTCCAAGACTGTGCGTGCTTGATTGAGGCCGCAGGGGGAGAGGCGCAAGGGCTGGGGGATACGGGGGCGGAGACACGCCCCATGATCGTTTTCGAAGGGCGGCCCGAGTGGCTCAAGAACCGTCCTACTGGTCCGACAGGGCCAAGCCCCTTTACCCAGGGGCTTGAAGACCGGGAGCCATTGCAGCGCGTGCAAGAAGTCCTGAGCCGCATCAATCCCGAGCCCCGTCCAACCTGGGTCAAGGTGGCCGGCGTGTTGCGGGACATGATCATCGAGGCTGAAGGTACCGAACTCGGCGAAGATCAACGCTTTGACCTCTATCACCGCTGGTCGCGTGGCGATTTCTGGGCCGGTGGAAGGCCAGCGAGCTACACGGGAGAAGAGGCCTGCCAGGAAATTTGGGACACCCTCCATAGCAAAGGGGAGAAAGCAACCTTCGCAAGCCTAGCGTATATGGCAGGGTCAGAACCTGAGGCGGCATCCTCCGTCGATGCCGATAAATCGCGCGAGCGCATTCAGCCGACGCCTTTTCGATGGGTCGATCGAACCAAGATACCAACTCGACAATGGCTCTACGGCAATCACCTGATCCGCGGCTTTGTATCCATGACGGTCTCGCCGGGGGGCATCGGAAAATCAACGCTGCTACTGGCCGAAGCGATAGCCATGGCAAGCGGTAAAACCATCCTCCACGATACTCCTGGGTTGCCGCTGCGGGTCTGGTACTGGAACGGCGAAGATCCGAAAGACGAACTGCAACGCCGCGTGGCGGCGATCTGCAAGCATTACAATGTCAGCGAGAGTGACCTGGGCGGCCGCCTGTTCATCGACAGTGGCCGCAACCTGCCCATCTGCATAGCGGAAGCTGACCCAAGGGCTGGAACGCGGGTTGCTGAGCCCACAGTTGAGGCATTGGCGGAGGCTATCCAGGATCATGGCATCGACGTGCTGATCATCGACCCGTTCGTTTCCACGCACATGGTGCCGGAGAGCGACAACACGATGATTGAGACCGTCGCCCGCCAATGGGCCAAGATCGCCGACAGGACCAACTGCGCAGTTGAACTGGTTCATCATACCCGGAAATCAAGAGAGGAACCTTCCGCTGACGATGCCAGGGGCGCTAGCGCGCTCGTCAACCGGGCGAGGTCGGTCCGTATGTTGAGCCGAATGTCGGCCGGCGATGCGACGGAGGCGCAGTTGGAAGCCGACCAGCGAGGCCGCTATTTTCGTATTGATGATGCGAAGCAGAACCTCGCCCCACCTGCCTCAGTTGCCCGCTGGTGCTATTTGGAAAGCGTCGACCTTGAAAACGGTGGGCTTGGCGTCGGCGATAGCGTCGGCGTCCCGACCGTATGGGAGCATGTGGTGCCCAAGGCAGAGGTCAGTGAGGCCGACCTGGACAAGATACGGGTGAAGGTAGGAACGGGCGAATGGCGGGACAACATTCAAGCCAGAGATTGGGTAGGCAAGGCTATCGCCGACGTTCTCGGGCTGGATTTGGGGTGCGAGAGTGATAAGGCAAAGGTCAAGGCGCTCCAGAAGGAATGGAAAGCTAAAGAATGGCTGAAAGTGTACGGGGCGACCGACGGCGGTGGGAAAGCCAGACCGTGTAACGGCATTGGGCCGAAGTGGCCGGCTGCGCCACCTACGCCACCTGTGGTGGCGCAAGGGTAGCGTGAGTGGCGGACGAGGTGCTGCACCACCACCTCCCCCTCTTTAGGGGGAGGTGGTGTAGCGCCGCAGGAAAAGGTGTCGAACTGAAGTGGAGCAGATTTCATGTCCTCCGGCCTTCAAACCCCCTCCGGCCTGACCGTCGATCAGGAACACTTCGCCCGCCTACTGGTGTCCGGGCATTCGCAGAGCGACGCCTATCGGGAGGTATGGCCCCGTTCGCACCATTGGAAGCCGGAGAGCGTCCATACCGCCGCCTCCCGCATGGCCGCCAAGGTGGCGCCAAGGTGCGGGGAGTTATTGGAGGCGACCGCGGAGAATGCCAGACTGACCATCGCCCGCACGGTGAACGATCTACAGGAGGCACGTGAACTGGCCATGGAGAAAGGCGACGCCGGCGGCGCGGTGCGCATGACAGCCGCCCTGGCGCGGCTGTGCGGGCTTATGGGGCAGCGGGGGAATAGCGGCTATGGAGTTGGCGGAGTTGATCCTGTACCATTGCTGCGCGCGGTGGAGGAGAAGGTGGCGAGGAATTAGTAGTCTTGAAACGCGTTGCTCTTCTTTTGGGTCTTTTTTTGATCGTGCCGGCGCTAGCTTGGGCGAACTTCCAGGACGGTTTGCAAGCATATAAACAAAGTGATTACGAGGCCGCGTTTCGCGAGTGGCTGCCCTTAGCGGAGCAGGGAAATGCCCGAGCGCAGTTATTACTTGGCAAAATGCACTATGAAGGTCAGGGCGTCACTCAAAATTATGCCAAAGCTGCCGAGTGGTTTCGTCTGGCTGCTGAGCAAGGAGATGCCCACGCACAGCGCCTGCTTGGCTGGATATACTACCAAGGCAAAGGCGCTGAGCAGAATTATTCGAAGGCCGCCGAGTGGTTTCGCCTGGCCGCCGAGCAGGAAAATAAGTATGCGCAGTTGTTACTTGGTAGAATTTACGATCTAGGCCAAGGTGTGCCGCAAGACTATGCAGAGGCTGCCAAGTGGTACCATCGAGCCGCCGAGCAGGAGGTCGCCGAAGCTCAGCGCAGGCTTGGCTCCATGTACATGCAGGGACAGGGCGTACCGCAGGATTATATCAAAGCTGCCAATTGGTTGCATCGCGCCGCCGAGCAAGGAGATTCTAAAGCGCAAGGATTACTTGGTTCCATGTACGAAGACGGCCAAGGGGTGCCTCAAGACTATGTGGAAGCCCACAAGTGGTATAATTTGGCAGCGGCGGCTGGCTTGAAAATAGCGGGTGAAATGCGAAATTCGATAGCGCGAAAAATGACGCCAGCACAAATCGCTGAGGCCCAACGGCTCGCAAGAAGCGGCAATGTTGGTGAGCGACTTTCCGGGTGGAGTGCGCTAACTACGAGTGACATTAAAGCCAGAGGCTTATCCCCCTGGGTCCGGGGCCGCATTATGTGGTGACAGCTGGCCAGGAATGGCGTAGAACATAGAATGAACAAATGCCATTCCGGAGCCCGGTCATGAGCGCGTTTCCCCGATCCCTACTCGAATTCCAGCACCAGTTTTCCGACGAAGCGGC
>Ga0206129_10001126_pt1 | contig 37300 bp, 31 predicted proteins | sample Helgoland_Spring_8_FD_148616 | JGI IMG/M metagenome (GOLD analysis project Ga0206129, IMG submission 148616) | Pelagic subsurface seawater microbial communities from Kabeltonne, Helgoland, North Sea - Helgoland_Spring_Bloom_20160502_2 | ecosystem: Environmental > Aquatic > Marine > Epipelagic ...
AAGATTGCCACGAAAGCACTGCGGGCCAAGTGCGAAAAGGGTAAGGTTCCAAATCGCTGGCAATCTTCTATAAGATAATAGGCCCGTCGGAGTGGATTACTATCCTTGAGTATTTGATTTAATCTACCTTCCAATTTATTGACCTGATCGAAAAACTCGTCATTTCTAAAAATCGCCTCATTGGTAATAGCGCGAAGGGCCGTTTCCAACTGATTGATCTCTTCCGGGCTAAATTGGTTTTCAGCGAGTCGATCGCGCCATTTCTGAAAGTTGAGATCGAAACAAGTTGGTACCACATCAAATTCCACCTTATCATGATACTCTGGATGATCTTTGAGGTAGGCCAAGTAGAAATCGACCAACTTATCCGCTAATTCATCGCTGAGTTCCGCAGGAATAAAGGAGTTAAAACTCGCCCTTACATCCACATAGGGATGCCCGGCAAAGGATCGCAATAAGGGTACGGGACGAACATCGCGATAGCCATACTCAGCCCGTTGGGCCGACCAGATATTGTTCATGATTATCTCCTGGTAGAGGCTGTAGGCCAATCGACCAGGGTTTACACCGATAATTTCGGCTGGGTTCCAATCTGGCATTAATCCGTACAGCGCGGAATTGCCCATTACAATTGCGGAAGCACCATTCTGTGATTCAAATTGTTCTTCTGCTTTACTTACTAAGCGGAAAACCTCTTCGTCGCTAACATTCCACTTCGAGTGATCTACAGCAATTGGACGTACTTGAAGAATATAAACATTGCCCTTACTATCGATGGCAAACTCGATATCAAGCGAATTGTAATTTACGAGGTCCTCTACTTCGCGGAAGGCCTTACATAGTTGAATTATTTCCGAGGGTGGACCGCTCAAGCCTTCCAGTTTATCTCTCCGAAGCACGAAAGTTTTACTGGAGGTACTGGTTCCGCTAGTAATGGATTCGGTGCTTCCCGTTTGATCGTCGTAATTCACTACGTAATAGGGGGCACCCTTACTCAAGGTTCTCGTAAAACCTACCCCACTGATTCGAACATCCGTGAGCATTGGTTGCACCAATACTTGGTTGTTTGGATTGGTATCGGGATAAGAGTTTATCACCTTAAGAATGGCCTCGCGAATAGCCTTGTCACTGCTTGAATCGATATTCAAGATGCTATCATAAGCCCCGGCATTAGCGGAAGCGAACCCATCTTCAGTTAAGGCGCTACTGCGAGCAACGATACGAGTATTGGAGAACTTCTCCATGATACCGGCTATAACAGCAGCCGAATTTTCATTCCAGCTTTTAACCTTGAAGGTATATTGGTCTAAGATGGTGCTCTCGTTTACAACGGCCGCCAATCTATCTAAGGTTTGGGCTTTGGTGCCGAGGACAAAATGCGCCAAGTCCCGAGGGTCATCCAATTCCGCCCAGTCGCCTGAAACATCAATGAAGCCCAGGCTTAAACCGCGAACGCGCATTTCTTCCACGAGAAAGGAAATCTTACTTTTTTCGAGTAGCTCCGCTGATTTCTCTTTGAGCTCATTCAATAAGTCCAAAGCGGCTCCTTGGAATGAAACAAGGCCAATAAACTCCGCATCTGCAAAGTCGGCATGGATGCGTTGACCTAATCTAGTAATCTGACCATGAGCTAAATTCACCTTTTCGCTCGATTCAAGGTCCTCTTGTGATCGACCTTGATAGCGGTCTTTCCAGGCGGTATCAACTACTACGGTAAGATCATGCTCGGATTGTTCCAATTCCGAAACTAAGCTCTTGCGGTAAAGAATGTCACTGTAGGAAACAATTAATTGCCCTTCTTTTGGGAGGCTGGCACAAAATAGGGATCCGGTAGCTCCAGTACTGTCCCAATTTGTATTATGAACGTATTGGTGGTCGGGGTAACGCGATTCCAGTTGGTCGAGCTGATACCCTACAACAAACTGTAGATTATAGGGAAGGTCTGAGTAGGCCTGTAGTAGCCAATCTAATACCCTAGAACCATAACCAGACTCCATCAAAGCAGAATGCAAATCTGTCCGAATGGAACTCCCTGCTCCGAGCAAGACGACCTGAAGTTCTGAATGGTTTGATTTACTCATAATGTTTATTGGCGCTATTTCGCATGATATTGAGCCCCTCTAAGAATGGGCTTTGCAAATTTGAACTGATGCTCTTGATAGACAAGAATGAATATTAATGCTAAAGCAATAACCCCCGAATTCATGGAGAGAAATGAAGGATAGGTTAAGGTATTATCTATGAGGAACATGTATATAATTAAGGCCGTCCCAACTCGTCGTGCTTCTTTGTCCAGTAATCGCCTCAAGACCCTCCAAATATTGAAATAGAGTAGAAGAATCATAAGAAGTCCAATAATACCTCCTTTAAGGAGTTCAACGATAAATACATTATGAACCGGTACCCTTCTGCCGTTTACTGACACCCTTCTTCCCGTTAATCCTTTACCGAAGAAGGGGTCATCTAAAAATGAATTAATCCCTTCATTTATCAGCAAAAAGCGAAGAGCAAATGTTGATTCATCCGAGATATCATTTTGGGAGCCACCAACTAACAAATTCCCCAGTGCCCGTGACCGATTAGATTCAATCGTTTGGGAATAAATCACCAGAACCACAGGTAGAATTGCTACAAAAGCAAGAAAGGAAAGGGTTCTCCAAGTATTTAGGCCCTTGAGGAAGTTAAAGCTTAGGTAAAGACCCAGACTCAATGCAACAATTAAAGAACCGTATGATCCGGTTTTCACGATAAGCCCAATCGAAATAAAATAGACCAAAACCGAGATTGGTTTTATCTTAAAAATCCGAAAAAACCCGATAAGGTCTAACACACAAATTAAGGAGAATAGGGCCAGAAAGTAGCCATAGTTATTCGCCTGGTCAAACACCCCTCCGGAGCGCACATCTCCACCGATACCCGAACCATCAATACTACTACCAAGAGTCTCTGAATAAACAATTACCAAGCCCATCACCATGAACAGAGCCTTGATGATCCGATCCTTGTTTAGACCGGCTATTCGTCCTTGAAGCCCTAATAAAAAGGCTAAGGCGAAACTCGGAAGAACTACGCTATAGTTTTGCCGGAAGTAGGCCAGATCACTAAGCTCCGGATTTATAAGCAATTGCAGAAAAGCATAGAACAGATAGGAGAGTAAAACCAAGCTTGTCGATTTAAAAGCCCGATATAGCTTTTTACCGCCGAAAAAGGAGCTTCGCTTGCTGTAAAGAAAAAGTAACTGCAGGCTGAGCAGAACATACAGGAAGTAATTAGAATATACTGCAAGCGTACTTAGAGGTCCCGCCTTAATGATGTAATCTAGCAGGAAGAACCAGAGAAAACAGAAAACGAAGAATAAAAATTGAAGTCTTTTGTAACTCAATGCTCCTCTAGTTTAAACTTCTAATCGCAATTGGCTAGAAAACGGTTAATAATGCCGCTTCGACTAAATTCATCCTGCGTCAATTTTAAGCCGGTTTGCCCGTGGTCATTCCACTTTTGAGGATCTACTTTAGAAAGTAGCTCAACCATTTCATCTATACTGTTGGCGATATGTACTGCTGCATTGTCTTCGAGATCAACCAAAGCATTATTCATAGTAGAAACCACGGGCTTAGCCTGCGACCAAGCTTCAATGGCTACATTAGGGAAGCCCTCTCCCTCCGAAGTGATTAAGATTACTTTGGCGCGTTTGTAAACATCGCTTAGACCCTTGCGGTCTACTCCGGGAATGAAGTTAAAGTTAGGAAGCTGCTCCTGCGCGGTTTGAAACAAGGCTTCCACATCCTTCTTCTTCTTAACGTCGAGTACCACTTCAAATTTGAGATGAGGGAGTTTCTCGGCCAGTTCAATGACCCACTCGGGTCTTTTATGCGGTCGGTAAGAACCAATCCAGGTAAAGTAATCTTCATTTGGTTCAACTTCCTTTACCGGCTCCATTAAGGGGAGGTTTCGGTTTACCAAAACTTTCTGGTTCCCCCAAAGTAGTAAGCGTTTAAACCCTTCTAATTGGTAGTTATTCTGAACGAATAATTTATTAGTGAAATGGATTCCGATCCAAAATAATCGCCAACGCCATCCTTGAATCCGCTTATCCGGACGTGATTCGATTTCCCAATCATGGGCACAGAAATAAATCAATTTAATGCCCAATAACTTGCAAAGGATACCGTATATCGGAAGCAGGGGATCTAAAACCCGAGTAACGAAAATATCGGGTTTAATTTCCCGAAGGGCTTGAAAGAGCTTCAACCAACCCTTGGGTCTTGCCCAACTCCCTTTGATTTGTATATAGGCAAAGGGTTCCTCAGAGGCATCATGATCCACAGTGCCCATAAGGGTTACCCGTTTCCCTCTATCGCAGAGTTCCACGCCCAATTGAATCAATTGGTTTTCTGCTCCACCAACCATGTAGCCTACGGATCTAGGATTCGCTAAAATTACTGCAGATTCCATGCTTGCTTTAATTATAGATTGGTTTGTAGATATAATCCCATTTTGCTACTGTAAAAAGACGATACAAGAACTTTCCATGATCATATTTCCCGCTAAAATGCTCCCTAATCATCTTCTTAATTTGCCTTTCCTTTAATAGTTGAGGTAGGCCGGATCCAAAAACATAATCACTAAATTCCGTCTGCGAGTAGGATTGCTTTATCCAATCGCCAACAGGAGTCGTAAATCCATGCTTTTTCTGATGCATTATCATATCATCTAAGAGGTCGGGGAAGGCCGCTTTCAAAGAAAACTTACCACTACCATTACGCACCTGGATGCTTTTAGGGATGCGTTTCACCGTATTTATAAGATCGTTGGCCAGAAAAGGCACTCGAGCTTCAAGGGAATGATACATGGACATTCGATCCGTTTTAATCAAAATATCATTCTCCAAATAGCTCTCTCTTTCATAGGCCTCGAAGCTTTTATATTCCGGATGATTTAAAGCTTGACTTTCCTTAAACAATCGAGACTTCATGGTGAAGTACAAATTACTTGGCCACTTGAATTTCGGGGCGGTACGTGAGATTAAAGAGTAGGTTTTAGGACTCCAATTAGGCAAGGCGAGTGCAAGGGCATTAAAAAGCCCATTTCTGATAAACGAAAATTTATCCTTAGCTAAACGATGATGCCCATAGCCATATTGAAACTCATCACTTCCGTCGCCACTTAGCGATACCGTAACATGCTTTACAGTTTCCTTGCAAAGGAAATACGTTGGGAGAGCTGCAGGATCACCAAAAGGTTCATCGCATGCTCTGATCACATTCTCGTGATAGTCGAAAATCGATTTATCAGCTCTAAAATTGAGATGATCTGTTTGATATAAATGCGAAACATGGTCGATTTTATCGGCCTCAGAATATTTTTCACCTTCAAAATCAATGGAAAAGGTTTTGACCTTTTTACCCAATATTTTAGTTACAATACCGACAATAATACTCGAGTCAATGCCTCCCGATAGAAAGACACCCAAAGGAACTTCACTCATCAGCTGACTGTCCACTGCCTTTATCATTTCCTCGCGAATCTTATCCTTGGCTTCCTCAAAATCAAGGATTTCGGATCGCTTTATATCGGATACGTAGGATTTGATTTCGGTACCCTTTACTCCTTTTCTCAGATAAGACCCTTTGGGTAAGACTTCCATATCTTTCCAAATCGGTAAACCTTTCCGAGAATAACCCCATACAAGGTGTTCCAATACTACCCCGTTTCGAACCTCCTTAGATTCGTTTACGGCCAAAATTGATTTAGGCTCTGAACCAAAGTAGAAAGTGTCGCCTTCCACACCGGAAAGGTATAAGGGCTTAATCCCATATCGATCGCGAGCTAGAATGAGTTCGGATTTTGACGGACTATAAATGGCCAAGGCGAACATACCATCGAGGCGATCAAAGCCTTCTGGACCCTCCTCTTCAAAAATGTGAAGGGCAACTTCAACATCACTATGCGTTGCGAATTGATGCCCTTTGTCGATCAATTCTTCCCGAATGGAAAGATGATTGTAAATCTCTCCATTGCACACCATCACCAATGAGTTATCCTCATTCCAAATGGGCTGATTTCCTGTCGATAAATCAATAATCGAAAGACGATTCATGCCAATGGCACAAAAATTATCTTCGGCAATGTAAACGCCTTTATCATCAGGTCCCCTATGCGTAGCTATGTCTAGCATTGCATCGAGAGTCTCCTGCTTAAGCTCGAGATTCTTACTTATAGCCCCTGCTATTCCGCACATATTTCTTTACTATATCGAGATTTGAAATCAATCATGAAGACTTAAAAGATCGGTATTACTCCTTTCTATTGGGTGTGCACTTAGTGAAGCTTTTTACTGGCCAGCTGCTCGACGCAACGCTTTTGCGAGTATTTCGCTTTGTTTTTTATTGGATCTACGATTGGCCTCATCCCATGCACCCTGGACGATTTCAGAATAATCCTTCATTTCCATGAAGTGGTTCAACTTGGCTTTCACCTCCTGCTCCTCTACGCAGTTGATACAGAAGCCCCACTGCTTGTTCTTAGCTTCTTGAAGGGTCCAAACATTAGCTGGTCCGTGGGCAATAATTGGAATTCCAGTAGGCAGATAATCCATCAAACGAGTTGGAATAACCACTGCAACCTCTTTCTGAACCTGTGTATCAAAACCTAAGGCCAAGTAAAGCACGTCTGCCGATAGAATGGTCTCCTGCAGATCATCACGGGAGACGAAACCGGAAGTTACTTTACTCACGTCCAATCCAATACCCGCTAAAGTTTCTCTAGACTGACCAGTTAAAATATGGAGATTCACATCTTCATGCTGCGCTAAGGCTTTCGAAAAGACCACTACAGAGTCTGAATTGAATTTATTGACACTGCCCAGCATCAAAAACTTTTTTGGGTGCTCCGTAGACCTATCGGTTCGTGCCGATAAATCCCATAAGGATGAATTAACTGAGTGCTCTAAAACGGTAGACTCTAGAGCCCCATACTTCTCATTTAGATAAGTGGTGGTGGGATCAGTGATTGACAGAAGTTCTTCTGCACCCTTAAAGATTTTGGGCTCTAGCCGGCGTGAGATCCATTTGGTAATGGCTGTCCGTTGAGTTTCCTCCCATAAATCGTGTAGGTAAAAAACCATAGGAATTCCCAGGCTTTTTGCAGCATAATAACCGGCAGCAGCGAAAGCATTACTGGGCCAGGTGGCAAAAATCACCTCCGGTCTTTGCTTTTTTGCTACCGCCTTGGCCACCCACACAATCTTGCGTACCATTAGCATTAAAGCCAGGGAAGGAAGTCCATAACTTGAACCGCGGGCGAATATCGAGTGAATTCCCTTCACCTCGTGGCGTTCAATGTCTATGGCTACCGTAGGATCATAACCTGCCCCAATGGAAGCGGAGAATCCTTCCTTGCTTTGACTTACTAAGGTACTCTCACTTAAGTCAAGCTCGGTTAACAAATTGTACATTAAGGTCGGACTCCCTCCAACGAAAGGAGGAACACCATCACTGATAATTAGGGTTCGTGGTATTTTATGCACAACTGTTTTATTTAGGGCTTTTATTGCTATTGATTCAGGGTTGCGCCAACTTTTTTATTTCAGTAAGCCCTGCTCCATCAATTCTTTCATAGAATCTGCCGAGAGCTCTACGCCCTCCTGTGCCGCCAACCAAGGTAACATGGTTTTAACACCATGGGTAAATTCATAATTAGGACTCCATCCCAACTTCTCTTGGATTAAAGAAATATCAGCGAAACAATTTCGGATATCTCCATCTCTAAATTTATTGGTAATCTCTACCTCAAGGTCTTCACGTCTTAGTAAAGTTAGAAGTGTCTCGGCAATTTCCTTCACGGATACTGAATTTCCGCTACCAAGGTTTAAGGCCAAGCCATTTGCTGTTTCTTTCTCTATAGCATAGAGGTAAGCACGGGCCACGTCTTCAACATGCACGAAGTCACGTCTTTGATTACCATCTTCGAAAATCATTGGAGCTTTTCCTTGAAGAATTCGGCTACTAAAGATGGCGGCTACCCCAGTGTAGGGATTAGAGAGAGCTTGTCGAGCTCCATACACGTTAAACATTCGGAAAGCTACCGTCGGGATTCCATATGCTTTACCGAAGGCTAAACACATTTCTTCTTGATCCCTTTTATTTACAGCATAAATGGAATCTGGTTTAAGTGGTTTTTCTTCATCTACAGGAATGGGACTATACTCGGCATTATTTGCATCATAAAGCTCCCAACGACCATTTTGCATGTCTTCGGTGCTTCTTCCATTTGGATAGCATAATTCACCGGCAGCATTGTGGTAGGATCCTTCCCCGTAAATAGACATAGAGGAGGCAACTACTAATTTCTTAATGCTGTCTTTCACTCTTAAAATTTCCTCCAGTAAAATGGCGGTTCCCATTACGCTAACTGAACAGTAGTGCTCAATTTTGTACATGGATTGACCTACACCTACCGCTGCGGCTAGGTGAATGATCGCGTCAACCTGCTCCACCCAGGTACGTACCAATTCTCTATCTCTAACATCTCCAATTACATTGGTAATGCTATCCGATTCCGGCATGTATTCGGGCCATTCGGCATCATCTCCGTGGATCTGTGGATCTAAGTTGTCGAGAGCAATTACTTCATGTCCATTACTCAAGAGTTGCTCACAAACATAGGAGCCAATAAAACCGGCGCCACCGGTAACTAGAACTTTCATCTTATCTTATTTATGTGTTTCTATAAATTTTGTCAAATCTGTTGCGGAAAGGAGATCGACATTCTCCTTTATTTTCTCTTCGGACCAATCCCACCATTTGATTTCTTCTAGGGCTTGGATTTCCTGATCACTAAACCTTTTCTTCACAGGTTTGGCTGGTATTCCACCAACAATGGTAAAAGCCGGTACGTCTTTAGTGACAATAGAACCAGCCATAATAATCGCACCGTTACCAATGGTAACTCCGGATAGAATGGTGGATCCTGTACCGATCCATACGTCATTCATCACCTCAATCGGGCCTTTGCTAGCTGGCATTCCATCGGCTAATGCACCTTCCATTTTCCATTTAATTCTAAAGGGGTACAAAGAAACCCAATCTATGGGGTGAATCCCTCCATTGATAAACCGAACATCACGGCTTATTGAACAGTACTTTCCAATGGTAATTTTAGATTCACTGCCCTCATAGGCGTCTACTACAATTTTCCCATAGGTGTGTTTTCCTATCTCTAATAATCCAGCTTTTTTAAGTCGTTCCAACACCACGTCATTTTGCATGAACATGAGCTTTCTGAAGTACTTAATGAGCCGGGGTCTAAGCCTTTGAATGAAAATCTTCTTTAGCATTTAGGTTTTACGATTTAGGTTTGGAGCTGCTTCTGAATATTTCAATGCTTCGCTTTGCCGCATCCTCACCAAAGCTAGCGCAGTACTCTTTAGCATAATTTGTTGATAAAATCCGAACTTCCTCCTGAAGTGCAGAATCATTTAGCCAACGTTCCAGAAAAACTTCAAAATCCCTTATAGACTTCATTTCAGGAAATGATCCATAATCGATAAAGTCTTTTCCTTGCCCTAAAAACGCCTCAGAAATGTTTAAAACACAAAGGGGCTTACCTTTTATAATCGCATCAAGACCATATGCTGAGTTATAAACACAAACCATATCGGCCACCGAAAGCGATTCTTCAAAAGTAAATAATGATCCATCATCGAAAATCAGGTGTGGATAATCTTCTATCTGTGTTTGGTATTCCATTTTAGACTCTGAAGGATGTAGTCGGATTAATCCTTGAACCAGATGTTGTCCTTCTAATGCTGATCCAAAAAGTTGCACAAGGTCCGTTCTTAATTCAACTGTCAATGGGTTTGTTCCAAGGACAACCAACTTTTGGTTTGGCTTCAATGAAATTCTAGATCTAAGAGGCTCTTCATCTCCTATTAGCTTATTGGATAATTGCGGAGCACCCGAAATCAGCATTCTTTCCGAAGGACCTCCTAAGAATCCCAACATTTTTTTTTGTCTATAGCCCCAACACAACAAATAATCTGCCAGCAGTGGTAAATATCCGAAGCGAAAATTCACGGCGCCATGCATCATAGTAAAAGTTGCAATATCTAAACTATTTGCTGCGATGATCAGAGGACTAGTTAGGCTGTATCGATCATGTTCAACGACCACGTAAGCAGGCTTAAGAACCATTAGGGATTTTTGAAAAGCTAGTAAGGCCTGACTTTGTTCCATAAGCCTGTTTTCTAAGCGTCTCGCTACATATTTAGGAAGACTGTTTTCCCGACAAAAATTCTTCAGTGTAAGTTTAACCTCGTGCTCTATTTCTCTGTAGGCCTTACGCCATACTGGGTAAGCGATAGGTAAAAGGTCCTTTGGGCCAAATAGAAACTGATGGGCCTTAGCAGGAAGACTTCCAGTTAGTTTTTTTTTGAATATCAACCCATTGGGCTTCTGAACTTCGCAAGACCAAATGGTTTTGTTTATGTTTAATAGGTGTGACCTTTCCGAAATAAAGCTCAGTAGACCTTTGTTTAAACCTAATTTTAATAGTGCCTCTCTTGACCCGCTCGCCTGGAAATACGCACGCTTAGAACGATATTTAAGATTGAAACTAGCCATGATGTCTTGGGTCCTCACTTTCCAGCCCCAAGCCCTCGATCCATTAAGTAGTTCAATAAGCAAGGTGCCCGCTAGCAGTCCACCTATGGGCATACTTTTGATACGAAGCTCATTTAGAGCCGTTTCAAGCTTCACCAGCTTGCTTTCATCAACCTTGAAATTCTTTGCCATCGATGGTTGAACGAATTAGTTATTCGCTCTAACATGAGAATTCATTAGACGAGTGCCTCTTTCTATATCCTTATTGGCAGTTTGCCCAAGGATTGATTCATAATGTTTTGGATGCATCCCAAAACCAGGTCTTATGGACCTAACATTTTTCTCGCTGAACTTCTCGCCCTCCTTTATGTCTTCAATAACATATAAAGAACGACTAAATGCCTTGCCTGCCTTCTGCTTTTCTGTAAGGTTATAATCCACATTACCGATTGCACTTTCCGCCAGCCGAACTTGCTTTACCATATCTGCAAACTCCTTTTCATCCATAGAAAATGAAGCATCTGGTCCGCCAATACTTCTATCCAAGATAAAATGCTTTTCAATGATTTTGGCACCGAAACAGGTAGCAACGACTGGTACTAAACCACCCATGGTATGATCGGATAAACCCACCTCTACGCCAAAGCGTGTTTTAAAGTCTGCTATCATTGCCATATTCGCTTCTTCAATTGGTGCGGGATAAGAGGAGGTACATTTTAAAATCGCAATATCCTCATTACCTGCTGACCTACATGCTTCTAAGGCAAGCTTAATATCTTCTTCGGTGGCAATACCTGTAGATAAGATTACCGGCTTACACTTAGATGCAACATATTTAATCAACGGTATATCGGTGATTTCAAAAGAGGCTATTTTATAAGCGGGAACGTTTAGACTTTCAAGGAAATCAACGGCTGTAGGGTCAAAAGGTGAAGAAAAACAAATCAATCCTTCTTCTTCGGCACAGTCGAACAATGCCTGATGCCACTCCCAAGGGGTATATGCACTTTGATACAGACTATGAAAACTTTTGCCATCCCAAATCGAGCCAGATTTAATCAAAAAATCCTCCTTATTGGAATCTATAGTTAAAGTATCCGCCGTGTAGGTCTGTAATTTTATTGCATCTGCTCCGGCTCTTTTAGCTGCCCGTATGGTTTCCAAAGCTGTTTCTAAGCTGCCATTATGATTGGCTGAAAGCTCGGCAATAATAAAAACGGGTGCTCCGGCTCCAATTGAAAAGTTATCTATTTTCATTGTCCAAAAATTTGACCTTTCTCCAGAGGCCTATTAATATTTCTAACTTTTTTAAGCTCAATAACACCATTATTGGTTTTGACCAACATGGGACTTGAGGATATCACTAATCCGTTTGGCTGACTTTGTTCGAAGCCTAAGTCGCTGAATACAATTTCGTCGATAATTATTTTCGCTTTTTCTAAATAGGTAAAGGCACCGGGGTAGGGGTCTGCTTGGGCTCGAACCCAATTGCGAATTCTCTCCTTCTGCCAATCCCAATCGATCTCTCCATCTTCAGGAGTTCTTTTACCAAAGAAAGTAGCCTTGCTATGGTCTTGAGTGATGAATTCTAAGGTTCCCTTCCGGAAATCTGACAGAATGCTATCCACCATCGGCAGGTATTCTAGATTATACTTATTTAAGATATCTGCTCCAGTATCATTAGGGGCAATTGCCACCTCTACTTGCCGTATGATATCTCCAGTGTCGCAACCTTCATCAATTAAATGGGCTGTAATTCCAGCTTTTTGCTCGTTATTGATGATGGCCCATACGTGCGGGGTTCGTCCACGATACTTAGGCAACAGTGAGCCGTGAATATTACAGGACAGGCTTGCTAATGAAAAAAGATCTTTCTCAATAATAAAGAGATAATTAACAGAGAGAATAAGATCGAATTCAAATTGCTTGGCGAATTCCGCTCCTTTGCCATTTCTAGGGTTGCCTATGAACGCTGGAACCTGAGAGGCTTTACATTGGTCAATTATCTCCGTCGAAGATTTATTGGTGAGCACGCAACTAATTCTCTCATCCGATGTAAGGAGGTGTTCTAAAACCTGTAAACCTAAGCTTCCGCTAATTAGTAATGCAATCTTCATTTATTCCGAAGTTTCGAATGAATAACCACATCCTTGAACTCACCCTGAAAAAAACAATGGTCTTTGAGTCTGGCATCTTGGAAATAACCATTCTTCTCCAATGATTTATAGAGGTGAGGTCTTAAATCAAATGCATAAACAAAGAGTTTATGAAAGTCTAAATTTCGAAAAGCAACCTCTTCAATAAGGGGTAAGTACGCACTCCAAATTGCATCAAAATTATCTTCTTCCAAATCAGTCGCCATAATAAAGGATAACTCCGCATGCTTATCGAGCCAATTGATATGTACTAATCCACCGTAACCAATACACTTGTTATCCGCTAAAAAGCTAAAAAGCAATTGACTAGGCTTTTCTGAATCAAAGAGCTTAGCAACCACATGGTCGAAATACCAATTCTGCTCACCTTCCGTAAGTGGCTCAGCCTGACGCAAGTGATAAATCTGTTCATTACGCCACTTCATAATATCAAAGCGGTCCTCCATGCGAATAGGAACCAAGGTATATTTTTCAGAACTAAAACTCTGTTGATCTAAAATCTTATACTGCGCCATTTGCCTAATGACTCTTAATCTTAGTTACTCTATTAAGGGTGTCAATTAAAGCTTGATCCGTTTTATATTTTAACGTGATGTGACTGTTAAGTTCAGCAACTTCGGGATGATCATCCAGATAGGAAAACAATTCGTTCACATCCTCTGGCTTGCCATTCGAAGTCAGATACGCATCGATGGCCTCAAACAAATCGAGGTCTTCCTGATAATCTAATGTTAGTCGATAGTCTCTAATAAGGTGCTCAGGCAAATCCACAATATTCACCTTGAAATGCTCCTTATTATTCTGGAAATACCATGTCATATATTCCGAGTAATCCGCATTAGGAAAATAGTTTTTCACTTCTTCTAGTGCCTGAACATTAATCACTTCAGGCGCAGTTCCCACCGAGGCATGTCGGGCTGCGGTATAATCTGCCCCAGTTTCGAAATGTGACTTTAAAAGTATGCTCGCAATTTCAGAAGAAACGTAAGGCATATCAGCAGTAACCCTGAAAATCACATCCAGGTTATACCTTCGTGTAACATCCAAATACCGCTGAATAACATCATCAGGGTGTCCCTGATGGAACATCACATTGGGGGCATAAGTATACCCTTTTAATTCCGCATCCTCTTCGGTGGTGCTCGTCGCTAGAATAGTGTAAGTTGATTCTGGAAACCTTAAGCAACTTTGGATACATTTCTCTACGGAAGATATTTGACCAATTGGAAGAAGCGCCTTTCGTTTTAAGCGCGAAGATTTCAATCGTCCTGCAATGATTGTTCCTATGTTGGCTTTTTTGAAATGCTCCCTTTTGAGAGTTTGATTTGCCTCGAGATCGGTTGCCAATAAATAATAAGCTTTTTTCAATTCGGATATTTCCGAGACGGTTAATCCATTTTGAGCACTTCGTCTAAATAATAGGTTCTCGTTAATATTGATGCCTATACCCGCTTTTAAGCTTGTTTTTGTTAAAGGCTTTTGAATACTATTCTTTAAATAGTCAATTTCTTTTTGATTTATAAATGGCTTAAAAGGCAGCTCAGAATAGGCTTCTACCTTATTGACCAAGGTTCGGAAATCTGCCACCTTAATAGAAGAAAAATGATCGTACTTCGTCTCATGACTACTGTGCATCACATGCTTCTCAATATAATCCGCGCCAAACAAGCTTGCCACCAAAGGAAACATGATGGCATCGTCCGAGGTACCGGCCAGATGGTCTGCAAAAACAATGGGATTAGTAAACCGCTCGCGAATTTCCTTGATCTTATTTAGTCCACTATCCTCTAATTCCGTGGGATAGGATTGAAAACCAACCTCAAGCAAAACTTCCTTTGGTCCGATTGATTCCTGAAGAGCTTCGAGTCGTTCTGAAATGTCATCTTTTTCAATGGCGCTCACATTAATAATAAGGCTCAATTTAGAACAATCCATTTCCTCCAAGGCCTTAATTACCTCTGCATTATAAAGGATTGAGGCCTGTAATTTGATTCCGTGTATTTGGTTCAAATTTTTGCCTAAAATTTCCACCCCATAAGTGTCAAAGAGATCTAACCAGACCAGCTTTGATTTTGAGGCTTCTTCTACAATGCTGCTCCATTCAGATGGACTGAAGAAAAGCTCTTGATACACAGGATACCATTGGTAATCGCTAGTAGCTATTCTGTCGGGGTGAAGAGGTTGAAATTTTATTCCAAAGTCCTTGAATTCCTCGTATTCATGAATTAAATCCATCAAATACGAGAGACTACCGCCATGGGTATTTGCAACTTCTATTATGAAATTCGTAGGTCTACTCATAATACTTTAAAATGGTCGCTATTACAAAGTCTTGCTCCTCATACGTCAATGTTGGATACATCGGAAGGCTAATGCAATTTCGATAGTATTCCTCCGCATGAATAAGGTCCCCTTCCTTCCAACCCTGTTCTCGATAATAGGGCATTAAATGACAAGGGATGTAATGTATTTGAGCAAAAACTTTTTGCTTCCGAAGATGATTGTACAGTCCTAAGCGGTCATCAACTTCGATGACATAGAGATGGTAAGCATGGCCATCAACAACACCGGACTGACTTTTAATGAATGCTTGGCCACCAAAGGCGTCTTGATAACGCGCTGCAATCGCCCTACGACGAGCTATACCAGCATCCGCGCGCTTCAGTTGGCTTTTTCCTAATGCCGCTTGGATATCAGTAAGGCGATAGTTATAACCCAACTCCTGCATTTCCATATACCATCCAGGATAATCATTTGCACCCTCTACTCCAGTGGCAAAGGAAGCTGAATTCAAATAGGCATCATCGTTCTTGATAATACCATGCGTACGCAAACTCATGAGGCGTTGATAGAGTTCCGGATTGTTGGTCGTAATCATGCCTCCTTCTCCGCAGGTGATATGCTTAACAGGATGAAAAGAGAAAATGGCTAAATCCGCAAACTCACCGTTTCCGCACGATGCTTGTTCTCCACTATCTTTCAGGAATGAACCTCCGGGAGCATGGCAAGAATCCTCAATAATCCAAAGACCGTATTCATCAGCCAATTTCCTGAACGATTCAAGGTTAACCGCTCTGCCAGCAAAGTCAACTGGAACCACACCAGCATAAGTACCTTTAGGAGAGGCCTCGAGCAACTCTCGAACGGCGTTTATGTCAAGCAAGTAAGTCTCTGGATCTATATCGGCAAACACTACTTCACCACCATTGTACCGAACGCAGTTAGCGCTGGCCGCAAAAGTAATCGGGGTTGTAATAACCTTTTGACCAGGCTTAACATCTAGGGCCATCGCACACAAATGCAGGGCGGCCGTTCCATTACTTACAGCAACCGCATATTGAGCACCTACATATTGGGCGAAGTCTTTTTCAAATGCCCCAATAGTTGGCCCCTGAGTAAGGTAATCCGAATATAGAACCTCTTTTACAGCGCTGAAATCTTCCTCAGTTATATTTTGTCTGCCGTAGGGAATACTCATACTTTGAAATCTGGATCAACATGTTCCACAATTAACTTTCGCAAGCTCTCTACTGTTTCCCAATCATCATTCTCGCCGGAATTGTATTGGAAACCTTCCTCTACCATTTTCGCATCAAAAGTTTTAATGAAATCCTGCAATTTCCAACTATGACTAGAAGGTAAAATAGTATAATACTTACCCAAATCGTAGGTGAAATAAGAATCGGAAGCCGTAATCATTTCTTCGTGCACTTTTTCACCAGGACGTAAACCAATGATCGGCTTTTCGCACTCGGGTCCAATCGCCTCCGCCAGGGTCATAATGTCGTAAGAAGGAATCTTTGGCACAAAAATCTCTCCTCCCCAAGCGTGCTCTAAAGCATGCATCACCATATCTACACCGCCTTGTAAGGAGATATTGAAGCGGGTCATTTTTTCACTGGTTATTGGAAGTTTACCTTCTTTACGCTTATTGATAAAGAATGGAATCACCGAACCATTGGATCCCATAACATTTCCATAGCGCACTACCGAAAAACGAATAGGATTCCAGCCCGTAATGTTATTAGCCGCTACAAAGAGCTTATCGGAAGCTAACTTCGTTGCGCCATACAGGTTAATTGGAGCTGCTGCTTTATCAGTTGATAATGCCACAACGCGCTCTACTCCCGAATCCAAGCAAGCATTGATGATATTCTCAGCACCCATAATATTAGTTTTGACGCATTCCATGGGGTTGTATTCTGCGATAGGCACATGTTTCATGGCCGCTGCATGGATGACATAATCAATTCCTTTAAACGCTCGGTTTAAGCGATCTCTATCTCTAACATCTCCAATGAAATAGCGCAACTGAGGATACTGAACCGCATTAAACTCCTGAGCCATTTGAAACTGCTTTTGCTCGTCTCGAGAGAAAACAACTAACTTTTTAACTTCAGGATGATTGGTCAAAATATGACGTACTAATGCCTTCCCAAGTGATCCTGTTCCTCCAGTGATGAGGATGCTTTTTTCTTTCAAATTCATATCAGTTGTACAAGAAATATGTTAATCAATTACTACTATTTAAAATTTTGATACTGGAATGCGTTCCCGAATCATGGATGACATTAATAAATAAAACACCCGTAGGTAAATCCGTTAAGGATAGCTCTACATTAATGTGACCTTCTAAGGTAAATTCCTTTAAAATTTTGCCATGAAGATCGGAAACAAACATTGAGCTTATTCCTAAAGGGCTATGCACCCTTACTCTGTCCTTGCTCGGATTTGGGTACACGCTCAAATTGTTTTGATTTGCCTGAAGTCAATCCATTTCTTCACAACTTAAGAACAACTGATTATAGGGCAAGCCCAACTGTACTTAACACTCTTAAACCCTTTCTTTTCAAAAATTCCTGTATCATATACTGTAACACTGAACTAGTAATAAGGTCCTATGCCTCGATTGTCCTCAGTTTAGGCTTGAATAATAAAATTCCGCAAACTACTAACATCAATAATTTAGAAAAGATGCCCAAAAGAAGGCCTCCTTCTAAAACATAGAGTTCCACGTAGTAGAAGATGCAGGCACTGACAACCACAGCCATTTTTAAGGATACCTTCCAAAGGGAGGTGACATGACTTTTCAGAATAAAGCGCACAACAAAATAGATAAGTAAAAACATTATGGCGTAAGAAGCAACGGTAGTATATGCAGCAGCACCCGCTCCATAAACAGGAATGTAAATAGAGTTTAGCCAAATGTTTAAGGCCCCACAGAGAAGAACAACTATGGAAGTGTAGATGGTCTTTTTGGCAAAGCTTATATGCCTTTTATAAATTGGGTTTATAGCCAGTAAAAACTGTCCTAAAACTATGGTAGGAATCAGATACAAGGATTTATGGAAGGACTTCGAACCAAGGATATAGCCGATCCAATCCGAGAATAAAATAAGGCCACAGGCTGCAAAGGAGGCAATGGAAAGTAACTTAAGGGTATCCTGATCATGTTTCCCATATTCCTTGGCCTTCATGTACTTATAATACTTAGGCTCCCAAGAGTAGTAAAGAGCATTTACCAGCATTAATTGAAGCATACTAATGTTGTAGGCGAAGCTGTATTGCCCTGACTCCCCATTACCGAGATAAGATCCAATCATAACGCGATCGAATTGCGCTAATACTACGCTACTTAAATACGAAGGCATAAGTGGGAGACCAAACGAAAACATATACTTCACATGTTCCCATTTTGGATTGAATTTTATGCTGGATCGGAGTCGGTAAATAATTATACCAGAAGCAAGGAAGGTCATAATCAAGCCCGACCAAATCTGCCCCATATACCTGTTCTCCTCTGGATGAAAATAAACCAAGGTAACCCCAAGGACAAAGCCTATGTAACCTGAAATTAGGCTTAAGCTTCTAACCTTTTTTGGTTCAGATTTCGCCCTAAAAACTTGCAAATGGAAGGATTTATTTATCGCTCTAATTGCGAATGGCCCAATGAAAAATATAGTTATTTCGGGTAAACTAAGTAGATCCGCAAACCACGCTGCATTTGTAAACATGAATATGGAGGCGACGATTATCAGACTGTAGGAAATCATAAAAGATGTTCCTAAATAATCCTTGAAATCTCCATCCGACTCAAAATACCTTCTTCCGACCCCTACATTCGTATTGAGAGCTAATACGGTAGGCGCCATGGAAACGAAAGAGGCAAAAATATTGAGTATACCATAATCTTCTTCGGTCAGAAGACGGGTCATAATTGGAATTCCAATTATGCTTAAACTTTTTAGAGCAACCGAACCAGAAAGGTAAGTCCAGCTATTCTTTAACGTTTGTCCAAAATCAGACTGTAGAAGCTTATTTCGATTCACTGATTTTAACTTAATGGGCCACCAAGTGCTTTAAATGGCTAATAATCCGTTCCGTCGAATTTCCATCTGTATAAGTCAAACTCAACTTTAAATAGGCCTCTGCCGCTTCATGAAATGGAGTTAAATCCCCTCTTTTCATACGCTCCAATTGGCCATTTACAGCAGAGGGGGTTTCAAATATAAAATCGTAATCATCGAAATATTTCGAACGAAAGTCAAAATTCCCACCTGGATTAATTAACAGGGTGGGAATCTTTAAAATCATGGCATCTAAGGCGAGTGTTGACCAATGAGTCAGTATACAATCTGCTTCCGTGAGGGTAAAATCTTTACGGGTGACCTCACAATCTGGGAAAAGATTCTTTGCGGCTTCTAGGTCACCCAGTGGATGGACTTTAAATATAAAGTTTATGTCGGGGTTAGCTGCCACTATTTCCTGATAAAAATACGCGTATTCGTACCAAGCCTCAATCCCAATAAAATGCTCTTTATTTAAGATTACCAGACACTCTCTAAACCTACGATTAAGATGTAGCTCTTGGCGCTGCCTAAATAAGGTATCAAAATGAGGAGCTCCGACGGAGATATAATTACTCTGTTTGTTCCTTTCAACGTGCCTAATCCACAGCTCCGACCATAGCAAGTAATCTACATTATCAATATTGTTAAAGCCTAACTCTTTCTGCGGAATGAGCGGCAGTTTAAGAACCCACTCGTAAATCCAATCTCTCAATTTAGTATGAAGTCCTCTATTCGGAAGTATTTCGGCCCTACTGGTACTAGGTTGAACATAAACCTTTTTTAATCCAGGCCGATACATGCAAGCCATTTTACCATTCGGACTCAGGGTAGTGATCAAGATGCATAAATCAGGCTTTAAGGCATCGATTGTTTCTAAAAATTCTTTTCGCCAGGATAGTTTTCGATATAAATTCTTCCAAACACGCAGAAGCTTGAGAACCGGATTATGCAAATCTCGTTGATCCAGCTCAAGAGGAGGAATATGTCGGTATTCGTCAAATGCTGCACGCTTCTCCTCTTGGTCTTTCTCCTTTGAAGATTTGTAATAAATATCACCACGGATCTCGGACTCTAAGTAGATTGACCTAAACCCTTCCCCCAAATTACGTGCGATTTGCTGGTAAAGGTTGTGCTCTAAATAGCGATTTTGATCTGAAAGAAAGAGTATGGTTTTCACTTTCTTAAATAAGAAGAGTTGCTAGGCAAAGGAGGCATCTACAATCGTATAAGCCATATCCCTTTCATTCTTATTCTCTAAATATCTTTTAAGCATACCTTGATCAAAATTATGATAAGCCTGTGCAATGGATTCAGCATTTAAATCCATTCTTCTAAAATCTCGGTCATCTAGGTTAGGTTGATCGATTAGCTTGATTTTATTATTAAAATATCCCTGAATAGCCTTTGGAAGAACCCTTAAGGTGGAACGGATTGTCTTGTTTCCTACATCGTGAATCGTATCGTCAGAGCTGAGATCATGAGGTCTAACCTGATGCAAAATCCTCCCGGCATCGACCTTAAGCACGGCTAAATGAATGGTCGCTCCCACACATTCTGGTTTCCCATCGACTAAAGGCCAGAAGTTGGTTCCTGATCCTCGATAGTAAGGAGATAAACCCAGGTGCATGTTAATAACCCTATCTTGGTAAGCTTCGAGAATGGGTTCTTTAATAATGCCCGAACCAAAAAGTAATACAAAATCGGCCTGTAGACCAATAATCTCCTCTACTACCTCCGGTTTATTGGCACCACCTCGTTGCAAAGTTTTAATTGGCGACTTCGGAGCGGCACTACCGAAATAATGCTGCTCAGATGCATCCCGTAAGCTAAAATGCTTTGCTACAGCATCCGCTAAGGAGCTATCCGCAAAAGCATCGACGTAGCTAAATTTTGTTTCTGCATAAACCTGAATCACATCTAACTCACGTTCGACACACTCCACATAATACTCATGCCGCTTCGAATTTCCCGTAATGATTATTACCCGTGGCTTCCCAATCATGCTAAAAATCCCTTTAATAGTTCTGGCTGAAAAGATTTACCCCCCGGCACGTCATTATTATCGCAGCGCTTTAGTAAAAAAGGTTGATTCAGATTTACATTATAACCGCGATTCATCGTTACCGCGAAACTAAATTCGTAGTTATCTAACCATTCATATACCGAACCTACCGCCTCTTTAGAACCATAAGGGTAACTAAAGCCTTTCGGCAGATGACCCACTTTTTCCAATAATGCTTTAGAGCGAGCCACTTCATCCTTAGCGAACCCTTCTTCCAAAACGCCCACTGGTAGGTGGTCATGACTATGAGACCCTATATACTGAGAGCGCCCTAGCGTTTTCAAATCATTTTCATTGAGATATAAATTGTCATGAACGGCCTTCATGTCCCAAGCAAGAACGCTATCAAACAAATGATGAAAAAGTGCCATAACATCCTCTCTGCTAAGGGCAAAATTTAAGATGTACTTTAAATAGGCATTCTCGGGTTCGTCATATCTGTAGTGAGCGATACCTAAACTTCGATGACTAGCCTTTTCCTCCTCCGTTAGTTTGTGGTAAGAAGGGTGCTTCAGCAATTCTTCAAGAATCACCTCTGGCGCCAATTGGGATCGCACCAGATGAATAAGATGGACATTTAATAAAGACGAATCCGAAAGAGCCTTGGTATTGATAAAGAAACAGGCCGGAACGCCAAGTTTATCTAGAATGGGAACTGCAAATTCAAGCTGTTCCTTCAACCCATCGTCAAAAGTGATTAGAATGGATCTTTCCGGTAAGGCCTTAGCTCGTCGAATAGCATCATCCAATTGATCGGCGCTGATGAAACTGCCGTGTCGAGCTAGCTCTTCAATTTGCGCCTCAAATTGCTCCGGCGTTTTACCGAAAATAGCCGGGAAAGGGGCTTCGAATGATTCCCGTATGTAATGGTAGTTAACCGATAGAAGCATAGTTCATGTAGCGCTCCGCGACTTCCCAATCCGAGCTGCTATCAATATTGATTAGTTCTGGACTCTCGATTTCAATTCCCCCCAATCGAGGTCCCAATAGTTTTCCTGTTTTCCGCATGCTCTCTACATCTAAAATATAAAGGGCCCCGTCCCGGTGATAAGCTGCAGGCAAATCCTGCCTTCTACTAATTAGTTCTCCAGGAAAACAGGTTTCAAAAATCCCTCCTGGCCTTTCAGTGAAGGTCCAATGCGGATTATAATGATCCGGTACCTTTCTCAAGGATACTAGACTATCTAATTTTTCATTGCGATACTTTTCAAGGGCTTGATCGATTATCCCTTCGGGACGATATGGACTTGTGGCTTGTAATAAACAAACCGTATCATATTTTTCTCCATGCTCTTCTAGCCAATCAACCGCATGCAGGATGGCATCGAATGAAGATGCTTCAGAGCTCGCTAGATGATCAGGGCGAATAAATGGCGCCTCTGCGCCATACTTCTCAGCAACCGACTTAATCTCGTAATCATCTGTGCTTACAATGAGTCGGTCTATGAAATTCGACTGCAAACCTTGAGCAATACTGTAAGCTATTAACGGATAGCCATTGAGCTCCTTGATGTTTTTACGAGGAATGCCTTTGGATCCTCCCCGCGCTGGGATTAACCCTAATACCGACATTAATAAATAATAGTCTTGTGAAATTGCAAGGGCACTTCCTTCAACAAATCGGCAATCTTCTTACCGGCATCACCACCGCCATAAACTTGGGACTGGTCAGCCTTTCCTCTGTTTAACCAAGATTGGATGGCTTGTTTAATTAAATCTTTATCGTAGACTACGTCGATTACGTTTGCACCGCGGTCGCGACGATTTTGACGTGTGCCAATATTTACAACCGGTACGCCTAGATAGGCACATTCCCGAATACCTACACTGGAATTCCCGATCAAACAGCGCGAGTTAACCAAGAGTCGCAGAAAATCTTGGGGCTCCATATTCTTGAAGAAGTGAATATTGGTGTTTGGATTCTTTTCGCGGAAAGCTCTAATTGCTCCCGAGGTTCCATCACTCCCAGCATCAACATTGGGCCAAAACCAGAAGGTCGGAATATCTAACTCCTTTATGGCTTCTAGGGTTTGATTCACGTGCTGACGGCTTTCCGTATACTCAGTAGTCACGGGGTGTTGCATTACCACGAGATAGTCTGAGGTATAATCCAGAGAACGACCAACTCCCCCATACTTTTCAATGGGGTCGAAGTCGAATGCACTATTTTCGAGTACTTCCGCTGCTAGGTCTATCGATGGACAGCCTGTATTATAAACTTGGGAAGGCTCTTCTCCGAGCTTAAGAACTCTTTCCTTGGCACCTTCAGAAGCCACAAAATGGTAATCGGCCAGTTTGGTAATACTGTGACGGACTTTTTCGTCGATATTTCCGGTTACCTCCCCTCCTTGGATATGGGCTAAAGGAATATTCATGTAAGAAGCCGCGATTGCCGTAGCCATCGTTTCGAAGCGATCCGCAATGGTCACAACGATATCAGGCTTAAGGTTTTCAAAAACGGAGGCCAGCTCCAGAATTCCTATACCCGTGGTTTTCGCCGCAGCGGTAAGGTTCTCTCCTTCTAGAATATTGAAAACCCGTGATTTAATTTCAAATCCGTCACTTTCAATGTATTGCACGGCACTGCCGTATCGATCTAGTAAAGCAGAAGCCGCAACAACCAGCTGTAATTCTAGTTCAGGGTGCTCATCGATCGCCTTTAAAGCTGTTTTAACACGGCTATAGCTAGGTCGAGCCGTTACAACAACACAGATTTTACGCTTAGCCATTAGAAATATCTTCTTCTTTTAAGAAGGACCATGCTTTGAGGTCCTTATTGAGTTTTTCGCCAATTATTGAGCGGAATTTGGAGGCATCTAAACCAAATCCCTTTGGTTTCTTTCCTTCCAAATCTTCCAAAGAAATCACTTCTCCCGCTTTCATATCTCGATTTACCGCCAAAGACTTCTCAAAGATTCCCTTCAATTCGGTAAATCTGGAATTGTCCGATTTCTCGATAGGATGACTAAGAGCAGTTTCCACTTGATGCAGCGCCGTGCAAAGGTCTTTTGTTTCGCCTATCGTTAAGGAAGCTTTAGCGTCGGGGCCAAACATGCGTTTATCAAAAACAACATGAAATTCGAAGTAGGATGCGCCAAGGGCCGCGGCCGCCGTACAGGCGGTAATGCCTCCGGAATGGTCGGAGAAACCGATGGGTAAATCATATTTGTTTTTTAATTCACCTATCACATTTAGTCCCCAGTCCTTAGCTTCGGTAGGATAAGCTGTAGTACATTGGAATAGTACTAGTTCATTGCCGTGCGATTGCACGAGATCCACTGCTTCTTGGAGCTCATAATAAGAACTCATGCCTGACGAAAGCAATACGGTTTTTCCGGTTTTGCATATCTTCTCAAGCAAAAGAAAGTTGTTCACTTCGCCGGAACCAATCTTGTATTTACTTACACCCAATTGCTCCAGGGCTTCTACCGCCGCATTACTAAAAGGCGAACAGATAAATTCCATGCCTTTATCCTCACAGTGCTCTTTTATACCACGCCATTGATCAAGGGTAAATTCCATCCGTCTCCAGTAATCAATGCGGCGATCATCTTCATAGGAAAACTTAACTCGGAATGGCTCTTCTACTGAGCTTTCAGCGTCGGCAATATGCATTTGCCACTTAATGGCGTCTATACCCGTTCCTGCCAAGGCATCAATATAGGAATGCGCAATTCCTAAACTACCTTCATGGGCCTGACCAATTTCTGCGATAATATACATACCTAGTTCACCTTATAATGATCTAAATACCAATCTACAAAGGATTTCACCCCCTCTTTAAGATTTACTTGCGGAGCATAGCCCGTGTCCTTTTCTAATTTTGAGGTATCTGACCAAGTTTGAGGCACATCACCTGCTTGCATGGGAAGAAAGTTTTTTGGTGCTTCTTTGCCAATCGCTTCTTCCAACTCATGGATAAAATCCATCAGCTTGACAGGGCGACCGCGACCGATATTATAAATATGGTGTTTGGATTCTCTTTCCTGAGGATTTAAGTCCACCACGCGGCTTATACCGTCCACGATATCATCAATGTAGGTGAAGTCACGCTCCAAATTTCCATTGTTGTAAACATCAATGGCATCTCCTTCTAAAATCTTCTTTGTGAATTTAAAAAGCGCCATATCTGGCCTCCCATAAGGACCATATACCGTGAAAAAGCGCAGGCCAGTCACTAATAGTCCGTGCACATTTGCATAACTATTGGCCATGGCTTCATTGGCTTTTTTTGTAGCGGCATAAAGACTTACCTGAGCTTCGGTTTTATGATCCTCCATAAAAGGAACCTTTTCATTGGTTCCATAAACGGAAGAACTACTCGCATAAACCAAATGCTCCACCTTAAAACGAGAACAACATTCAAGAATCTCCATAAAGCCTTTAACGTTGGAATCGATATAGGCATGTGGATTTTCAATCGAATAGCGGACGCCGGCTTGCGCAGCTAAATGCACTACATATTTGAATTGTTCCGCCTCAAAAAGTTGGGTCAACTCATGTTGATCGGCCAAATCAATTTGAACGAAACTTATTTTCTTCGCCCCTTTAAGAACTCGATTGTATTGAATTTCATTGGTGGCAATCCCTTGGTTACGCAATCGCGCAAGCTTTAGATCGACACTGTAATAGGTATTCAAATTATCAATACCCACCACTTCATATCCAGCTTGGGCTAAACGTAATGCAACATGCATTCCTATAAAACCTGCTGAACCTGTAACTAATACTTTCGCCATGTGGGGTTGCTAAAAGTCTTAGACATTATTTTCTTTATACCAAGCATAGACTTTTCCAAGTCCTTCCGTAAATCGAACCTTTGGACTGTAGTTCAGAAGCTCAATGGCCTTGGAGATATCTGCTTTGCTGTGTTTCACATCGCCTTTTCGCTCCGGACCATAGCTTACTGATGGTTTGCCTTCAGAAATCTCTCTTAGCATCTCTACCATTTCGTTTAGGCTAATCTGATCGCCGCAAGCAGCGTTATAGACTTGATTTAGGGCCGCTTGATTCTCCGTGAATAGGGCTAAATCGTTGAGGTAAACCGCATTATCTACAAAAGTAAAGTCGCGACTGGTGATACCATCACCGTTGATGGTAATATCACCACTATTCAAAAAGGCCTTGGCAAAGATTGGGATAACAGCCGCGTAAGGGTTGTCTGGATTTTGTTTGGGACCAAATATGTTGAAGTAGCGGAGACCAATCCAATTGAGATCATAGGTCTTACCAAATACATCAGCGAACTGCTCTACGGAATATTTCGTTACCGCGTAAGGACTTAATGGATTTCCAATCCGGTCCTCCACTTTGGGTAAACCAGGATGATCTCCGTAAGTACTAGAGCTACAAGCCAAAATAACTCGATCGATACCCTTTTCATGAGCGGCATGTAGAATATTAACGGTGCCAAGCACATTCACCTCCGTACTGCGCATGGGATTCTCAATACTTCTTGGAACCGAGCCTAAAGCCGCTTGATGGGAAATCTTGTGCATCCCATCACAGGCTTTAAGACAGGTTTGATAATCAGTAATATCCCCTTCCATGAACTCAAAACGAGGATGCTCCATGAACTCCTCGATATTCGAGAAATAACCATTGGATAGATCATCCAATACTCGCACCTTGGCCACACGATCATCTTTTAGAAAATGCTCTACCAGGTTTGACCCTATAAAACCGGCCCCACCCGTAACGAGAAGTTTGATTGGCCTCATATCATTCATCATTAAAGTCGAGCATCTATGTTATGGATAGGTAGAACTCCCTTGACATCATAAAGAACGCCTTCTTCAACGAGTATACTTCTTAAATCTATTTCTAAAAATTCTTTATGCGCAACCGTTAATATTACCGAATGGTATTGCTTGTCTGTAATGTTGGATATCGGTGTTATTCCGAACTCATCCTTGACCTCTTCAGCATTCGCCCAGGGATCATAGACATCCACATCAATGTTATAAGATCTCAACTCCTCATAAACGTCTATTGCACGAGTATTCCTGATATCAGGGCAGTTCTCCTTGAATGTAATTCCGAGCATCAACACATTAGATCCTAGAACAGGTAAGGAGCGTTTCATCATCAACTTGACGACTTCGCCTGCAACATATTTACCCATGTCGTCGTTAAGGCGACGTCCGGATAAAATAATTTCTGGATGATATCCTGCCTCCTGTGCCTTCTGAGCTAAATAATAGGGGTCTACACCAATACAGTGTCCTCCGACTAATCCCGGTTTAAAAGGCAGAAAATTCCATTTAGTGCCAGCAGCTTCCAGAACTGCATGAGTATCGATATCAAGCTTATTAAAAATCTTAGCTAACTCATTAACGAACGCTATATTGATATCTCGCTGACTGTTCTCAATTACTTTCGCCGCTTCTGCTACTTTAATTGATGCGGCTTTATGTGTTCCAGCAGTAATAACCTCTTTGTAAAGATTATCTATAACCTCGGCAGCCTCAGGAGTGGAGCCTGAAGTGACCTTCAAAATTTTAGTGACTGTACGCTCCTTATCACCAGGGTTAATGCGCTCAGGCGAATATCCGACGAAGAAATCCTCGTTCATTTTCAATCCTGAGACTTTTTCTAATACCGGAACACACTCATCTTCCGTAACACCTGGATAGACTGTACTCTCGTAAACGACATAATCACCTTTCTTTAGTACTTTACCGATAGATTCCGATGCCTTAATCAAAGGAGTAAGCACTGGTCGTTTGTTCTTATCCGTCGGAGTTGGAACAGTCACAATGTAGAAGTTAAAATCTTCTATATCACCGACAGCAGTGGTACAGTATAAACCTTTGCCATTTGATTTGACGCTTAATAAGTCCGATTCAATTACTTCCTTGAGGTTGTTGTCTTCCACTTCCAAAGTATGATCGTATCCATCCTGAACTTCTTTGACCCTGTTGCTATTGATATCAAAACCAACAGTAGGGTACTTTTTTCCAAATTCAACGGCTAGAGGAAGGCCTACATAACCTAGTCCAATAACTGCAATTTTTGGATTTTGTAGTTTATTCATAGTTTGAGGTAATTCTTTTAACGATTATGCTTCATCTTGGTAATAGCCGTAGCCGTAGCCGTAGCCGTAGCCGTAGCCGTAGCCGTAGCCGTAGCCCACTTGATTACTTATGTCATTTAAAACAATACCAATGTTCGATACTTTTTTGTCTTCATACTGTTGGTTTACAAAGCCAAGTAGCTCCTTTTGGGTGTAGTTAAACCTACTTACGTAAAGTGTTCCATCCACCTGAGGTATGATTTGTAAAGAGTCTGCAACTAGACCCATCGGAGGCGTATCTAGAACAATATAATCGTACATCGTGCGTAACTCAATTAAGAGATGAGTAAATGCTGCGTTCTCTATTAATTCGGAAGGGTTTGGAGGCACCGGACCAGCAGAAATGACATCGAGGTTGTCTCTGCCTGCATGTTGAATGATGTTTTCTATAGTGTCCCCAGTTCTACTCAAATAGGTAGAGATCCCTTTGTCATTAGAAAGTCCGAAATCGTTAAAGATTTTCGGCTTTCTAAGATCTAATCCTACTAAACATGTCTTCTTCCCGCTAAGAGCGATTACCGATGCTAAATTAATAGCCGTGAAGGTCTTTCCTTCTCCTCCAATTGAAGAGGTCACCAATAACACTTGACCTCCAGATTCAACCGGCTTAAGTAAAAAGTTTAGGTTTGATCGTAAGGCACGGAAAGCCTCTGAAACTGAACTTTTAGGTTTTGAAAAAACTACGAGGTTATCTTCTTGTTTGGAATGACCTAGGACTCCTAATAAAGGAATGTTTGTAGCTGACTCAATGTCTTTTCTACCCATGATTTTATTGTTAAGTAAATCCCTAACTACAACAAATGCGACAGGGATAAACATACCTAAAATCAACCCTAAGGCAAGATTGCGCTTTCTGTTTGGCCCTACCGGCAATTGACCTATATACCTCGCCTTGTCAATAATTTGGGTATCGGGTAAATTACTTGCTTGAAGGATACCTGCGTCAGCGCGTTTTTCAAGCAATAATTCATACTGACGGCCAGTCATTTCATACTGACGTTGAATATTGATTAGTCGCTGCTCGGTGGCCGGTAACTTTGAAATTTGACGTTGAATTTTAGCTCTACGCTGATTCAAATCACTCTCCATAATCTGAGTATGTGAAAGTGCGTTCTCTGCGCTTTTCTTCAAACTTTTATTTGTGAATACCACTTGTTCCTCCAATTCTTTGATTGCTGGATTGTTTCGCGAAAGTGAGTACTTGTAAGAATCTAAGGAAGTAGATAGAGTAATTAACTGACCCGCTAATCGTGATACTAGCTCATCTTCTATCCCTGTTAATGTCGGAAAAGAGAATTCATCAACATTGGCCTCAGATTCTAAGAAATCAATGATGTAACGGTAATAGTTTTTAATAAGACTGAGCCGTGTTGTCTGCTCTTCAATTTCAACGAATTGTTTGATAAGCTGATTACTCTCTGCCCCCAGATCTACAATTAAATTATTTGCCCTAAAGGATTCCAGAGACTCCTCGGAATTTCTTAACGAGGAAAGAATGTCTGTGATTTGTCCGTCAATAAAGGATATGGTATTTCTGGCTTGTGCATTTTTTCTAGAAAGCTCATAATTGCGCAACTCAGCACTGACCGCGTTGAGTAAGTCAGCAATCTTTTCTGGATTATTGCCTCGTGCTGAAATTGTGAGCATTGTAGAGCCTTTTTCTTCTCCCGAAGAGGCCTTAATGTTTTTTAGGTTCATTTTAGTAATCCTTTCATAGCTGTTGAACCTGAACAATAATTCAGGTTCTTCGGTATTAAGTTGACTCATTATAAAACGAAACCTGTAGTTGCTTCCTGAAATCCATTCATTTAAAGAATAAGTGCCGTTTGGTAAGCCCGCATAGTTCGATTTTGTGCTTATTGCGTCCTTATAAGAGTAAAGGGAACCGTTCCATTCATCATTTTCTGGTACTATCTTAACTTGATCTCCAGTTAAACTTACTCTGAAGCGGATATCTATTGGTTGAGCATGATCCCTATCAAACTCTACTCTTATGGGAACATCACTTCCATACTGTTCGCTTTCAAGAAGTCGACCCGCTCCATAATAGCTTACCTCCCAGCCTAATTTTTTGGCCACTTCCTCATGTAGCGTATAACTTTTGAGCACGGCAATTTTACTCTCAAGGGCATCCATTCCACCCCAATTAAATGCTAGAGATACTCCAGAAGCTCCTAAAGGGTTCTCGGCTTCCTCTACGTTAAGAACCGTGTTTATCTCGTATATATTCTGCGAATATCTATTCACTACAAATGCCATAGATAATCCAATAACCAGAGAACCTGCAATAAATGGCCAAAATCCAAGAATCTTATAAGATAGGTCCTTGATATCTATTCCCTGTTCTTCTCTTTGAAAATTATTCTGAATTCCTTGCTCCATCCTATTGTCCTAATGAGATGATCGTTAGATAAAGTGCCAGTGAACTGCTCAAAGCACTTACTAAGGTTGTAATGGTTTGTGCCCCCGTTACACCAAAACCGTAAGCTTTCTGTGGCAATGGTTCAGCATACAAAACATCGTTCGGTTGAATGAAATAATACGGGCTTCCAATAATGCTTTGATCTAGCAGGTTAATGGTATGAATCTTAGTCCCATCTGGATACTGACGAATCAGTCTTATCTCATCTCTTTTTGCTAATGGTGTAAGATCTCCTGAAAGGGCAATAGCCTCGTAAATGGTCGCTTGGTTTTGAAGGATGACTTGTTTACCTGTATTTTGAAATTCACCAAGAGTACTAAAACGAATGCCGCCTAACTTTACTTGAAGATAATAGGTCTTGAAAAACTTGGCTACCTCTGCGTCAACCAAAGCCTTTGCTTCTTTAAGTGTTTTTCCTTTAACTAATACTTCGCCGATATAGGGCAGTTCTATAGCGCCGTTGTCGTTGATCGTATATCCGGTCATGTAGTACAAATCACCTCCACTCTGCACCCCAAGCTGCATAGCTTGCTGACCAGACTGACCCTGAATAGAAAATAATTTATTTGCCTCCTCGTTCATCGAACGGATTTGAACATCTAGGATATCGTTCTCTTGTAGGCGATACTCTTCTTTTTGATATTCAAAGACTTTATCCTTGATGTCCTCCTCTGATTGGAGGTATACCATCTTTTTAACCGGAACACAGCTTGTTATAAAAGCTATGGCAAGCATGTAGGCTACTATTCGGAATGCTCTCATTTGATACATGTTACTTCGTTTCAAAGGTAGGTCTTGGCACGGCTTCGCCGCAGTGAGTCCCAGTAGGTTTTCCACCGGCTCACCAAATTAAGACCCAAAAAAAACTCCTTCAGCGTTTAAATGGCTACTAAAGGAGTTTGCTGTGCATTAATACGCACTTGTATACCGAGCTGCTCAAGAACAATGGTCGCCTGAGTACCTCGTAATTCTTTCACTGTTCCTGTTTCCCCCATCAGTGGACCGCCGCTGAGTCGAACGCGTGAGCCTAGAGGAATGGATTCAATGGTAATATCTTCATGGTTTACCTCCCCCATCCATTGTTTAATGGATTGAATTTCTTCATCACGCACAACGGCAGGTTTACGCAACCAATAGAGGTAACGGACCGCCGAAGCATCAACAAAAACCTTTTCGCGGTCTTTGTCGGCACATTGGATGAAAATAAAACTTGGGAACAAGGCTTCCTCGACAACCTTTTTACGATCACTCCATTGTCTGGTCGTCTTTTTCAATGGGCAGTAGACGTTCCAGCCTTCCGATAGAAAGCGCTCCGCTAACTTTTTTTCGTGGCGGGGTTTAGTATAGAGCACATACCAAGAATTATTGGTTTCTTGATGCATGTGGTGACCGTGCTTAGAAAGCATATGTCAGTAATTCAGTTTGGTTGGTTTGGTTCGTCCTAAGACTAACGCAAAATAGCAACGTTTTACGGTAATAACCTAACTTACCAAGGGTTATTTCTCTGTGAAAAGATACATCAATTTAACGGCCGCTGCAATACGTTGAATGTTCGAGGGTTACTGGAAACAGGATAAAAAGACACGACGTCCCCTTGCTTATTTTTGTACGCGAGATAGCAAAGACTGAAGTACAAATGCGGCTAAATTGGCAATCGAGACTATCGCCGCCTGCGGAACCAACCTTTTCTCTTCTGAATAGGCGCTTGACCCTCTTTGTTGAGCTTTTGATAAATCACTCCCCATCCTGGGAATCCACCAAAGTTGCGGTCGTCTATGAACAGGTCTGCATGGATCTTTCTGGAGACATCATCCGGGTGTGAGGCTTCTTCCGGATAACTGCGGTTCACTGCATAGGGAGGGACCCCTTGGTCGTGAAGGAATTGGACGGCTTCGTCGAGTTTACGTCCGTGACGATAGGTCCAAAGAATGATGCGGTGCCCGTCGTTTTGGAGCATCTTGAGGGTTTCAAGGGCAAAGGGCATAGGCTTGCCAATAGAAGGATATTTATCTTCAACGATAGTCCCGTCAAAATCTATAGCTATAAGAAGACTCTTACGCACGGTCTAGGGTTTTAATCCCATGCTCTATCTGAGACTTGAGTTTTTCTAAACGCGTCTGAGAAATGCTACTCAAACCTCGTGTATTGAACCTGAGCTTCTTCGAAGGATTATAGGTAATCACAAAATCTGATCCTTCAAACGCTACTTTAGTCACCTTATCTAAGGATAGTGCGAACTCTTGAGAGCGGCGTTTTTTCCAACTGCCGTACAAATTGAATTTACCGTAATACAGGATATTATCTTCGAGATTAAGGTGCCAGCCTATGCGCTGTGCTGCGCGAAGCAACAAAGCTAATCCTATCCCTGCTAACCAAAAAAATGGAACGTCCCACATCTGCAGGTAATCTGCTTTAAAGGGAATAAGTGCAATAAGCCCAAATATCAGGAAGAATACACCAACAGGCTTCATCCAACGAGATTCTTTACTTATTGCTATGAATTGACTCATTTATATGTTTTTTAGTCTAAATCGAGACAAATGTACATTATCTCACGAGGGAACTCATGATTTTCCCTTTACAAATTCCGAACGAAATTTTTCTAAATCATTGAGAGGAACCTTTCGTTCTTTGAAAAAATTCAGTGCACTTGTTGGATACTTTACTAACATCATAAACTCATTGGGGCTTATCGTCCCTACCCTTGTTCTTTTTTTAACGATCGCGTTTACATGCTCGTAAATTTCTAATAGCTCATCATTCGCCTCATCCCAAGCACCCCTTTTTTTTTGAAGACGGTTCAAGATTTCCCGCTGAACGCTGCAAGGTTCACGAAAGAATAACTTCGCTATGGTGAGTACTAATCGTAACATGGTTTGGTTTGGTTTTGGATAAAATAGGTGGTTGCCTATCGATCGAGTTGGAGTTTTATCTAAATGCTAACATCTTTATCTATTAAAACCTGCGTGCTACACCAATATGAAATTGCATATAGCCGTCCACAAGGTTGTTAGTTGCTCTTGGCGTAAACAAATTCGCTTCTTCTGGAACACGCGAAATTTGTTGAGGTGTTAGTGGTACTTCCTGACCTGTATTCACATCGAAATAACTCACGTCCAAGGACTCTCCCCAAGCTTCGTAATTACCCCCGTACCAAGCGCCTCTTCCGAAGTCGTCTAAATAATCAGTAGTGGTCATGTTGGACTTAATTTCACCCTTGTAAATCCATTTCTTGGTGTGTAAGCTTAGCTGAAAAGATGCATTATACAAACCTGCCCACTTTCCATATGCGCGACCGTTAGGAAGTATGTTTTGGCCTTCAGAACCTATTTCTCTTAGATTTACATAGTGGGTTCTTGAACGCTTCCAGCTCAAGAATCTTGGATCTCCGACATTCAACCCTCTTACCTCGCGATAAGGGGTATAATTCATAATACCTAGACCAAATCCAAAAGACGGCACCAACCAAAATTTCTTTCCTTCGGGAAGGTTGTAATCACGCAAATGGTAGAGCACATTCGATTCTATGCTAGAAGTTCGCGTATAAAAGTTTGCAGCTGCAGAACTTATATTGACTGTAGTGTCTAATGTTGGGTTGTATGATGGTATTTGAGCGCCCGGCAGCGTAACTATATAGGGAGAACCCGAGCGGCGCGCATAACCAAGGTTCGCAGCATGTATACCCATGTTCCAGCTGAATCTAGAATGGGTGTTTTTCTGTACGTATAAGCCTTCTGAGAATTCAATGTTGGTTGGAACAGGAATGGTATTGGCTATCTGCAAATATTTCAAATCACGGCCGTCATAAATAGAAGTACCGAACCACGTTCCCCACTCCCAGGTCTCGTCCAACAACTTCTGCCCTTTTCTCTTCTCCATCCATCCTAAAACTTTATCCATGTTGGCAAGGATGTATGGTTCGTAGAACTTTCTTAATGGGTCTCCATTAATGTCCTTGCTGAAAGATAACTGAACTTGCCAATATCCGTCTGGCATGTAATTCTGGGCACGTGACCCCCCTCTACCTTTCATTGGATCCAATTTCTTGATTGGAAACGGCTCCTCAATACCAGAAACAGGATCTACAATCGTATAATTAGGTAAGGATTCAACCCAACCTTCATAGTTACCACCATAATAAGTTCCTCTTCCAAAATCATCTAAATAATCTGTTGTTGTAATATTTCCTTTGAGATGTCCTGAAAGACGCCAAGTTGGACGTAAATAACTCAATGTAAATCCTGTACTTGCCATTAAAGCTAAAGAGCCATAGCGGCTCATTCCTTCAACATAGTTTTGACCTGCGGTACCTGCTTTTCGTAAATTTCTTCTGACATCCCTAGAGTTTCCAAGATACCAAGAATAAGGATCAGCAGTGGTTTCAACATTTTGAATTACATATGGTGTGAAATGCAACGCTCCAATACCAGTCGTCCATCCAGGTATCCATCTCGAACGCTTACCCTCATTTAATTGATTTGGCACAAAATACCTTGTTGTCTCTAATTCAAGAGTTTGAATTGATGTAGAAAAACTATGTCGACCTTTCCTAAGGTAACCTCTAGAATCAAGCGTGTAATGTTCCATTGGGGAATTCGTAAAACGATAAGGAAAACTAACTAGTTTACCAGAATTCACATGCAGAGCATTGACCGATGCCTTGAAACTTAAATAAGAGCTTTTATTGTGCTGAATAAATGCGGAACCTGTATACCCTATCGATCCACCCGGCCACAATAGCCCAACATTAGGTAATAGTCCAACGATATCACTGGTACTGAAACGGAGCATTTTGAGGTCACGGGAATCATACAACGTCCCCCCGAAAGATCCACCAGCTTCCCAGCTTTCTTCGAAGCCTGGTTTATTTTTGGGGTGGAGGAGTTGGTCCATTTTGGTATTGGCCCAATCGGTCACGCCCATATCGTCTAAAATATCAGTGAAGCCTGAGCCCATGGACGGTTCGGTGAAGTCGTAAACAGGAGTAGGAAGTTCTTCTGGAGAAAGCGGTTTGATCCATGCTAAAGTTCCGGTAGCTATACTGGCGACTGCTGGAAGCCCCTGCTCGTAAGTAAGTTCGAGACCGCGGTCCGTTGCGGTTGCAGTGAAATCTACCCGAGCACCGTCTGCATCGAGAAGGATGTCAGGTGCAGTGATTGCGCCTTGAGCGCGCTTCACAATAACCGTACCGGGCTCATGGTCGAGGTAAAGGGTTTGGGTGTAGAAGCCCGGAGCCTCCGGGTTGTCGGTAAGCGATAAGCGTTCAGCCTCAACTGCCGGGAGGCGGTAGTTCGCGTTTTTGTCAAGAATGTTCGTCCCCGTTTCACGTGGATTGAGGTAGATTTTTCCCGCTGTCAAGGTGCCGTCGAGGCCGCCTACCGAAAGACCATAGTTCTCGTTTTGGTTAAATAGTAGGTTGTTGAACGTGTAGTTGCTGGCTACGCCCGTGAGCTCAAGGTGTAGCGGGGTGTTGTATTCGCTGAAGCCTTTGTTGTATTCAAAAGCAAGACCGTCGATGTTGAGGTTGGATCCGTTTTGACCTACCCCATCGATAAATACGCCGCCATAGTTGTTGGCGAAATAAAGTCCGCTGAGGGTGAAGTTGGCGGGTTGTTCGAGGCGCAGGAATGGAGTGGCAACGCTGAAGATGGGGGTGCTGCGCTGGTATTCTTGGTTGTTATTGTAAAAACTAACGTTCGCAAATGACGCTTGTGGGCGGTACCAGAACGGGTCAAAGCGGAACGGGGTCTGAAGATCCGTGACGATGATGCCGTTGAGAGTGATGTTGGCAGTGCTTTGGCCGTTGATCAGGAACCCTATACCCGTGCCGTTCGCGAGGTCGCCAGAGGTAATGCGGATGGGATTATCTGAAGTGCCCCGGAAATCTAGTCCCCCGAGGACTTCCACTGAGGCATTAGGACCAAAGAGGACGGTGGTTCCGGCGGGGACGGTCCACGTAGAATCAGCCGCGACGACCTGGTGTCCGGTAATGCGAACTTCCTGCGCTTGTACTGCGCCAGCAAATAATATCGTGAATGCTAAAAGAAATACGTTCTTAGTCATAGCCCGGGTTTATGGTTCAATGGTAATAAGGAAGTTTTGATCAGATTCAAACAATTGGCTCCCACTCTGGGCAACCACCTTTTTGATCCAAACCGCTCCCGAATAGTTGGTTAATGTGAGTTCAGGACTTTCCACGGTCTCATCGCCCGCAGTGCCACTTAATTTTTCGTAGGTGATGGACACCACTTCATAGTTTGCCGGAACAGACGGGTGGAACGCTTCCAGCGCCACTTCGTTCGTCCCCTTCGGCAGTTGGTCGCCATTGACCAATCCCTTTACTTTGAAATAAGGACGTGGGGCCGGCTGCACATAGACGGAGTCGTTCAAAAGGACCACACCATTGGCACCGCGCAATTGCAACTGGCACCAACCTTCGGCATCAGGCGTAAAGTTCAGCGCGCTGTTGCGGTACTTCGCTTCAGAGTCGCAAGAACAAATCACCGCGCCGCCGCTAATGACCGTTCCCAGTTCTAGGGTCGACGGGGCACCTTCAAAATAGGTAATGAACGCTTTCTGCTCGCGGTTTGCAATCTGTGCGGGAAGCACGGTAAACGTGTACTGCTCTTCTATG
>Ga0206129_10001128_pt1 | contig 37232 bp, 41 predicted proteins | sample Helgoland_Spring_8_FD_148616 | JGI IMG/M metagenome (GOLD analysis project Ga0206129, IMG submission 148616) | Pelagic subsurface seawater microbial communities from Kabeltonne, Helgoland, North Sea - Helgoland_Spring_Bloom_20160502_2 | ecosystem: Environmental > Aquatic > Marine > Epipelagic ...
AATTGTAATGAATAAAAAAATATTTGATTTTACATTTGAATTAATCTGTTTGATTTGTGTGGGTATGATATTTATCTACTTATTTGAAAACAGAGATACAAAAGTAACTAGAGTTATAGATGGTGACACCTTTATAACTAACAGAGGGGACAGGGTGCGACTTATTGGAGTTGATGCACCCGAACTCCCAACTCTGGAAGGGATTGAATCTAAAATGTACCTAGACAAATTAATAGATGACAAGGTAGTAATATTAAAAGGGGATGAGATCTCAAACAACAAAGACAAATATGGTAGGCTACTCCGGTATGTGTATTTGGATAAAAAAGATGTTAACTTACACATGATAAAAAGTGGATATGCAAAACCATACTTATATTTTAATTTTCAAAAACTAAACCAATATAAATACTATGATTAAACCACTAGCACTAGCAGTAATGCTATACACACCACAAGTAGACTCTGTCTCAAATGAAATATATATGGCATCACTTGAAATTGTAAGTGATATGGCAAAAGAAATTAGTAATAAAAACTTTGCTAAGTCAGAGATTATAATCACTCTTGAAGATATGTCAGAGTGGATGAGACAAGATATAGACAATATGACCATAGATCCTCGACTAGCAGAAATATATATTGAGAACTTCAATGATTTAATTAAACAAGTAAAAGAACTATGAAAACATATTATATAGCACTAGATAGCGGAGACGCAACAGTATACGCTCCTTCTAAGAAAAGAGCAATATTAAACTTTTTCAATTTTCGACATAAATTTGGAGATGACGTTTATTCAATAAAAAAAGATAAAGGTGAGCTTAACCTTTATGCCACATGGATGGATAAACCATCTAAAATAGATGTAACTGAAGTGACTGAAGAAGGAGTGATTACTTATGTTGAACATTAAAACCAAAACCAATGAGAAATATAGGACTAAGAAAAGAAATGATGTGTCACATCAAGGATGCTATACACGATGAGATAGACCATAATACAATAAATAGATTTGAATCATACTCATGGAATAAGCTAGATACACATTTAAAATCAAACATGCAGACGGCAAGTCTACCTTCCTTCAAGGGTCTTTACACTGAAGATCTTGCAAGTGAGTTACTACATAGTGTTAGGATAGGATTTAGAGATCCAAATTCATGGATGAAAAAACACAAGCTAGATCCCTTCCAGATTGTAGAGGATGTTCAAATATGGGAGATAACAAGGTGGGATCAATACGTTACGCCAATGAGAGGTAAACACATGTGTCTATCTTTGATGGAAATGTACACCGACCTAATCGTTTGGCAAATCCTAAAATACATGGACGGTGAGAAATGGCACCTACCACAATTTAATAACAAACAGAAAAGCATAAGAGATATTTATAAAGATCATGTGTGGGAGCAAAAATTGTCGGTAGAAGATATAAAGGGGATACCAAACATGTTGAAGGATATGATGAAAATAGAAAAGGAATCTAAAGTAAAATTAAAACTATGGTAGCAATAGCAGGAGTAGCATTAACATTATTATTATTTGTGGTTATATTTTTTGGGATATTTAAACTTATGAAATGAGAGAAATGAAGAAATGTGCAGAGTGTGGTAAAATGCACACAAGAATAAAATTTTGCTCACCTTACTGCGGTTGTAAATACAACGCTAACTACAAAAGGAATCAAATGGGTGTGAAAGATTCTAGATTTACCTCAAGAAATATAAATGCAATAATTCAAGGTAGAGATACACCTATAGCTGACAATTCATTCAACTTTGTATTTTCAAACAAACTAGAGGATTGGTTGGGTAGCGAACGAAAATCTAGAAGAGATAGGTGGAGAGAAGCTAAAAGAAAACAAAAAGAAAACAAAGAAAAAAATGGGGAAAGAAAAAAATAAATTTCAAAATAGTAAGTGGAGTCTGTATGCTGAAATACTAACAGAACTCCGGCACAAAAAAGATCAGATTGATATGATCAAGGATACCCTTGATAGGTTGTCTGATAGTAAATCAATAACACGTACTGACATTAATTTAATAAACAGGGTGTTAAGTGGTGACCTAGCAATGAGGTTGCAAAGATTATCAGTGAGTGATAATTATTTGAAAGCGATGAGTATAACAAGGAGAAAACGTAAAGAAAATGACAGATCTTAAAGAAGAACTACAAGAGAAGCAAGAGATAAGGGACGCACTGGCTTGGTTTAAGCTACATGATGTGGAAGCCTACACAGATGAAAATAGTGGATTCTACGTAGTAATATCTAACATATTACATCAAGATACTAATAGTGAAGATATTCACTTATTAGCATCACCATCGGAGGTGTCTTATCGAGCAGAGTTATGGAAAACATTTAAATCAAAATTAAAAAGCAATGGGGACATTTAAAGAAGATCTAAAGATCGGAAAGAAGTATGAGGATATCATACTCAAAAGAGCAAAGAAAGACTATCCAGAAGCCTATATACAAGCCGGAAAGTTTAAGTATTGGGACATCAACATTCCAGAAGTTAATATATCTCTGGAGGTAAAGTATGATGAAAGGAATCAAACATCTGGCAACATAGCTATTGAGTGTGAGTGTAATGATAAACCTTCGGGCATCACTACAACCAAAGCGGACTTTTGGGTGTTATTTGATAAACCCGATGGTGATGATATATGGTTCTTGACTGAGGATATAAGAAAGTGTATATATAGGAGTAACTTACACCCATCCACTATTAGGGGACCCGGAGATCCATACGAGAAAAAAGTGTACTTGATTAAAAAAGAGTTGCTATACGCATATCAAATACCTAAGAACGCATGGATGGATAAGGTGAAACAAAACAATGGGAGTATGCCTTATGCAAGTTATGGAACAGATCCATATCCCACTAAACCAATATCTGAATTTTATGATTAGATACATTATACTCAACCAATCCCTTAACCTATCCTCCCATATACTTAATATGGTATTAAGGAGAGGGTGGTTTAAATTAGCAAACCGAATAGTAATATTTCGAAAAAGACACATAGTAAGTAGGATGTTAAAATATCACAACAAATGATTAAACCAGAATGGACTTTTATGAACGACAAAAAAGCTACTGCATGGGAGTGTGTATGTGGTGCATTGAATGCAATGTCTAACGACAAGTGTGGTAAATGCGGAAAAATTAAAAATGTAAAAAAATATTATTAGTATGGAAACGTTATTATTTATATACGGAATGTGTTTGATAGCAGTATTTAGTATGTTAAGTTTGCAGACCTATAAAGATTGGGTGGAGAAGAAAGGTCAATTAATTGACTTCCTTATCTTTATATTGATAACCTTAATTACCATAGTAGCATTTATAAATCAATTTAAAAATTAAATAAAAAAAAACTCTGTAAGGTGGTGGAATTGGCAGACACGCTACCCTATCTCGGTAGTGGGTGTATTTTACACTCTTGGAGGTTCGACTCCTCCCCTTACAGCTATTAAATTAAACCAAAAACCTGTAATTATATATGGAACATCAAGACAGAATAAACTTCGTTTTAAATCACTACAAAACGAAGATACACAAAGACCAAAGTTCATTTGGCAAGTGCGACTTTCAAATCTATCCGGACTATACCTCCGATGGATACAAACTCACAGTCGCTAAATACAATGAAAACATTTTAAGTAAAAACGAAAGGGATCCTAACGGATCTGAAGGTAAAGTATTCCTTAATGAGCATGTATTTCATAATAACTATGATCTATCATTAGTGTTTATTCAAGAACTTAGGAAGGGTGACTTGTCAATTTACATTGATGAGGAGATATTTGAGGATGCTATGATAGATAGTTATTTGGAAGAAGAATACGAACGTTTAACGGATCTAGAAAATACATACTTACAAGAATCTGAACTAGCTGAAGAAGATCTTAAAAATGAACTATATAACAATTTTATATGACTGATAGAGAAAAAGAAGATATTGCTGACATCGTTATAAGAAAGATGCTAGAGGCAAAGGCAAAAATGGAGGATGACCTATTTAACATCAACGATGTTCTATTTACATTACTTAACACTCAATTAACTGAAGAGGAGTTATTGGTAGGTGAATTAGCAAGGCTTATGACTTTACTCAATGTTTATGAGGAAAAGGAGGAGTATGAGAAGGCTTCTATAATAAAAAATAAGATAGATAAAATAAATAATAAATTAGATCAAATTGACAATCAAAAAAGAGGAGAGATATGATTAAATTATTAGGAGTATTAATAGTAACCGCAACGGTATACAATGCCGTACCGGAACAAACAGATAACACACCATTTATTACCGCATCAGGATCTATAATAAACCCTGAGTGTCCAGAGGTACATAGATGGATTGCGGTATCCCAAGATATGTTAAAGGAAGGTTGGGAGTTTGGAGAATGTGTTGAAGTAAGTGGTGCCGGAAATCTGGATGGTGTCTGGCAGATCCAAGATGTGATGAATAAACGTTATAAAAAATCAATAGATTTTCTTGTAGAAAATTCTAGAAGATTAGGTAAATGGAAAGGGGTTAGAATTAAGATTACATCTGGTGAAGTAAAAGTGTAACATTAGGTTATAAGATAAATAAGAATAAGAGGCTAATGTTACAGTATTTAAGAAACATAGAACACTTGCATCGTAAAAGGTTTGAATATAAAAAAGAACCTACAACAGATATTCCAACTAAAAAGTATTATTGGGGGTCTTATTATAAAGATGGAACTTATCAAGATTACAGTTTGTTTTATGGCAATGCTAAAATAACCACATTTAAAGCATTAGTTTGGCATGTTGAAGTTTTAAGGTATATAAACTTTAATTGGGATGAAGATGATTTTAAAAAAATCATTTACTTTATAGCTGATATTAGAAATGGTTTTGTTACCTTTGAAATTAATACACGTTACTTAGACAAGTACATAGGTAATGCGTTGTCTAATGATTTTTCTTTTAAACCGGTAAATAGGAAAAAAATAGTTGTATTTAAAGATGGAACCGGATTGTCTAGCAAACAAAAATCAAAGATAGTTGGTGAGATCTGTGGTAAGGAAAAAAGTATTGATAGTGATTGCATATATGAATGTATGCTATACATAAACAACGAAAAAAGAAAAATTACCATAACCAACGTAGCTAAAATGTTAAATTGTTCTAGGATGTCTATTTATAGAAACATGAACAATGAATTAAAGGAGGAAAGGGATTTACTTAATATGTCTGTATGAAAAAATATAATGTGAAAACATATAAAATTTACAAAGAAGAACTAGACAATAAAGTAAATTTAGTAGATTTTGAAAAGCCTTATGATGATCTCACAAAAGATGAACTGATAATAAGATTCTTACCTTTAGTTGAAAACATAGCAAGGAAATTTTCTACTGCATCACAGGCATCCGGAGTTATGGATATACTAGACTTAATTCAAGAGGGTAGTATAGGTTTGATCAAAGCAATAGATAGGATTGATTGGAATGTATTTAATCAATCTAAATACAAAGAAAACACCATGAAGGCTTTTCTATCTAAAAGAATAAGAGGAGCAATAAGGAGGGCAATAGATATTAATAGGGCAGACATGAGGATTCCGGAGCATAAACTTCAGGAGATCAGAAAGAACTTTGGTAAAGATGAGAAGATGGTTGCAATGTTTTTTAATTCTATATTCTTATCAGTTGATGAGTATGAAAAAAATGAAGACATCAATCTAGAGATAGAAGACAAGGCTGAACCAAAGAATATGGACTTATTAAATGTGTACTTATCAGGATTACTAAGGAAGCATTTAAATAGTAAGGAATATCAAGTATTGAGATTGAGTTATGGTCTTGATTGTAATAAGCATTCAGCCTTAGAAATAGCTGAAGCATTGGATCTAAAAGGGTCTAGTGCTTATGTTAAAGTTTCTAAGATAAAGAAACAAGCGGTTGAAAAACTAATACAAAACGTAGATCCATCTCAAGTTTTGGATTATACTTGATTGTTTAATGATTGTTTAATTTAAATTTTATATTATGAATACCAAAAGTAAAACCGATATCCTAAACGACTTGTATAAGAAGTACGAGTTGCATAAGGATGATACCTTTAAGTCCCCACAAGGGTGGACTATAATAACTCGTAGTGGAATTGACAAGATTCAAGCAGTGGCAGATATAGACATTGACTACGAGATGGTGGAATATACACCGGCTGTATCAGCGGCTGTAAAAGCTACAGCGTCATGGAATGACAGAACCTTATCAACCTTTGGTGAAGCCAATCCTAAGAACTGTAGACAAAGCTATGTATTAGCTATGGCAGAAAAGAGAGCCATGTCAAGGATAGTATTAAAGCTAACCGGATTTTATGCACTAGGTGTATTTGGTCAGGATGAATCAGAAGACTTTACCAAGGCAAAGGCTAATACAAATCACACCTCTAGGGTTGATGAACTAATTAAATCTTCATTATAGTATGACTGAAAAGGATGTACTTGAAAAGCTTAAGGATGATGAGCATTACTATGGTGAGTTTGGTAAGAAATATCTTAGCAACTCAGACATAGGAAAATTACTACTCAACCCTATGTCTTTACACAAGTCCTTTGATAAGACTGTACCTCTTGTTGTAGGTGGGTATTTTCATACCGCAATATTAGAACCTGACAAACTAAAGAAGTACAATATAATCAAGTCATCAACTAGAAATACTAAAACCTACAAGGAAACTTCGGGTGGTGAGATATGCTTATTAGAGCATGAAGTGGATATGATTGAATCAATGACAGATAAGATTTTAAGTAATGATATTTGTAGGGGTTTAATTAGAGATCCAAAAAATCAATATGAAGTGCCGGGCATTGCTAATATAGAAGGTCGTATGTGGAAAGGTAAGGCAGATATAATAAACGTGAATGAAAAACTTATAGTAGATTTAAAGACTACAAACGACATTCATAAGTTTCAGTATTCTGCTAAGAAATACAACTACGATAGTCAGGCATACATATACAAGAAAATATTTGGTTACGACTTCTTGTTCTTAGTAATAGACAAGAACACTAATCAAATAGGTATCTATGACTGTTCTGATCAATTTTACAGATCAGGACTTGATAAGGTACAAAGAGCGGTTGAAGCCTACGAGTTATTTTTTAACTCAGAAGACTTCGATCCAAATCAATTTTTTATAAACAAAACCCTATAATTATGGCAGGAATAATAACTGGTAGTATAAACCTAAGTAACATACCTAAAGATAAGATTATCGAAGGTAAGAAAGGTAAATACTTACCCATATCAATTTCAATAAATGATGAACTTGATCAGTTTGGTAATCAAGGACCAATTGTGGTTAGTCAAAGTAAAGAGGAACGAGAGTCTAAGTCTGCGAAGACTTATCTAGGCAACATTAAAGTTGTTTGGGGGAACGGTGTAATGCCTGATCCTGCACCTCGTGATGATCAGCAACAAGCACCGCAAGCGAAAGCTAGTATGCCTATGGTTGAATCTAGCGACTTACCATTTTAGTATATGAATGTAGAAACCATAGAGATTAATGGTTTTAGTATTGATAATTTTAATCAATACGATCTAGAGGAAGGTAAAACACAGGGGATTTGTCCCTTGTGTTCTTCTACTAGAAAACCATCTAATCGTAAAACCAAATGCGCAAGCTACGATTGGGAGAGGGGTTTAGGTACCTGTCACAATTGTAACACCACATTCCAACTTCACACCTACCAACGTAAAGGTACAAGTGAAAAGGTTTATGTAAGACCTGAAGTTGATACCATTACGGATGTTGACTCTAAAGTTGAAGAGTGGTTTAAGTCTAGGGGGATATCCAAAGGAACTCTTAAAGACCTTAAGATTAGTGAGGGTAAAGAATTTATGCCTCAGAGTAATCAGAGTGAGAATACTATTAAGTTCAACTATTTTATGGGTGATCAGCTGATCAACATAAAGTATAGGGATGGTAGGAAGAATTTTAAACTATTTAAAGGTGCAGAGAAAATATTCTACAATATTAATTCAGTTGTAGGTTATGACTCTTGTATAATAGTGGAAGGTGAAATGGATGTTTTAGCACTACATGAAGCCGGTATTAAAAATGCAATATCAGTTCCCAATGGTGCCACACTAAATTCTAATAACTTAGATTACTTAGACAACTGTATAGACTACCTTGAAGACAAGACCAAGATTATATTAGCAGTTGATGCTGATGATGCCGGTCAGGCTTTGCGTCAAGAGTTTATACGTAGACTAGGTGCTGAAATTTGTTATCTTGTTGACTTTAATGGATGTAAGGATGCTAACGAGTATTTGTTAGAGTTTGGATCTGAGAAGCTAAACAATGTAATAAACAAAGCAACACAAGTACCTTTAGAGGGGGTGTCAACACTTAGAGATGTTGAAGATGAATTGAAGGATTTTGTTGTGAACGGATTCAAACCCGGTTACCAAATCGGCATAGATAACTTTGACAAGATATTCTCTACGTATACTTCTCAGTTTATAACTGTGACCGGTATACCTAGTAGTGGTAAGAGCGACTTTGTTGATCAGATGGTGGTAGGTTATAATAAGAACTACCAATGGAAAACAGCATTTGCATCACCTGAGAATCATCCGGTATACTTACATGCTCATAAATTAATGCGCAAAGTATGGGGAGGTATGCCTAAGTCATCTGAGATAGATGGAGACAAGTGGACTCAAGTTAGTAACCATGTTAATGATAATTTTTTCTTCATAGACATGGACAAGTACAACCTTGATTCAGTATTACGTAAAGGGGCAGAACTAGTAAAACGCAAAGGTATCAAGTGCTTGGTTATAGATCCATTCAACAAGGTTAGGATGGCAGATGCATCTGGTGATGTGAATGTTTATACGTTAGAATACCTAAGTAAGATAGAGGTATTTGCTAAGAAGTATGATGTTCTTGTTATTGTTGTTGCTCACCCTACTAAGATGTACAAAGACAAGGATGGTAAAACTGAAGAGCCAAACATGTACAACATTAAAGGTGGTGGTGAATGGTATGATGCAAGTTATCATGGACTATTAGTACATAGGGATTACGAAGCTAAAACTGTAAAAGTAAAAGTACTTAAGGTCAAGTTTCAAAACTTAGGTCAAAATGGTGCTGAATCTCACTTTACATGGGAACCAAAGTCTGGATCTTACATACCTTTGGCTGTAGCACAAGATGAACCTTTACCTTGGGAAAGCAAGTAGAGTATATGGGAGCCTACAAGGCAACACAAGAAGATTTAGAAATCAGAATGTGGTGCCATAGAAACAGAGTTATTATAACTCCTGTGGAGGTAGGCTACAGAAAAAGGAGTTGGTATATAGAAATTGATGTAGGTGGAAAGATTAACAAGTCACCAAAATGCTATACACACACTCAAATTTGGAGTCAAATATTTGAATATAGAAAATACTATTATGAAAAATACAAAAAATAATATTAAATTAAATGTAAAAGACCCTATAGTAGAAAGGGTGATCAGGAAGTATGCTGAGAGGTGTGAGATAGGTATGAAAAAATATGGTAGATCTTTGCACGAAGAAAGAGTTTCAGGCATGAAGAGTTTATCCGGATATCTAGAAGACACTCAAGAAGAGTTGATGGATGCAGTTGTTTATATACAAACTGCTAAAGAGCAACTTAAACATCTTGGTTTGGTCGAAATGGAGAAGGCTGAATTTTTAATGAGGAGAGATAGTTATGAACAGGGTCTTTAAATATAAAAAGAAAAAAGGTCCTGTTGTATCTAAAAAGGTAGTCTATGACGGTGTTACTTTTGCATCAGGATTAGAGAAATATATGTACATAGCTTTGAAAAAAGCAAAACTTAAATTTGAATATGAAGGAGAAAATTTTACATTGGTTGAATCTTTTAAGTTCAACAGTCAGGCTCATGAAAGACAAAATAATGGAAAAGGTGAGTATATTAATAGAGGTGATAAAAAGATTCTAGGAATCAAATATACACCTGATTTTGTGGGTGATGATTTTGTAATAGAAACCAAGGGTAGGGCAAATGAGTCTTTCCCTATGAGGTGGAAGTTGTTTAAGAAGCACATGCAAGAAATAGGGGATGACAGAAACCTATACAAACCACAGACCAATAAGGAATGTGATAAAACGATTGATTTAATTTTAAAGAACAGACAAGATGAATAAAATAACCAAAATACCTCATACAAAAGAAATGATTAAAGAGGCTCATAAATGGTCTAAAGACCTTGGATCTCTTAATAACTCAATAACCAAAGGTAGGGCTAATGCATCAGCTAGAGTAGCTGAGTTGGCTTTAGCAAAATATTGGGGGACTAAACCCACAGATGATTACAATCACGATATTTTATATAAAGATCAGAAGATTGAATTAAAAACAAAAAGAAGAACAGTAAAACCAAAGGATGATTATCGTGTATCTGTAGCTAAAACTAGTCTTCATCAAAAACCCGATACATATTGTTTTTTAAGTATTGAGTTTGGCAGAACAGAAGGAGAAGGTTTACGTAAAAAATATTATGATATTGAAAATATATGGTATTGTGGAGATATCAGCAGAAAGGATTTTTTAGATAAGTCAGAACTTTGGGTGAAAGGTAGTGTTGATGATAGGCATAAAATTCATGCTGATAATTATAAAATGAGAATTGAAGATTTAAAATCAAACTTGTTAAAAAAATAAATATGGGATTATTTGATAATAGAATAGCTTACAAACCATTTGAGTACCCTGAGTATTATACTGAAGGGTGGTTGAAACAAGCGCAAGCATTTTGGCTACACACCGAAATACCAATGTCAGGGGATGTCAAGGATTGGAATGAAAACTTGACCCCAGAAGAAAAGAATCTGGTAGGTAATATCTTATTAGGATTTGCGCAAACTGAGTGTGCAGTATCAGATTATTGGACACAAAAAGTTGTGGGGTGGTTTCCTAAACATGAGATTCAGCAGATGGCTATGATGTTTGGATCTCAGGAAACAATACATGCAGTAGCTTACAGTTATTTAAATGAAACATTAGGACTTGATAATTTTGAAGCGTTTTTACACGAGCCTGCTACGGCTCAGAGATTTGATAATCTCGTGGGATACACCGGAACCGAAACAGTGGGGATTGCACGATCACTTGCGATCTTTTCCGCTTTCGCAGAGGGTGTTAGCCTTTACAGTGCTTTTGCTGTGTTATATTCTTTCCAAATGCGTAACTTACTTAAAGGGATAGGTCAGCAAATGAAATGGAGTGTTAGGGATGAATCCTTACATTCAAAAATGGGGTGTCAATTGTTTAATCACATGTGTGATGAAGACAAAAACCTTAGATCTACTTGTAAGGATAGTATAAAAGATGCCGCTGAAACAATGGTGGAACTTGAGGAGAATTACATTGACAAGATGTTTGAGATGGGGGATATAGAAGGTATTAAATCTTATGATTTAAAACAGTTTATCAGGAAGAGATGTAATGAGAAGTTAAGGGAACTTGGTTATGATGAAGTCACATCTAGGATGTTTGTCTATGACAAAGAAGCGGCATCAAATTTAGATTGGTTTTATCATCTGACCGGTGGTCATACACATACAGACTTTTTTGCAATGAGACCAACAGATTATAGCAAAGCAAATGAAGGGGAAGATTTCGAAGATATTTGGTAAAATAGAAAGCCAACTTGTAAGGAATAGAAGTCTTTCACCTTGGGAGAAGATGTATGAAAGAATAGGTTATATGGGTAGTGGTTTTTTAATTGCGGCTCAATGGTCTATATCAGCTGAACTTTACATAGCAGGATTTATATTAGTAATGGTTCAGACAACTTCAAGAAGACAATGGAATTTAGTAATATTAAATCTAAACGGTTTAGTTGCTTGGTTAATACACCTTTTAAAATAAAAATAAATGACTAGTAGTAATAGATGGATAAAGGGGAAGGATTACCCCTCTTGGGCAGATAGTGATGTCTACAAGAAAACAATTCAAGGTGGGTATTTACTACCCAACGAGACACCAAAGGAAGCCTACGAAAGAGTGGCAAAGACCATTGCTAGACGGCTAGAGAAGCCTGAGATGGAAGAAAAGTTTTTTGACTATATATGGAACGGTTGGTTGTGTTTAGCGTCTCCAGTGCTCTCTAATACAGGCACAGACAGAGGTCTACCAATCAGTTGTTTTGGGATTGATGTAGCTGACTCTATATACGACATAGGATCTAAGAATTTAGAGATGATGTTATTAGCGAAGCATGGTGGTGGTGTTGGTATTGGTATTAATCAGATTAGACCTGCCGGTGCTAACATAACTAACAATGGAACTTCAGATGGTGTTGTACCTTTTTGTAAGGTATACGACTCCACTATTCTTGCGACTAATCAAGGATCTGTAAGAAGAGGTGCGGCAAGTGTAAACTTAAATATTGAGCACGCTGACTTTGAGGATTGGTTAGACATAAGAGAACCTAAAGGGGATGTAAATAGACAATCACTTAATATGCATCAATGTGCTACTATTGGTGACAAGTTCATGAGAAAGTTAACTTCAGGAGATAAAGTAGCGAGAAGGAAGTGGGGTAAGCTTTTACAGAAGAGAAAAGCTACCGGAGAACCTTATATAATGTTTAAGGGGAATGTAAATAAAGCGAATCCGTCTTCTTACAAGGATAACGCATTGAAGGTTTTTATGACAAATATATGTTCAGAGATTACCTTGCATACAGATGAGAATCATAGTTTTGTTTGTTGTCTGTCTAGTTTAAACCTAGCAAAATACAATGAATGGAAAGATACTAACTTAATATACGATAGCACATTCTTCTTGGATGGTGTTATGCAAGAGTTCATACAAAGAGCAAAGGGTCTGAAGGGATTTGAAAACTCTGTAAGGTCTGCCGAAAAAGGTAGAGCCATAGGACTAGGTGTATTGGGTTGGCATACATATTTACAAGAGAAGGGTTTACCCTTTGAAGGATTATTAGCACAACATGAAACACGAAGGATATTTAGCCAAATTAAAATCGAAAGCGAACGAGCTAGTATGGCTCTTGCTGATAAATACGGAGAGCCATTATGGTGCGTTGGTACGGGGTTTAGGAATACTCACCTTAGAGCTATTGCTCCTACAGTTAGTAACAGCAAGCTTAGTGGCAATATTAGTCCCGGCATTGAGCCTTGGGCTGCTAATGTATTTACTGAACAAAGTGCTAAAGGTACTTTCATACGTAAAAACCCTACTCTGGAAAAAGTTCTAGAAGAACAAGATATGAATACTAGTGAAGTTTGGAATCAAATTTTAGCTGACGGAGGATCCGTACAAGGATTAGATTTTTTAAGTGAAGATAACAAAGAAGTATTTAAAACCTTTAAAGAGATTAATCAGTTAGAATTAATTAATCAGGCAGGGATCAGGCAACAGTATATAGATCAGTCTGTTAGTCTGAACTTAGCATTCCCATCTCAGGTGGATCCTAAGTTTGTGAACAAAGTTCACCTTGAAGCTTGGAAGAAAGGGATTAAGACTTTGTATTATACTAGAACGGAATCTGTTCTTAGGGGAGATATAGCTGAAAAAGCTATGGATGAGGATTGTTTAAGTTGTGATGGATAATGTCTGAGATATTAAAAATATACAAAGACTTTGAATTGCTTAAAGCGGACGGATTTGACGATGCTATATTAGGTGTGGATCAATCGAACGATCCTATTAGACTTATATATAGTGTTAGGAGATGCTTAGATATATTAGAGAAAGATATGAGTAGCGAGGAAGCTATAGAGTATTTTTCTTTTAATGTAGAAGGTGCTTATGTTGGGGAACAAACTCCTGTGTGGTGTTGGGATATGTAATGCTATACACGTTTCTTTCTTTTTAGAGATTTTACTCTTCTGGGACTTCCTGCTGGTTGTCCCAGATTTTTTTTCTCCCTTATCTTACTAGATTTCTCTGAAGATGACATTTCTCCTGATGTTTTTGGAGTTTTGCTGGATACTCTTTTGCTAGGTCTACAGTAAGGTGTACCTCTACCGTCACCTTTTTTTCTTCCGCAAGCCTTACCGGTTCTAACATCAACCCACTTTTCTTGAAACCAACGCTTTAGGTTTGCACCTTCTTTTGTTTTTCTTACTGCCATTATACTTTATTTTTTACATACTCATACATAGAAGTACCAAGTTGTTCCCCAAACCTAGAGTCAGACTTATAATGTGCTTTAGCTACATTTCTACTGTATGATATGTCTTTAGCTTCTTTTATAAAATCTTTTGAAGCCTCTGGATATTTATCTGCCAATACTTTACCAACTAAAAATCCTTGTGCTGAATGACCTGATGGATACGATGGAGTTTTCATAGTCTTAAGTTCTATGTCATTAAGTTTTACTCCAACTTCTTCTGCCACAACTCTTGGTCTAGATCTTTTGTAAAAATTCTTAAGCTCCATAATAACATCAGAGCTATCATCCAATAAACTCTTTACAAGTTTACTAGGATAGTCTATGTTGTTTTTTTCTGCAACAGATTTAAATGCAGTGAAAACATTATCCTTATCCTCCACAAACTTTCTATCACCTTTTATTTTTTTAAGATCTTTGATTTCTTTATAAGTACCTAAAGATTTATTTCCCGGAGGTTTTTTGTTTTTAAACTGACTCGTATTAAAATCTTTAAAAAGACCTTTCATTATTTTTTCTTAGACTTATTACCGTAGTTTGCAGCACCAACTTTCCTACATTTAGCAATTGCACCACTAGCATAAGCTGATGGGAATACCCTGTATCTAGCTTTTACCTTACTGTAACAAGCGTCTTTTAATTTAAAAGGTGATTCTTCTCCTCCTTCTTTTTCTTTATTTTTCATTTTTTCTTGTCTTTATATGGGAACAATATGTTCAGAGCATCTCTTCTACCCTCACAACCGCAAGGTATGTTTAAGCCTTGAGAAACTTTATCTACCATAGTTTTTACACCGGTAGCCTTTGTAAATTTTTCTATACTATCTCCTAATCCTTTTGATTTCATAATATTAACATTTCCATCTTCTTCTTGCAGCACAAATTCTTTTGTCTGGTGTTTTAGAACAGTTTATGCTGTGCATTTTCATTTGACCTTTTGATCTAGCACAATAAGAATCTCTTCTTTTACCACCTTGAGGTTGAGGTGCTTTTAAATTACCTCCTGTTTCTCTTTTGTAAGCGGCTCTACCTGCAGCCGTCATTCCGGCACCCTCTTTTGATGTAAGGAAATGTCGACCCTTACCCTTTGTGGTCTTCCTTAATTTAGTGAATGGGGAATTTGTTTGAACGTACATATCTATTATTTACATGTGCAGTTACACTCGGTGCAACAATCGGTTATACTAATATTTACAATGTTAGATTCACTCATCTTCTGATAAAGTCTTTTAAATGCTGGTCCCGAACTACTTAAGTTATTGTTTTCATCAAATCTATTAGATTTAACGGCATCTGACACGAGCAAACATCCATCAGTGTGATCATCATCATTTCCAATATGAATGTAAACGTACTGAAAATCAGGTACATCCTGCAACATAAAGTGATAATCGAACCAAGGATATTTACTTCTATACTTTTTAGTTAATCCACTAAGTACCTCACGCTTTTCTACTTTATAAGTACCTGCAGGTATTCTAGTTTCACCCTTTACTTTTTCTTCTCTGTATTCATCTTCCAGCGTAAAGCATTCAAACTCCCCATCAACAAATAACAACCCTAAAGTTGTGTCACTTTGACTACTAAATCTTTTTAGTTCTAGTTTCATTATCTATCTTTTTTACTATAAAGATCTTTTTGTAAATCCTCTACGTGAGATCTAAGATCTTTAACATCTTGTTCTAAATCTTTAACATGGTCTAACATCCAAGCGTGATTTAAATCATACTCTGTTCTATCTATAGCAGCCGGTGGCATTGATTTAGCATCTTCAATATCCATCTGTAACTTTACATACATGCTACCTAATGTAAATACTGCAGCTATAATCAAACCTATTGATTTTAGAGTTAAGTGAAAATCAGGTTTACCATCTCCATCTACATCAACACCCATGTTTGTACTACTTCCTAATTCTGTTGCCATATTTTGTCTTCTTTTATATCTTTAGTATTACTTATTTTTATGAATTTTTAATTATCTTCTTCTACTGCTCGTTGAGCTTTCTCTTCTACCACCACCTGACCTTCTACTAGATCCAGACTCTCTTCTTTTGTTTTGCATTTTAATTTCTCTATTTTTTTTTCTAGTAGCAGCGGCTTTTTTGTAACCTTCTTTTTTTCTAGCGTCTCTAGCACTAGTTCTTATTAAATCATGTTCTTCATTTTTAATACCTAAACTCCATCTATCCCAACCTAAAGCTAATAAAATGCTTTGCCAAGTATCGTAATCTTGACTAACAGCATCACTCATGTTATTAAATTTTTTAACGGCTCTATCTAAGGGTAAATTAGTAAATCCTGAAATAACTTTGCCTCCTATTTGATATATAGGACTATCTACACTAAACCCTTTTGCTTTTATAATATCTTTTTCAATATCACTTTGTTTGTAAGCACCATATAGCTTACTAAATTTAGATCCTAAAGGTGGGGAAACTGAAAGCAAAGCATTCTCAATTTTAGCAAAATCTTTAGAAAAAACAGAATCGTTAGTTTGTTGTTTATAAAGTTCAATTACACCATTTTTTAAAGCAGATAAAACAACACCTTGAACCCCAAACCCTTTTAGTAAAGAATCTCCTATACCATTTACGGAATAAAGAAGCTGTCTACCCATTACTTCACTATTTTTTTTATCATCTTCATCATCACCACCAAAACCTAAAGTAGCAAACAAAGCTGTTTGTAATCCATTAAATATTATATTCTGAACGGCAGCATAGTAAACTATTTTAGAAAGATTTGTTTTAAAATCACCCCTACCATTTTTTATATCTAAATATGCTTTTTTAGTTAATCTAGCATACTGAAGAGGTGTGTTTGCAAAAGCAAGAAAAATTCTACCAGTATGGCTCCTTTGTTGTGCCGATATTTCAGAAGGGTCTGATGATTGCTGTGTTTCTTCAGTTATAGCAGAAAAATCCTCAAACGCAGCCAACTCTGCATCTTTAATATCCATACCTTTACTTAAATTTGTGTTAACTCTATTCCTATACATAGAAGCACCCCCAAGAGCTATAGCAAAACTATCTGCAATTTGAGTAAAAACAAATCCTTTTCTAAGTAAAAGTTGTATAACAGACTTAGTGCTATTAACTCCTGATCTACCACTAACTGCTTTACTAATTTCAGCTTCACTTATGTTTATTTTTGCACCTGATCTTCTTTGTTTTAACTTGTTAGAGAAAAATAAATAGCTCCAATCTTTCCAAAATTGTTTTTGATTTGCGAAAGCAGAAGCAGCTTTTACAGGGTTATTATCACCCCAGTTTAAGTAATTAACAGAAGAAACTGTTTGTAAAACTGCAGATCTAACATTTAAAAACATAATAGCCGCTGTAGATCCATTAAGCCAATCTAACCATTTTTCCTCTAAGGATCCTTTCTTTAATGGTTTTCTAAGCTTACCCGATTTCATACTTTCCAAAGAACCCTCTAAAGATTCTCTAAACTTAGCTCCATAAATAGCTTCTACTTTGTTTAAATTTTCTTCTGAAAAAATTCCTTTAGAGTTTTCTATAAATTCTTTTAAATATTCTTTTCTGTTGTTTTCAACAAAATTATTTAAATCACTACTAATGCTTTCTGCATCCCAAAACTCTCCGGCAGTAGGGTATTTCCCTTCAAGACTAGACATTGAACTTAGGTCATTAGCAAAAGATGCAAGCTTTGGGTCTGCCTTAACAGCTTCAACTAGATCATTAACTTCTTTTGTTGTTAAGTCAAGATCAGATGGATTTACACCAGATTTATCCCAAATGTAAACCCTTAAAGCGGCATCGTAGTTAAAAAAAGTTCCGGGAATTTGTTTGTTAAGTTTAACATCAAGTTTTAATTGATCTACAAATCCAAAATGTTTCTTTTTTATAGACTTATATTCATTTGATATATTTTGTTTGGTGTTTTCCATAGCAGAAACACCTCTTTTATATGTACCCATTAATGCAGATTCAAAAAAGTCTTTTTGTTTATCACCAACCTTACCTTTACCTAAAAAAGAATACATTAGACCCATAAAATTATCTGCAGATGGTGGTACAAAAAACTTATATCTACCTTTTTTTCTGCCTTCTCTAGCAGCCGTTCTCTTTGTATATACTTTTGTTGCATCAACATTTTTAACGTTTTCTAATATATCATTAAAGTCTTCACTTAAACTTTTAGAAGTTTGATAGTTTGAGTCATTACTTTCAAAACCATCTTGTATAGTTTTTGGCTTAGTAAAAGTGAAATCACTTTTTAATTCACTTAAAGCACCTTTTTTTGTTTCTGTTAATTGTAAAAATGATCTAACTCTAAAAGTTCCTAACCCACTTCCATCTTTAGAACTATCAAATTTTAACACTAGTCTAAATTCTGCACTTATATTTTTTTCAGTTAAAAGTGGTAAATTAAATATATTTTCACCTAAATTTTCTTTAGTACCCAAAAAGAAAGCTCCTGCTTTACCTATTTCTATAAAATAGTTTTCTTTATTATTGTAATGATATGCTATGTCTTGTATACCAAAATCAGTTCCTTTCGTTGTAAAGTCAAGTTTATACTGAGGATATTTTTCAACCCACTTCGTATAATTTTCAAAAGATTTCGAAGATATTTTTTCTTTACCTTGTATTTTTTTTCTTTTTATTTTATTAGTTTCTTTATCTTTACTAATTATTTCAAATAAACTACCTAATTTTTTTGTTATATTTTGATTTTCTGTTTCAATTGTCTCAGCAGCATCCTTACCAATCTCCTCCCATGCTTTTTCTAATCTATCATCTATTTTAAGATCATTATTAAAAAACTTCCACATCATCTGAACCCTGTCTGTAAAATTAAATTCCTTTAAAGTTGTTAAAAGCAAATTAGAATTTTCTACCCCATCTATAGAAACATCAAAAACATCTTCCCCATTTTTGCCTTTTGTTGTTTTTATTTGTACTCTACCAGATCCCATAGGATCTCTAACACCACTTTTAACCTCTAACTTTAATCCTTTAAAAAAACTTTTCTTTGGTGCTTTATCTTTAGTTGCACTCTTTATTGTACTAGGTGTAAAGTTAAATTGAATATCTGGACTGTTTCTGTCATAACCACCCAAACCATCATCTTGTAAAAGTTCAAACCCTAAGTTTAAATCTTCACTGTTTTTAGCCATCAGATTAAAAACTCTTATTTCAGCTATGTGACCTTCCTTTCTGTTAGATTTTATTGTGTCATAGTCATCTAAAATTTTTACAAATTCATAAGCGACTTTAGGATATTCTTTACTTAAATCCTCTATTATGTCAGAAACGTCTTTTATATCAATAGGAGGTAACTTATCTTTAATTCTTTTTTTATTAATATCCTTATTGTTTTTATCTATTTCAATAACTTTTTTTGAATATTCAACTATTTTTTTTATAATATCCTTACCTTCTTTTTTTTCAAGAAGATCAACCATTTCTTTACTTAAATTTATTTTTATAGTTTTTGAAAAACCTATATCATCTTTTACCTCATCTAAAGCTTCTTTCATTTCAGGAATAGATTTAGCTAAAGAATTAAATATTCTTTCAAATCCGTCATCTTTTTTTTCTGTTTTAGGCTTTTTAGTTTTAGGTTTTTTAGTTTTAGGTTTTTTAGTTTTAGGTTTCTTAGGTGTTTTGTAAATTTTTGATATGTCATTATCTAACTCACTATTTATCCATTCAGACAAACTTTGATTGTTTTCTGGATTAAACTTTTTTACGTGAGGTATTAATTTATTTATTGTTTCTTCTACAAAACTTTTTTCAGAAAACTTTGTGTTTCTTAATTCTGTTTCAGGTATTTTACTTTTAACCAACTCTTGTATTTTAGTAAAAACTTTATTTGTTATTTCGGTACCTTTACCAGAATCCCAATCTTCTTTTGTAATATTTTCAACTAAGTCATTTATTTCTTTTTCTTGAGCTTTAATACTTCTTGATTCATTTACTGTTTGTTTGTAGCTTTCAATATTTGATTTACTTACAAACTCTTTTGAAGTTACATCTTTTAATTTTTGATTTACTTCACCCTTACCAATACTTTTTTGATAAGTTTTCATAAAATCATAGACACCATTTGCATCCTTAAAAGTAGCTTTTTTAAATCCAACAGGTCTAAATACACCATGTAAAAAATCACCTACCTTAGTAAATGTTGTTTCATTAAATTTTATAGTTTCTTTTGTTAATAGATCAGATGCATTAGGTAAAAACTCATTAAAATATTCTTCTGTTTGTTTAAAATCGTTAAACTCTTTCTCCGTCATTACTCTAGGCTCACCTTTTCTATCAGTAAACTTAGAGTAATCTCTTTGTATTTTTGCATCTACAGCAAGCACATTACTTTCACCAAATTTTGATTTAAAGTTATTTACTATTTTTTGTTTTTCTTCTATAGTTTTTGCAACTTTATTTAATATTTTATGAAATATTTCATGGGCACCTATGTTTATTTGTTGTGTTTCTGCTGCAACTTTTTTGTTTACATAAATTTTGTCATCTAAAACAAAAGCTCCTGTTGAAGAAAAATCTTTTTTAGCGTTTTGTTTAGAAGTTTCATCTAAATTAGATTTATCTATTACACTATTAAAATTGTTTTGATCCTCTATGGATTCAATACTGCTTTTAGACGCATCTGATAACTGTAAATCTTTTTCTGCGGTTTGTGCAAAAGAAACAGATTCCTCAACTCTTTCTTGTGTTAGTTGATTTTTCTTAGAGTTGTAAAAATTTTCTAATTTTTTTCTTTTAATATCAATTTGAGACTCTAATTCTTTTTTAGATATTTCGTTTAGATCGTTGTTTTTTATTTGAGCTTGAGTTTCAGTTATTTCTTTTTGCAAATTAACTTGATCTACAACTTCTTCATTTGTATAAGTACCTAATACATCAGAAACTGTTTTTTTATTTTCTTTTAATTGATTTTCAATTCTTGATATTTTTCTAGAGACATCTTCATTTTGAGCTTTTTTGTTTATTGCCCTTAATTTAGTTGATGCTAATGAAAGTTTTAAGTTTTCTTCTTTAATGTTTTCAGGAGTTAAGGTTTCATTATATAATCTTTTTGTGTTTTTTGACCCATCTATACCTGCTCTACCTCCACCTATTACACTACTTATTAACAGTGATTCTATAACTCTTTTACTTACATTAGTAAAATCAAACTCACCTTTAGAGTTAGTAAACTTATTGTCAGTATAAAATCCATCTAAAGCATTATTTGATTCAGCTGCCAATGTTTCAGATATTGCTTCTTCAGCACCACCATAAACAACTTTTTGTATAACTCCTTTTATTGCTTTTTTTCTTCCAAAAATCTTACTTAAACTACCAACACCTTTTCTCATAACCGCTTCACTAGCAGCTTCTATACTACCCTGTAGAAGTGCGTTAGAAAGCATTATAGCTCCTCTACTATCTGGAGATGCCTCTGACAACTCTTCATAAGTATTTCCAGTTTCAGATGCCCCTAAAGCAATTATACCTCCGGGAACAGCAGAAACCAATAAAGAAGGAACTGCTCCAAAAACTCCACTTATTAATTGATCTGTAAAAGCTAAATAGTCCCCTTCTGAAAAACTATCTAACATATCTTTGTCATATTTTGTTCTATAAGAATCTGTTACTTTTTGAACTTCTTCAAGATATTGATCAAGAGTAAACGAAGTTTCTATAAAATCAGCTGCTTTTTTTCTGTCTTCTTCGGTATAGTCATTATCTGTAAAAGCATCAGAAATATTCATGTAAGACTGAACAGCAGCATCAGGAATTGCCTCAACAGCTTCAGATAAACCTTTTCCAATACTTAAAAAACCAGAACCAAAAGCAGCGGCTTTATCTATAAAAAATTGTTCTACTCCTGCTTTTTCAGCTTCTTCTTCATCAAACTTTAAAGGCTGTAGCTTAACTGGTTTTACTTCAACCGGATCTTCTTCTTTTAACTTAGGATCTTCTACTTTTGGACTGAGAGCTTCCGTCCACCAAGAGAATTCATCTTCAACATTTTTATCTTGTTCCTCCTCTTGTTGTGGTTTTAATCCAACACTAGGAGTTTTTACTCCAGACAAAGCATCTGACCACCAAGAAAATTCGTTATTTCCGTTTGACATATTTACTAATCGTTTGGATTCATATCTACATACTGCATTAATCTAGGCAATTCTTCCCTTTTGTAAAAATTAACAAACCTCATACCTTCTTTACCTCTTTGATTTAAAAGCTCAAATGCTCCTTCTTTTTCATTCCATTCTACAGAATATCCATCAGAATAGACTTCTTCATTAATTATATCTCCTAGCGTAATTAAATCACCATAGTTCTTGCCAGTCATATCAACCATTTTATTTGCATCACCTAATTTCAACCTTGAACCTCCGTCACCAAAAGATGGAGCATATTGTAATACTCTATTTGCGTTGGCTCTAAGCCAATTTATATGTTTATTAGAGTTTTGAGGAAGAGGATTTTTAATTTTATAACCTTGTTCTGCTTGTGATTGTAGTGCAGATCTGTATTGGCTATAAACAAACTGTTCTAATTCTTCTTTAGCTGCTACAGCCACCTCTAAATCTTTACTATTTAACCTTGTGAATATTTCATCATCAGAATCTAAAAGATTAACTCCTGCAACTAAGTCATCTACAGCTAAAGACTTAAGTACATCTATACCACCTTTTTCTATAGTTTTTTTAATTTGACTCATGTTATAGTCAAGACTTGTATCGTTTAATCTAACTCCATTTTCATAAGCATTGACAAGTAAACCTTCAATAGCCATTGCTTCTTGAGCGGCTTTCATAGAAGGTAGTTTTAAATCTGACATTTTAAATACACCACCCTGCCCATCATCAAAAAATAAATCACCCTGATCATTTATTGTTGCATCTAATTTATCTGTAAATAAAGCTCCATTTAAAGCAATTTTACCTAACGAGTTAGATCTTGAAAAATTACCATAAAGATCTTCTTCTCCTGAAAAATTAGTTAAGTTATCTTCTTTACCCTGACCAAATAGATCCCATTGAGATTTTAAGTTAGCAACAGATTGCAAAGCACCATTCATCAGGTCTGTTTGTTCTTGATATTCACTTGTACCTGCTTGCATTTTTACCCTAGCAGTTACAGCGTTATTAAATATACCTTTTTGTTTAAAAGCAAACTCTGATATCTGGGGTCTATATTTTTCTGGAATACTAGATATAGGTATGCCGGGAGGAAACTGATCCATGTAACTTTTTATCTCCCTATTTATTCTTTCTTCAGTTGCTTTTTTTTCTCTCCTAAGTCTTTCTGCTTGAACATTTTGTTCTACCCTTAGTTTCTCTGCTTGATCTCTCCTTCTTTTATCACCTTCTTTTATAGGGTCTGATAAAGCTTTACCAAAGTTAGGGTTTTGAAAACTGTAAGCATCTTTTGCTGCTTTTATTAAACCTATATCTGCTGCCATAATTAAATTCTTTTAAATTCTACGTCTAAGTTAGAATAATTAACCATATCATAACCATCTTGATTTATAATAACATTTTCTTTGGGTACTTCATCTGACATTACTCCCTGATAAACACCTTCACCATGTTTTTTGTTTTTGTATTCAAAGGTGTAAATTTTTAAACCTCTTTTTGATTTACCTACAAGTTTAATATTTTCTTTTAATCTTCTGTCAGATAAAGCAGCTGCAAGTCCCGGAGCTTTCTCTGCTGCTCCTAATACAGTTGCTAAAGCATCTGCTCCTGCATCCGCCATAGTACCAATACCACCTAGTATTTGACCTTTAGCGTCTGCTCTTGCTTGATCTGCTTGACCTTTTCTTTCCATGGAAATACCAAGTAAAGTTGCTTGTCTGTTAAAGTCAGATGCTTGAGCATCTTGAGCACCTCTAGCACTGTATATTGAACCTTGAAAGCCCATTTCAGCACCAAGTCTTTGATTGGCTTGAGCTTGTTGTGCAGCAAGTATTTGATTTTGTTGTGCTATATCCACACCAGCCATTTGATTTGAAGCACCCATCTGAGCCGCAAGTATTTGATTTTGAGATCCTTGTTGAATAGCTCTAGCCTGATTCTGTGCTGATTCACCTGCTATAGCTGATTGTATATTTGCACCTTGTTGTGCAGCTAATCTTGCGTTTGCAGACTCTTGCTGACCAATAGATGCCGATGCTGCTTGTAAGTTTTGATTTTGTTGCCCTGCTAATGTTTGAGCCAAAGCGGCTATACCGCTACTACCTGCAGCACCCCTCATACTACCTAAAACATTTGACAACCCTTGCTGTTGCTGTTGAGCCATCATATCTGCTTGCTGAGTATTTACAGTTAAATCTTCCGCAGTGTTCTCCATTTGAGATGCAAAATTTGTAGCACCAACCGCTGTATTTTGTAATCCTGCAGCAAAATTAGTTAAATTAGCTGCTGGATTTGATAAAGATGCAGCTGGAGTTGATAAATTAGCAGCTGGATTTCCTAAGTTTGCAAAAGTATTATCAAACTGAAAGCTTTCATATCCTTGCATTCTTTGATTCATCTGAGCAGTAGCTTTTTTCTGCTCCCTTCTCCTTGCTCCTCCTCCAATCATCCCACCAACGACTTGTGTTAATCCTCCTAATAAACTCATATTTTTTATTTTATTTATTACTATAATTACATATTTTACTTACGACTTACTACTTTCAGATACATCTGAACCTATTTGATACAGTTCAACTTCACTTGTAGAGTCGTTCTTCATTTCTACCTCTGCATAGTAACCTACTAGCGAAGATAAGTTAGCTTTATTATCTTTTGCAAAAAAGTAGAACTTGTTTTCTAATCCAGAGGTACTCGCTGATGCGTCTATACTACATGTTACAGTTGTATTCGTGAAAGCGGTTATACTACCCACTTCTGTTGGTGCATCTGTCACACCATTTGTTATTGTAGAATAATACACCACATCACCTATCTGAATTGTGTTGTTTACTGGATTTACAAATGTTAATACTAATGATGTTGCCATGTTTTATAATTTATAGATAGGGATCTTTATCTTTGAAGCTAGGATCAGGAAAGTCAACACCTACACCACCACCTGCTCTTACACCTATTCCTCCGTCTGTATTGTTTGTGTTATCTTCAAAATTATTTTCCGCTCCATAACCAAATGTAGGGTGAACTATACCTCCAACTTGAGATATTGTAACTTTAAAATTTAAAGCTAATCTAATATCATTTATGGTTAAGTCTCTTGATGTTTGACAAGAAAAATCCCATTGAAAAACATTTTGTGTAGCAACTCCTTGAGTATAAAGATGCTCTTTAATGTCTGAGTTTTCATAAACACCAGCTGTATTGCTTTCATTTCCAACACTAAAACTATCAAAAACATTGTTAGGTTTAGCTTCTATTTTTATTTTATAAAATCCACTATAACTATCATCTTTGGGGAAGTTGAAGTTTAGAGTAAAATCAATTGTAGTGTTGTTTTCAGTTAAAACATTACTTGATGAGTTTGTATCTGGAACACCATTACCACTACTATCAGTTCCTTTTCCTACGTAAATAGGTGTATCACCAAACCCCGGTAAACTAATTTTAGCGATAGGGTGTTTTGTTTTTAAGTTAACACCTCCACTAGCTAATGAATCACTGGAAATATTGGTTTTTATACTTGTTAAAGCATAAGTACTTGCTTCATCGTTGTTATCTGATCCACCACTTGACACTAAAACCTTAACAAAATTATCAAATAAAAATTCGGAAGTTAAATTTTCAGTACCAAATTTATTTACTTGAGCAGTGCCTGATACTGTGTAAGTATCACCGTCATCTTCAAAAAACGTAAGTTCTTCACCTGCTTTTATATCTTTATTTCCAGATATTGTTAATGTCATAACTCCTGTACTTGCAACAGTATTTATTGCTGTAACAGTTACATCTTCAGGAACACTAGAACTTGATACAACCATACCTGTAGTAATTGTATTGTTTGCTTTTTCAAGAATAATTGAAGTTTCAGTAGTATCGTTTTTTGCAACAGCCACTGTACTAATAACCTCATTACTAGAACTGTCGGTCATTAATCCATTTAGTTTTATAAAAGCTAAATTATAAGTGTATGGAGCACTAAATGATATCTTATCTCCTTGTTGTATAGATTGAGATAAAACATTAAGATCTTTACTATCATGAGCTATAGTTAACTTGTTTAAATTAGACAAAGCAACAGGCTCTAATGATTTTAAATAAACACCATCAGGTAGGCTAGGATTAGATGAGTTCTTTTTTTCATGAGTTTTAACAACCATACCTGTAGTTGAACTACCTGTAACAAGAGCACTTTGAGTTGTAGTTCCTACAAATTCTATAACAGCAGTACATCCTGACCCAACATTTACAGCATCTGAAATGCTTTTTACAGTTTTGATTATAGTAGCGTATTTAAAATCTTCAGGAGAAGGTTGTTTTATTTCTCTTAATTTTTTACCACTATCTGCAGTAATAGCAAAAGAAAAATCTAGATCTTCACTTTGATCGTTCTTACCTGCATTTTTAGTTATAGATAACTCATTAGTATTCCCTAAATTAGCTTCTGAAGAAGTAAAATTTTCTGTTGCTTTAACTTTAAATGTAACATCCGCAAACTGAGAAACAGTTGCAGGATTACTACCTTTTATTGGTAAGGCTAAAGTAGTAGGAGATACAGGTACAACTTCATAATTAAAAATTTTACTATTTTCAGATTTATCGTATTTTCTAGAAAAAGTTCTTACACCGTTTGAAGGAATTATAAGTGTTGTAGGTTTTTCTATATTAGTAATGTCTTGAGTAAAGCTCTCCCCATTATGCTCTACTCTAAATCTTAATACAGCGTTGTCAGGTATTGTAACATTTCTATCTATAGTGATAGCATTCCCAACATAAGACTTTACTTTACCTATTCCTGACCCTCCGTTAGTTACCGTCATCCCTGCTAAAATAGCATAGTTAGCTAAATCTAAAGACACAGAAGAAGAGTTGCTAACAGCACCGTTTACAGTTCCTTCTGTAAATTCTTTCAATATAAACTTAGCTCCTTGTCTTCCTACAACATGAATCTCTCTCGTGTCCCCATTTATTGGTATGTTTTGAGTGGATACTTGTAGTTCTGTTATTTGATCAGGTTTATCTAAAAAAGCTTTACCTGCTCTAGCTGTTAGTAATAATCTATCTTCAGTTGGATTGTTTGTGCTAAATACATAGTGTACCTTAAACACTACAACAGTAGGAGTAAAACTTAATTTTTCTCCAGAATTTATTAAAACATCTTTGTCTACGGCTATAGTTTTAGTTATTGAGTTTATAGAGACTACTTTTGTTGTTGTCACAATACCTTCACCAGTAACGAGCATTGTCGCAGAGATACCTGTTACACTATCTAAAACAAAAGTATTTGAAGCAGTTGTTGAAGAACCTACTTTACTTGCTGTTACAATAGTATGGTCGCTACTAGTAGAATATTCACTAATACTATTTTCATCTTCTTTTATAACATCAAGAGTTGGATTTAAAGGGAAAGCGAAACCATTGTCTGCAGTAAAAGTTTTAGATATAATTTCTTTACCAAATTTTAACAAAGTATCATCAGGTATAGTCGCTTTATTTGATAAAGTTATTATTGAACTGTTTATAGCAGATATAGTAGTACCTTTAGTTACTCCGGATCCGACTACAGTCATACCTACAGATAGTAAACTATTTGCTGAAGATAATGTTACTTTAGTGCTATTACTAACTAATCCATTTACTGTTGAGTGTAAAAAATAATCACCAGATCCACTATAACCAAAGTTATATAAGGAAGAAGTTGATGTGTTTACTTCATCAGTATTATATACACCTGTAACTGTATATTGAGCTAAAGACAGGGTGCTTACTGTTATAGTAGGTGTTATTGTAGCTGTATTGTCAATGTCTTCATCAACCATAACAAATGTCACTTCAACCGTATTCCCTATAGTTCCTGCGGTTCCTGTATCTGCATTACTCACTGAAGCAATGTTACTCAAGTCTGAATTGCTAGAAACTTGACTAGCAGAAATAACATAACCATCACTAGGTGTGATTGTAAATACAGCTGTTTTTCCTGATCCAATAGTGTTAGTACCTGAAGCAGAAAATATAACACTACTACTTATTGTAAAATTACTTAATGATATGGATGGGGTTACTGTTAATATTTTATTGACAACACCAGATGTACTTATTGAGGAAGGTACACCTAACCCCTGTACAGACAGTTCTTTTGTGTCTATGTTAGATGATGTTGTAGTGTCACCTAATATTTTGTTAAACTTAAAGTTTTCCTTACTCTTAAAAAACTTAACACTACCTGTTTGCTGATCTGTAGATATAGAATTTGCATACCAACCTTTACTTGCTGTTTCTGTTAGTCCTGATATTTGAGTTGGTGTGTACCCTGATTTTTCTAAAACCTCTATGGTTGTTCCGGATCCTATTGTTGTAGCACCTATAGAACCACTGTAAGTATATTTTCTAGAATCACTACCTTCATAATTTAATGTTTTAAAACTTTTTACACTTGAAGGAAAATCATTTAATAAAACATTTATTGATGATTGATGAGATTTAACAAAACTAAGGTTAACATATTGGGCTATCGTTTGAGCAGAAGATAATGTTAAAGAAGTTCCACTTATAGCAGATACAGTTACTTCTCCTGAAATTCCTAAACCTGAAACCAACATACCTACTTCTATGTTAGAATTTGCTTTACTTAAAGTAACAGATGTTGAGTTAGAAACAGCAGATGCTACTTGAGATTTAGTTTCATAAAAAGTGTTTTTTGTAGTATTATCATGAGAGTACAAATCACCATCCTTAAACGTATAATATTTATTGTTTATAGATAAACCGGCTTCAGGTATAAAAGACTTAAAACTAGTCCAACCATCAACCCTTTCATCAAAGCTTAATGTTTTATTATTTAAAGTAATGTTGTACGATCCTTTATCCTCGTTATAAGTACCTATTATAGTGGAAGACACAGCTAAATTATCACCAAAAAAATCTGACATACCTTTTTCAGATATTGTAGTTAACCCATCTCTAGATAATCTTAACACTGAACCTCTAGCTTTATCTGCAAAATATATTCTAAAAGCATGAGAAATAAATGACTCTGGATTTTTAGATATACCATATTCTCCAACATACCCAATAGCTTGACCTAGTACATTTGTGCTTGCAGTTAAATTAACATTGCCATCAGCATTAAATAAAGCGTCTTTATTTGTAAGTATTTTTAATACTTTATCTTCACAAAAAGTAATTAAATCAGTTTCTCTAACATGCAGTTTTTGTATAGATCCGTATATAGGGTTAATGTCTTTAGTTATAGGTAAAGCTTGTATAAATTGATTAAGTTCATTAACTCCAGAAGTTGAGTTAAATATGCCTGAAAATATTAAACCACTTTCTTTTATTTCTTCTTTATACTCAGCGTCTAATGTGGTAGATACTACTACTCCTTTGTCTATAAAAGATGTATTAAAATCATCCTTTATTCTATTAGACTCAACTCCATTACCAAAACAAAAAGCATTAAAAAAGTTTAACTCTATGGGTTGACCATGAACTTGATTTGTAGCTAATGTAACAACTTTCTGACCTGAAGATATAGATGAACCATGTGTTGTAGCTGTGAAGCTGTATAAGTCGTTTTCATCTGTAAAAGTTAACACTGTATCTACAGGTATATCAGTAGCTACATTATTAAGCAAATTAAAGCTATCACCATCTTCAACAGAATTCACAAAGTTTACTGTGGAAAATGTTACAGCTAAAGCATTCGCATATTGTGAAGATTTAGTTAATGTAACAACTGCACCACTAACAGATTTTACAGTAGTATTCTTAGGTACACCAACACCTGTCATAAACATCCCCTCAGTGATACTGCTACTTAAATCTTCTGTTAAAGTAACTTGAGCAGCCGACACCTCAGAAGCTGTGGTTGCAGATATAGTAGTATTAATACCATCACCTGTAACTTTCATACCCGGCTTAATTATAGGTAGTGAATTACTAGATTCATAGTAAATATCTAAACCTTCAAGACTAGTGGGTTCTGTTTCAAATATTGCAGGATCGTTAGAGGATATAGTTGCATCTTCTAAAGCAACATTTTCCTCCATTATAGATATTTGATTTATTCTACCATTTCCTGAAGTAGAATCTGTAGATATAGAATAATCAAAAACATCTGTATATGACTTTGCACCAGAAGTGTAATTGGTTACTTCTATAGTATAAAGTCTTCTTTTGCCGTAAGGTTTTTGTTGTATAGATAAATCTTCAGTTCTGTATTCTGAAATAAAACTACTACCTGATACTTGATATACATCTCCTTTAGTTCCAAATCCATTACTAAACTGTATTAAAGTACCTCTTTTAGTTATTTCACTAATAAAAAAATTTATATTTGATGTACCGTCATCTTCTAAACTATCTTCATTTCCAATAGCAGACCAATAAAAAGAAAATTTATTTTTATCATTTGATGGATGTGTGTCTTTTATATCTTTTGAGGATATGTCTCTTTGACTTTTTTGTATCTTTCTACCATCAAGCCTGTTAGATGAACTTGTGTTGTCTGTCCAAGCAGCATCTTGAGTGTATGTGTTTTCATTATTTTTATCGGAAGAGTGAGTGTAATCATTAGCCAACTCTTGCAAAAACTCTTGTTTTTCAATTTGTTCAAAAGTGCTCTTAATACCATTAAAAGAGTTAATAACGTTTTTATCTAAAATAAAATCTCTTTTTACCTTAACAAAAAATCTACCAAAGAACTCTGCTTTGTCTTGTATTTCTTTTGAGAATATAGTAATATTTACCTCACTATCAAAAGCTACATGGTTAGTTATTTTTTCAAATGTCAACTCTGTTCCTGCAGCTATTGTTTGTGCTGAAGACAAAGTTATGGTAGATGTGCTTATAGTAGAAACAGTAACCTCATCTGATGTTATACCAGATCCTTTAACTATCATTCCAGTTTCTATTAATGAATTTGAATCTGTTAACTTAACAGTAATAGAGTTAACAACCTCTTCTGCACTTACATTTTGTTTAGTAGTTGAAATTACTTCTTTAAAAACATTACTATCTTCTGGAGCTATAGGATCTTCAAGTATTACTTCGTATACGTTTTCATTACTAGAACCTCCAGATTTTATTGTATATCTTTTACTGTTGTTTTGATCAGAAAAAACACCATTAACATCTGTAGTAATTTGTATTTGATTTTGAGATTTAAATGCCGATGCAAAGTCAGGGTTTTCTTGAGGACTTGGACCTGAGAACTTAAAAAATACACTACCCACTGTAGGTGCATTACCTTTTATTTTACAAGAAGCTTTACCTGAAGCTATAGTTTCTGTTGAAATAAATTTAGGGGCTTCATTAGATATGTCTAAAACTTTATATCTAGCTTCTTCCACTACAGCTTCACTTTTATCATGTTTTTTCTTTAACAATAAAAAAGTTTCATCTGTAATTTTATTCCTTTCAGCAGAAGGGAAAGACAACCAAACATTACCATCTTTAGCAAAATAAAATCTATCAAGTGCTACATTGTAATACTCACTAGAAGTCTCTTTAGCAAAAAATTTAAAATGTGTTGCCCAGTCAGGTGATGTGTTTTTTAACTGACCTGTTAAAGTGTTTTTTGTATTGCTAAATGTTTTGTCTAAATATACTGAAGAGTTTATTGAAGAAAAAACTGGAGACTCTCTTCCAAAAGCATCTGAGTAAGTGGCTCCTAATTGGTAGTTTCTTAAAGACTTAACAGTTTCGCTATGTGTTTTTGTTTTAACAAATTTAAATAAAGTTTCCCCTGTTATTTTTTTCTCTTCAATTTTTTCAAATGTGTTCGTAGAAGCACTTATTTGTTTTGATATTTCTAATCTTTGATCAGATATAGATACTACAAACATGTTATCCTCTAATTGTATGACCCCATCATCTGAAGTAACCTTCATACCAACCTCTATTTTAGGATTAGTTTTTGTTAATGTAAAAACGTTATATTCACCTGTGCCTCTTGGGTTGACTTTAGATGTTGTTGTTATGTTTGTAGGTTTTTGCTCTGCACTAGCTTCTATTCTTGGTATATTCCCAACCAAAGTATCGTATCCTTGAGAATAATTTCCATAAACAACTCTACTAGCGGTAACTTCTTGAGATTTAGCTTTTTTTGGTACGTTATCGTAAGGTCTAAGTATTTGATTAGACTCAATAACTGACCTTATACTTTCATTTAAAACATTATAAAATGTTTCATTATTTCTTAATTTATCTACAACATAAACTGAATTTATGTTAGATTCTTTTAACAGTATTTCAACTTCTGATACATCGTGTGGCTTGCTGTCAAATCCAGAAACAGTTAATGTTCTCAAGTTGTTTGACATTCCACTATTGTATGAGTTTAGATTATTATAATTAAACTCACCGGGTAAAAAAGCAATTTTAGAGAAAGGTGAAAAAGCAGAGTATTGGTTATCTTTATATTTCCATCTGTAAGCAAAACGCACAAACCGTTCTTCAAACATAGGTTTTTTCTCTTGTAATGTAGCTTTCCAAGTAACAGCCCCTAAGTCTGGTAAATTACTAGGTATTGATTGAATAACACAATCAGCACTATAAGTAGAAGCATCAATGCTATCCGATTGTATTACAGTTGAGTTTGTTAATGTTTTTACTTTTATAAATATTTCATATTTAGTTTTTGTAGCTCCATCTATGTTTTCATGTTGAAGCTTTAAAATATCATCTTTTATAAAATTACCTAAAGGATTAAAGTTTAAAGATACAGACGTACCTGAAGTTAAAATTTCATCTCCAGAATAAAAGTTGTTTTCTACAAAAACACTAGAACCCGAAGCTAATCCTCTATTACTTAACCTTCTTTCAGAAACACCCATTGTTAATGTAGGTGCTTTTAAAGGATGCATTCTTATTACTGTAATATCTTTTTCAATAAAATCAGTATTATTTATTTGAGTGTGATAATTGAAAGTGCTAGATCCAGCTTTAAAATCAGATATGATTACTTTCTTAGGCTCTGTTTGGTTATCTGTGAATAATAAGATCCCATTTAACACATTAGCACCTGTTATTAGATAACTACTGCTAAATTTAAGTATGTTATTTTTATCAACTAATAAAGGAGATACAACCCCCGTAGCGGTGTCGTATTCCGCAATACAGCTTACGGTAGATTTAAAAGTTAATAAGGTGTTGTTTGTAACATAAACACCGTTAGAAGTAGATATTGTATTGCCAGTTACCCCTGTAACTATTGTCTTGCCAAATATACCTCCACCACTAATAACCATATCTTCTTTTATGGTTCCAGATTGATTATCTAAAACAACTTCAGAGCCTCCATCATTTGCCGATGAATCATTAACTAAAGCTGTTAAGGTTTCTCCTGAAGATATAAACCAATATATTTTGTTGTTTTGTTCATCAACAACATAACCTATGCACTTAGGATTTGTTAAGTCTTTTATTGAGGAAGAGTTGCTCCCCCATAAAGTTAAAGCTTTTGAGTTTTCATCATAAGTTTTACCATCCTTTAAAACATTACCTAAAACATTTTGGACAGAACCAACACCAGATCCTTCAGAAGTAATTATCTCAATATTCTGCGCATCTCTATACTCACCATTAGGTACTAATCTTTCATCCAAGTCTTTATTCATGCGACCTGATCGAAAGTGATGTTTTATATCCGGCATACTTTAATGTTTAATATGTTTAGACTTACCCCTCATTACTTGAGACAACTCTTCTAACTTTATATTTGAAAGCCTTAATTTAGCTACTCTTGTGGCGGCAAACTTTTCTTTTTTAAATCTAGCTACTAAATACTCTGGAACATTTGATTTGGTTGCCAATATAGCGTGAGCTAAATGTTTATACATTGCTTCTTCAGCAAACTTATGTACAACCATTTCAGCATCTGTACCTAAACTATCACTTATATACTTTAGTATAATAGTTTGACCACTAACATTAGAGCTAAAATGTATATTACCCCTAAGTTCATCTATGTAGTAAAACCCATTTACTTGACCTGTTTCTGCATCTAACCCATATCTTTGACCTAACAAAGAATTTGTTTGATCATCTATTACACTTGAATCATTTACATTACTTCTAGTGCCTACAGAATTATTAGATTTATATTTACTCCAAGTATCTGATTCAGAGGATTCAATTAAACCACCTGTTGTTCCATCAAACAAAAACTTGTAATCACTATCTTGAACAATAGATCTAGGATTACTTGTTGTTCTTGTTGGGTATAATATTCTTTCAACACCTGAGTCTTGCTCAATCCAACTTATTTTTACTCTATTAATATAGTCTTGAGGTAAAGGTAATAGTAGTGTTGGTGGTATTTCTACTTCAAATGTTTTTGTGCATTTAAACGTATCGTAACTAAACTCTTGTAAAGCTCTTTGAGCATGAAAAGCTACATCTGCTCGCCTGACTCTGTTTATTATTTTTTCGGTTCCAACGTAAGATATTATAAAATTACTAATAATATCATCAAGACTTACAAATTGATAGCTACCAAAAGATTCTGCTGATTGATTTTCTTTAATTAAGATAACCTCACCTGCAGTTCTGCCTGAAGAAAAATCTAAATTAGGTGAACTATAACTGTAAAGAGAACTAGACAATTGTACACCATCAGCAAAAACATCAAACTGAGTTTCAGCAGTTGGTAGTGTTGGAAAAAAAGTTGTTGTTAATATAAATCTTGTTTGACTACTTGTAGCAGTAAAGGATTGACTTTGACTATAATAACTTTGTTCTGTTGTTGTTCCTAGTAATCCCATCTATTATATTTTTTCTTGTTGTAATTTTTTAACTTCTTGCTGAGATGCTGCTTGATACAATTGAGGATCTTCTATAGATATACCTGCTAACTCTAAAGTCTTTAATACAAGTTCTGTTTCTTCAGATTCATGTAATTCAAAGTCTATAGAATTTGTAGAGTTATATAATGCTTCACCATTAACAACTATGTAATCAAAAGAAGCTGTTGTTGGCTTATCAACGTAATTACATCTTATACTACTTGAAGATGCTAATGTTGATGGGTAAAGTTCTATTGTTGTTTTTGTTAGTCTTACATAATAAGGTCTAGCAAGTGTTGCTCTTGTTAACGGAGACTTCTCTAAGTCCAACAAATCATTATGCCTAACCTCATCAATCTCTATTGGGTAGGTTGATCCAACATACATAACTGTACCCAATCTATAAACATCGCTAGGTAGCGTACCAATAGAAGCCCCACTTACAGATATGTCTTGTTTGTATTTTTGAAATATAGCTATTTTTTCATTTAATAAATCTAGCATGTTAGAGTATTCAGTATCGTTACCGGGTGCTCTGTTAAACTGATTTATATCATAAAAATACTGCTCAAAGATATCCATCTGAGCTTGATTAGCAAATAAGTTAAACTCTTGAGGTGTTATATAACCCCTTTGCTCTTTATTGGCAATAGCCAAAACTCTCTGATAAACTGTGTTTACACTTACTGCCATAATTAATTATTTAAAAATAATAGTGTGACTATTATATAATCACACTATTATTACATTTTTTACTTTATTTGTTTTTCTATGTTAGAATATATTTCCATTCCTTCATCAGTTTTAAACCAAGCTGCTAATGCAGAGTATGGATGTTCATCAAAAGGTACTGTCATTAATTTACGATCATTAGATCCCCATAAGAAGTTTCTTTGATCACTAGACAATTTTATAATCCCAAACTCAGTAGCTTTTATACCAAAGTTTCTAAGCTGCACATTATCATCATTAATCAATTCTAAGAGAAGATCTGGGTTGTTGCGTGCAAATAGTAGTAGATCTCTTTTAAGTTCCTTAGAACTCATCTCTGATACCTTAGAGCCAAGCTCTACCCTCATCACAGCTTCAGCCATATCTATATCCATATTCCTTGCTGCTAAAATTGCATCTGCTTCAAGCTCTAATCTTTCAATTTGATTTTCCGCTTGTTGTATGGGTTTATATTCGTAATACAAAAAATCTTTGTCTGGATGATGTTTTGACAATAATTTTTGTAAAACAGTTTTTTCTTTTTCTACAAATAAAGAACCATTTCTAAATATAATATGAGATAATCTTTGATCACCTTTCATTTCATCTACAAAAGATGTTTTTTGATTTTCACAATACTTTAGTTCTCTTTCGTAACCTTTTTCTTTATCAAACCAATAAATATTAGCTGATCTAATCATTCTTGAGATAGGTTTTTTATTATCTTTTAAATAATAAATTCTATCCTTAAATTCCCAATTGTTTTCTTTAACTTTTGAGATTTTTGTTTTTACAACAACTGGTTCTTCTAAAACCATTTCTTGATTTTGTTCAACCACTACTTTTCTAGTATTAGTTGATCTTGTTTGTTTTTTTGCCATGATATAATATAATATAAATTAAAAATGAATAAAGGTAAAAATTACCCCTGTCCAATAGACAAGGGTAATCATTAAAATAATTGTTATTACTTCATTAACATAAAGTTGTTAGCACCTTGAGTGACTAAACATCTTTCAGATAAGAAGTGAATTTGCATTGCATCCAAAGCAGAAGTAGCTGCTCCAACAGAACCAGTGACCCAAGTTTTCATTTTTCGATCATCGGTTTGTGAAGCTCTGTATCGAACATGTAAGAAAGGGCGAGTTAAGTTTTTCCCTAAATTTTGATCATATACAGTTGAAGTACCTGCTGGAATAATTGCTCCGCGAATTGCGTTAGACCCAGCTGTTAAATTAATACCACCTCTAGTAGCTTTGTCGTTCAGATATCTAAAGTCAGACTTATAGAAATCGTAAGATCCTCTACGGAATCCTGAAAATCCTAGATTTAAAGCCATTTCTTCATCATTACTAAATACTCCGTAAGAAGTACCACCTGCACCATAAGAGTTCATTGAAGCAAGCATGTCATCAATAGC
>Ga0206129_10001129_pt1 | contig 37223 bp, 36 predicted proteins | sample Helgoland_Spring_8_FD_148616 | JGI IMG/M metagenome (GOLD analysis project Ga0206129, IMG submission 148616) | Pelagic subsurface seawater microbial communities from Kabeltonne, Helgoland, North Sea - Helgoland_Spring_Bloom_20160502_2 | ecosystem: Environmental > Aquatic > Marine > Epipelagic ...
TTTTTTGTCAAGCTGGTGAACAGCAAGTTTTGGCCGAACCCATTCATTGACGATTTCGTGGGTTTTGATCTTTCTGAAGTTTTTGACCGATGGGTCATCTTTGCCGCGGGTCTGGAGCAAGTAGCGCTTGTAGTCGTTACGTATTTCCTCAAGGTTGAAGATAACTTGGTAGTTGCGTTGGTTTTGAACAAGAACAACGCCGTTACGATCAGTGATATCACCACGTATCCCCGGCTCACGGATGGTGACGGCGTAGTTGGATGGCACTTGTTTGAGGAAACGGGGGCGTTCTTTGATTTGGTATTGGTAAAGCCGCGACAATAGAGCCCCAAACCCAACCAAGATGAGGGCAGTGAGGAGGTATAGTCTGAAGCTGTAACGAGTTTCTACCATGGTAAGTGATTGGAAAATTAGTCGATATATCGGTGTTTTTGCCTGAGTCCTTCGTAGCGAATATTGTGGCGGCAGCTGGAGGCAAGTTGATAGATGATCCAGAAGATGAGAGGTGAAAAAAGCATCGTGAGCGCGCTGGTGAGATAAATCCGGTAAAGAACACTTGGGGGGAAGGTGAAATCTCCTCGGACGAAGTTGAGAAGAAGATATTCGGTAAACAGGTATGAGAAAATGGCAATGCCGGTCAGAATCGAAGAGATGTGCCACTTCACCTTGCGGAAAAGAGGCTGAATGAATTGCATCAGAAGTCCCATCATTGCGTAGAGAATAATACTATACCCAAATCGAAGGGATTCAACGGGGTCTGTATAAATGGTTGGGTCTCCACCTTGAGCTCCCAGTGTATGTTGTGCATCCCATAAGAATCCACAAATGAAAGCGAGCACAAGCATTGAGGAAAAGTTCACACAGACAGAGCAGCATAAAAAGACGAGCGGCAGAATGAGTATACGGGCACCAAAGAGGCCGCCAATCGCCGGTGAAAATTGCTGAACCATGCACGCAGCAAGGATGAGCAGAATAATACTAAAATGGTATTTGCTCACTTTTTGGTTGAGTTGGCGGTTGCTTCTCTAATCTCCCGGGCGGAGGTTAGAGGTTTAGGGATTTTGACAAACACGGTTTGTAGTGTTGTGAAATCCACCGCTGGCTCAACGAGTGCTTCTCCGAACAAGGGTCCTGGGGCGAACGTCTTGATCTTTCCAAGGAGAATGTCTGGAGGGAAGAGGCCACCCCGCCCAGTCGTAAAGACCAGCATGCCGGGTTTAAGGTTGGCATCTTTACTCAAGAAACGCAGCAGTAGGGAAGGTGATTCTCCAGCTGTGTCTCGAAGTCCGCTGATGATTCCTGCTTCAGGTGTTCCGTCGACTTTTGCCGATACTTGGCATTTTTCGTCGGTTAGCAAGATAACGGTGGATGTATCTTTTGATGGGGCATCGATTTTACCAACAAGGCCCTCAGGGGAGAGCACGGGGAGTTGGACGCCGACGCCGTGTTTGTCGCCACGATCAATGGTGACGGTGTGCCACCATGTTGATGGTTGGCGACGAATGATTTTTGCGGCAAGCACATGAAAGGGAACGTTCTCTTGGAACTTCAAGGCTTGGTTGAGGTGGGTGTTTTCTGCTTCTAGTTTTCTTAAGTGAGCTACCTCCATCCGTTTCTGATCAAGCTCCTCTTTGGCCAGCTTGTATTTCATTTCCAACGCTTTCGAGTGTTCAACTTCTTGGATGAATTCGGAAGCCTTGGTCTCGATGGCAGCCCCGCCTTTGAGAAACGGGCTGATGGCGCTGTAATAAGTACTTTGGATGTTACGCACAGAGCGCTCACTACGAGTGAGAGCCCAAACGGCACCCACGATAAATAGTAACAGCGCTATGAGATTTTGTGGCTTCATGATATCCGGTCAGCTCGCAGCCTTGATGGCTGGCATGGAACTGGATCAATTAGCGTGACTCTGAGCTGGTGACACGGCGCAAGAAGGAGATCTCGGCAAGAACTTTACCTGTGCCTTCTGCAACGGCGCTGAGAGGATCCTCCGCAACATGAACGGGAAGCCCTGTCTCTTCACGCAGCAGTTTATCAAGACCGCGAAGTAAGGCTCCGCCTCCGGCAAGGACAATGCCTCGATCGACAAGGTCAGCTGCCAGTTCTGGTGGGCAGCGTTCCAATGCGGTGCGCACAGCATCTACGATCGTACTGAGCGGATCAGCCATTGCATCACGAATTTCTTGGGAAGTGATGGTTATTGTCTTGGGTAAGCCTGCAACCAAATCACGCCCTTTGACATCCATGGTTGTTTCCTTTGCCAGAGGGGCGGCGGACCCGAGTCGGATCTTAATTTCTTCAGCAGTGCGCTCACCAATCATCAGATTATAGGCACGTTTCATATACTGAATAATGGATTCATCTAATTCATCACCTGCGGTTCTGACGCTGCGGCTATAAACGATTCCTGAGAGGGAGATGAGAGCTACCTCTGTGGTGCCTCCACCGATGTCGACAACAAGGTTGCCGGCGGCATCTTGCACGGGCAAACCAACACCAATCGCTGCAGCCATGGGCTCTTCGATCAGGTAAACTTCACGAGCACCAGCTTGCTCGGCAGATTCGCGAACAGCACGGCGCTCTACCTCGGTGATGCCTGAGGGCACGGCGATCACAACGCGTGGATTTGAGCGTCGCCGACCATTGTTGACCTTGCGGATAAAGTGCCGAAGCATAGCCTCAGTAACTTCAAAATCAGCAATGACACCGTCTTTGAGAGGTCGGATGGCAACAATGTTACCGGGGGTGCGGCCCAGCATGCGTTTAGCGTCGTCGCCGACAGCCAGGATTTCGTTGGTTCCTTGGTTGATGGCTACCACGGAGGGTTCACGTAAAACAATGCCGTGGTCTTTGACGTTAACCAGTGTGTTGGCAGTGCCAAGATCAATGCCGATATCATTGGATCTGATGGAGAAAAGGGAGAGCAGTTTTGCAAACATGAGTGCTGAAGTTGGAATGAGTGAAGTTAATAAAGTAGTTTCTTAGAGCGGAATCAATAGGATCGAGGGAAATTGGATTGCTTGGGAATCAAGCATTGAAGGCTAATATTGAGAGGCTGTGATACTAGCCTGAAATTTTCAGAAGTAGTATTTTTTGTCACGGTTCTCTCAGACTTCGTGACTATTGATTCATAGCCCTTGCAGGTCAAGTGGTAAGAACTCGAAATCATTGAAAAGCAGAGGCTTGTTGGTGCGCCCGCTGTTCTAGCCAATAGATGAGCAATAGCGCTTCAGGATAGCTTTAAGCGCTCATCGCTGTCTAAAGCATCAGTCATGGCAGACCAGCCCTCAGGGGTCTGAAGGTTGAATGTGCGCAGGTAGAGGGTGACCAGAGCGGGGTCATTGCCTTCAAGTAGGGCGTCAATAGCGGCCTTAAGCTTATCAGTATCAAGAGTTTCCGGGATCTCTCCCTCGACTTGGCCCTTGCCATTGTGGGGGATGTCGAGTGCGTCACAGAAAGTAATCAGCAATGCCTCCTGACCTTGCATGAAGTAAACTTGCAACAAGTGCTCAGCAATCATGTTGCTTGTTTTGCTCTGTAGATTTTTATGGACCCAGGCGATCTGTTCAGTAACTGGCTTTTTCTGCAGGAAAGGTAAACGTAGCTTTCGGTTCGATGCCAGACCGCCCAGTGCTGTTTTGTAGAGACTGCGGTCCGTTTCACGCATCCACATGAGCATGTCGGAGACGATGGATGGTTTGACGGCTTGGAAAAGTTCGTATGCGTGCATGATGGGAATGGATAAATGATGAATTAGATGAATTTGACAGATTGTTTTTTGCTTAGTCGAAGAATATCTCCCAAAGCTGGTGTTATATCTGCCATGGGATCACTGAGTTTTGTTCCGTTGAGTTGAACGGCGCCCGTGGTAATGAATTGTTTACGAAGTTCACCATTGGATTTTTTCATATCAAAAGCCTCAGAGAAGGTGAAACTGACAAGGGTGAGAAGGTTAAGGTCTGCAGGCAATGCTTTCAGCTCTAGCTCCACGGCTCCAGCGGCAGTATCACGATTTGAAAAGCGAGCCTCCCAGGTGATGCGTGCAGCTGCAGCATCTTGCTCGCTGTGATAGCGGGTGGTGATGTCGGCGGCGAGCTGCTTTTTAGCCTCCATTGGATGCAATGAAACGTCGCGATTTGTGCCCAGTAATAGTGAATAGTAGCGATCCATGAGCTCATCCGAAATACTCATGATCTTGCCAAACATCTCGTGGGCTTCGTCGCTCACGCCGACATAGTTGTGAGCAGATTTGGACATTTTTTTCACCCCGTCTAGTCCTTCGAGCAGAGGCATGAGGATGACGACCTGCTGCGGCTGCCCCTCTTCTTTCTGAAAATCACGACCCACTAGAATGTTGAAAAGTTGATCTGTGCCACCGATCTCGACATCGGCTTTGAGCTCTACAGAATCCCAACCTTGCATGATGGGGTATTGGACTTCATGGAGTCGGACTTCTTGACCTTTATCGATGCGGGATTTGAAATCTTCACGTTGCAGCATTTGCTGCATGGTAACACGGCTATTGAGTTTGAGCACTTGCTCGTAAGTCATGGAGCGGAACCACTCACCGTTGAAGACAACCTCGGTTTTATCCGGATCGAGGATCTTGAATGCCTGGGTGGTGTAGGTCTCAGCATTGGCAAGCACTTCATCCCGGGTCAGAGGGGGGCGTGCTGCGGAGCGTCCGGTAGGATCTCCGACCGTAGCCGTGAAGTCACCAATAAGGAGCACTGCCTGATGTCCCAGTTCTTGAAACTGACGCAGTTTTTCAATGGCAACCGTGTGCCCAAGGTGAATGTCTGGTGCGGTTGGGTCTACACCAAGCTTGATGCGCAGAGGTCGGCCTAGTTCAAGCTTCTCCTTGAGTTCTTTTTCACTGATGACTTTGGCTGTTCCAGCGGTCAGGATATTCAGGGATTCTTCGACAGAATGAGGCATGACGGGCGGAGGTTGGAATGATTGTGGGGCTGTGTCGAGCCGGAACATAGCTGATTAGCGGTATTATTTACTGAATAAAGCACCAAGCACAAATAATGGTCCATGTTCACCGAGGGTATATGGAACTGCATGCGAGAACTTTTTTACCCTGATGGTCAATTTTTGGCTTTGCAAGGTGGGGTGAATGCCTTATCCAAGCGCCGCGACTCTATTCGTAGTGGGAGTAATGGTGACTGTAGCTCAGGGGTAGAGCCCCGGATTGTGATTCCGGTTGTCGCGGGTTCGAATCCCGTCAGCCACCCCACTCACCCATTAAAAAAAGATTGATTGGTTGGTTCCCCGCATGGTTTGAAATACTTTCACTTGAAATGCTTTCATTCTTTTACTTCATGCTTTTTTATTCATAGATCACCTTATGTTACACGGTGTGTTGAAAACGTACTAAGGTTTATTATATGTCTAAGCTTGAAGAAGTCATTGGTTACAAATTTAGCGACGCGTCTCTTTTGACGGAGGCTCTGACCCACCCGAGTAAGACGTTTGAAAGTAATGAATCTTGTCCCCACAACCAGAGAATGGAATTTCTTGGTGATGCGGTCATTGAGCTCGTGATCACCGAGCGGCTCTACAAAATGTTTCCAACGTTTCCCGAGGGGCAGCTAACGAAGCTACGCGCACGGCTAGTATCCAGAAGTGCTTTGTTTAAATTTGCCAATGCGATGGAGCTTGGTGAATCGGTGATGATGGGAAAAGGGGAGGAAGCATCGGGAGGCCGCAGCAGACCATCTACATTGGCTGATGCTTTTGAATCAGTGATGGGAGCGGTCTACTTGGATGGCGGTCTTGATGCCGCCAAGGCGGCTATTGAGAGAGTTTGTAAAGAGTGGATTGAGCAGGTTGCTGAGTCGCCCGATGAAAGAAACCCGAAAGGCAAGCTGCAAGAAAAGCTGCAGGCACTGGCACCGGAGAGTCCTTGCTACCAAGTTCTCGAAGAAGCGGGACCCGATCACTCAAAAATATTCAAAATATCAGTCGAGTGGCAGGGGATTCTTTTGGGCAAAGGTATGGGTAAAAGTAAAAAAGATGCAGAATCCAGGGCAGCCAAGGATGCGCTCAAGAAAGAGAAGTGGCTTGGTGGTTCCGAATAGGCTCTTATTGAGCGTTCAAAGGGAGAGGCGGCCCATCTTGGAGCTGGGATCGTTTTATGCCACACCTGCCATGCTGGAGCTAACCCCTCAGCAGGGTCAGAATGGCAACACTCGATGCTCCATGATGCAGCAGGACCTTAGAACATTCATGGGTCGTTGATCCGGTGGTGAAAATATCATCCACGAGTATGATGCGCCTTCCTTGAATATGTTTTTTGTATTTTGCTCTGAGCTCAAAGGCGCCACGCAGATTTTCAAGGCGCTTGGAGCGGCTGAAGCGAGTTTGGGTAGCGGTATTGCGGATACGCTTTAATGCGTTGATGTAGGGTAGGCCCGTTTTTTTCTTGAGTCGGATCGTTATTTCTTCGGCTTGATTGAATTTTCTTTTTCTAAGCCTTGCCCAATGAAGGGGAACCGAAACCAGGATGCCGTCATCAAGGTATGGTGTAAATCTGGGGTCATCCAGACCTATGCTTAGTAGGTCTCCCAGCGTATCGGAAAGATGAATTTGGCGACGGTATTTATAGTCATGCAATAAAGTCCTGCTTTGACCGTCACTGTGAAGAGGTGCGCGAGCGAATTCAAAGTCGAGCTTGAGGTCGTTGCAGTTAGGGCAGGAGAAATTAGTACTGATGTCACCATCGTAACACTCGCCACAAAGCTTGCAAAATGGAGCTTGTGTATATTTTAGAGATTCTGAGCAGGGCTCACATAAGTGCCTGCCATGAGTTAGCGGGCATTGGCAAAGGTGACAATGAGCCGGGTAAATGTAATCGAGGATTCTTCTGGTTTGGCTTAGCATTGAAGCAAGTGTCGACGCGTTGTTATAAAAATAGGCGCTTTTTATGTCTCAGATTTCATGTCTCAGATCTGCGTTTTGATTCGGATACCTGGATGAAAATATGAACAAGTAATGCGCTGAGGAGCAATAGGCAAAACGGCAAAAGGCCTGATCTTCCATCGGAGCCGATGAGAAGTCTCGACAAGGGAGAATGTTGTGTTCCTGACTCAGTGAGTTGCTGCAAAGTTTGGTAGGGGAAGATGAAGCCGAAATGCAGGCCGATGGGCAACCAGAGTGATGCTGTTCGGTAACGAGCATAAGCAAGAACAAGGCCAAGACTGAAAAGTAACATAAAGCTGAAGGTGAACTTTTCGGGGCTTAGTAGATTCTTGGCGATCGTTATAATCATTCTGAATCCAGCGTCAGCTTTGTCAGGATTGGCGATCATTTCGTTCCCGTTCGGTAACAGAGAGTAGATGATAGCATAGAAGAGAGAAATAAAGACCATCGCCATGGCTGGGCGCATGGCGCGTAAGAAAACACCCATTAAGATGCCGCGGAAGATCCACTCACTCAGCAGGGTAATGACGATAGCGGATGCCACACCATTGCAAATAGCGCTCCAATAATCAGGCGACTGAGCAAACGAAAACCAAGCGATCATCTCGAGCAAGCATATTGAAATAGATACCAGGCTGCCTGTGATCAGAAACCCAATGGCAAGATGAAGTTTGGCCTTTGGATTGCGGCATAGGGCCTGCCCGTTTTGTCTGGTGTTAGCTGATGTTGGAAGCCTAATTCGCCATGGTTTCGATGGTTGCAGGGAGCTTTGATTCGAGAGGCTGAACCACATGATAAATGGTCCCGCTAAGATGATGGCGCAACCCAGCAGCGTGTAGTTATAAAAAGCTGCAAAGGTTGCATCTGCACAGCGATTTGCCAACCAATCGAGCAGGGGGTTCAGTGCGCGTGACTGACCGACCTCGGCAAGAAGCATCCCTGCATTATAGACCCAAGGCGAAGCGATGGCCGAGGCGATAATGGTAAGGGTGAAAAAGAGGATGACTTTGCTGAAGTCACTTTGGATGAGGCGCAGCACGGCGTGCATTGTCATGAAAATAAGGCCTTACGTCAATGACTTGAATCATGGAAGTTTCGCATTCTCTTTCGAGAAAATTTGGCTTAGCTAAGTCTATGCAGAAACATCAGTGGAGAGAAGAAGGTGACGATGGTACATTTTATTATCGTGCCACCTATCATGCTTCTGAGTGGAAACTCTATTCTCAATCAAAGGGAGATGAGGAATGGCAGCACCATGATCCTATTCCAGAAGAACTGCTGCATAAGCTACGTGAGGTGATGTGGAACAAGTATCAGCGGGGTAGGTGCCCTCATAAACTAGTGACGAAGATCGATAAAATGTTAGGAAAGGACTAGTTGTCCAGCAGATCCGGCCTGTTCGCTTTTGTGCGTGCGAGCGCTTGTTCTTTTTTCCAGCTTGAGATTTTCCCGTGATCCCCACTCAGCAACACATCTGGAACCTTCATGCCACGAAACTCATTGGGCTTGGTGTATGCGGGCGCTTCGAGCATGTTGGGATCAGAGAATGATTCTTCTAAGGATGATCTGGCATCACCTAAAGCACCTGGCAATAGCCGAACGACGGCATCAGTAAGCACGGCGGCAGCTACAGCGCCATTGGTGAGTATGTAGTCCCCAATAGAGATTTCCTCGTCGACGAGGGCGTCAATAATGCGGTGGTCTATACCCTCGTAGTGACCACACAGAATAATCAAATGCTGAGAAGTGGAGAGGCGCTGGGCGTCTGATTGTATGAATGGTTTGCCCTGTGGTGTCATCAGGATGATGCGTGTGTCATCCTGTTTGAGCTCATCTACAGCTGCGAAAACTGGCTCTGGCATCATGAGCATTCCTTGACCACCACCACAGAGATAATCGTCTGTTTTACGATGCTTTCCCGTGGCCCAATCGCGTAGTTGATGGGCGTGTATGTCCACCAAACCCTGTTCTCGTGCGCGTTTGATGATGCTATCGCTCAATGGGCTGAGGGCAATTTCCGGGAAAAGCGTGATGATATCAATGCGCATGCGGGTTCAGAATCATGAATCTGAGGGCAACAATCAAGAAGGAAGAAGAAAGATTGAAGTTTGCAGTTTTTTTTAACCTAGCTATCCATGTCTTGGTGAGCGGAGCAAATCAGAAATCGATCTACATTGTCGCAGGTGAGGTCAGTGGGGATACTCATGGAGCCTGCCTGATGGAGGCGCTGCTTACCCGTGTGCCCACGGTTTCATTTCATGGTGCAGGCGGGCCTGCGATGCAGGCGGTGGCGGGCAAAGGCTTAGCGAACTGGGTCGAGGATGCCGCGGTCATGGGCATATGGGAAGTTCTCAAGCATTATCAATGGTTTAAAGAGCGTTTCAATGAGATGCTTGCGGAGGTTGAAGAGCTCAAGCCGGATGTGCTCATTTTGATTGATTACCCGGGTTTCAATTTGCGGCTGGCGCATGCGGTTAAAAAGCGCCTACCGAACACAAAAATAGTCTACTACATTAGCCCCCAAGTATGGGCATGGAATAAGGGCAGGATACCCAAAATGGCTGAGACTCTTGACCTTATGTTGTGTATCTTCCCGTTTGAAAAAGAGATATTTGAGTCGGCGGGACTTACTACCGTTTTCACCGGGCATCCGCTGGTGGATGAGTTAGAACATCAACGTGAAGATGTCACACGTGAGCAAGACTTGATAGGCTTGTTTCCAGGGAGCCGCGAACGCGAAGTCTCGAGGCTCTTTCCTGTTATGGTCGAAACCGTCAGGCGTATTCATTCACATAACCCCGAATGGAAATTTGAGGCTGCTGCTGCATCTAAGGTATTAGCGCAGCGCATGCGTGATATTGTTCAGCATGCCAAGTTGCCCGAATCTCTGATTACCATCAGGACTGGTTCAAGCTATTCCTTGATGCAACGTGCTACTTCTGGTGTGGTCGCCAGTGGAACGGCTACTCTTGAGGCAGCTGCTTTGGGGCTTCCTTATTGTCTGGTTTACAAAATTTCATGGCCAACTTGGGCCATGGGCAAGCTGTTGGTGAAATTAGACTATATCGGCTTGGTTAATATTCTTGCTGGCGAGGAAGTGGTTGAGGAATTTATTCAAGGTGACGCCGAACCCGGGCGCATTGAGCTAAGCATATCGAGGCTGATGAACGATAGCGGTAGCCGAGACGCCTTACGGCAAAAATTACTGACGACAGCAGCTAAACTTGGTGATAGTGGTGCTCATCAAAGAGCGGCTTCCGAGGTGGTGGCACTGCTCGAGTAAACTATTTAAGCAGCTCATTTTTATTTCATTCTATGCCTGATACAACAGCGACGCATGCCGATGATAGCTCCCCGCGCATCTATAAAATACTACTGATGGTTTTACCTGTAGGGGTAGTGCTTGGAACTATTATCTTCATGTTCATGTATTTTTACCTCGAGCGTGAGGATGAGAAAAACCATGCGGTTATTGTGTCTCATGGACTTCGGGTCAGTGATTTAGAAGATATGGTGGATAAATTCACCCGCCGCATCGGTGAACGGGAAATCGAAACGGAAGCGGGAAGGGCTGGATTGCTCAGGGCGGCGTCCATGATAGAAGGTCGCCTAGGGCCCCAGAATGTGGGCTACCCGGTGCGTAGGTCAGAGGGGGAAGCTGCTCACGGGTTGTTATGGAAAAGCTTATCGGTGGAAATTCTTGGAGAAGAAAGGCCGCAAGAGGTTATCTTTGCCGCTGTCTCCTTTGCCGGCGCTGGTGCAGATGCTGATGCAAATACGGTATCCACTATGATGATGTTAGCATCATCCATGGCTCGCGAAAAACCGGCGCGCACGATTCGCTTTGTTTTCATGCCTTACAACGAGGCAGTTCAAGACCAGAACCAATGGCTATTAAAACGTTGTTTGAAATCAGGCGAAAGCTGCTCTGGAATCATCGGATTACAGACAATGGGTGAGATGCCATCGGCTGGGGATTCGGCCTGGCAAATGCAGACGAAGTCTCCTGTTGATATTGCTTGGTGGAATTCGCTCACAGAGGGAAGCTCAGCGATGGAATCTCGTAATGGTGTCGTGCCCTCAGCCTGGTTGACCCACCCAGTGTATTCGTCCCAGACTTGGATTGGTAATAGGGATCTGCGTCTTGAGCGCACTTTAATAGCCGCGCAAGATCTCAGGAAGTGGTTGCTTAAAGCGGCTCAATAGCGCGCGGCGGATTACTTCAGCTGTAAAAAACATCTTGCCACAGCGGCTTGAGTGAGATACCTCCGCCCCGCACAACCTGTTTCATCTACACAGTAGATGTGATCGGTAATACTGAAAACAAGGGGCATTAGCTCAGTTGGTAGAGCACCTGCATGGCATGCAGGGGGTCAGCGGTTCGAATCCGCTATGCTCCATTTTGTTTTCATTGTATGGTCTCGGCTACACTTGCCGCCGACCAGTGACCGATTACTGACGAGTCGCCGCCAATCAGGGCGGTTTTTTTATCCCTATCAATCAAACAACCCCATGGCTATCGAAGGACAACAACTTGCCATCGCTTGCGCCCGTGCAGCGGAGCAAATGCAGGCTGATGACATCCGTGTTATTGATATCGCCGGAGTATCATCGCTCACGGACTTCATGGTTATCTGCTCAGGCACTTCTCTGCCTCACCTCAAAGCGGTGATGCGAGACGTTGAAAATGAGATCATTGAGAAATACCAGGTTCGTGCTGTGAATGCAGAGGGCGATGCGGTTTCTCGCTGGGTGGTGCTTGATTACATCGATGTCATGGTGCACATCATGCACAATGACTTGCGTGAGATTTATAGCCTAGAGGACCTCTGGGCTGAAGGTAAAGAAGTTCACTGGCAAGAAGAATAGACTCAGGATTTCGCCTGGATGTGCCGATGAGCATTAGTGAATGTTTATTTGAGGAATGATTGATGAGATAATTCAGCATATTTGCCGTTTTTATTCATCAATTCCTCGTGAGACCCACTCTCAATAATTTGGCCGCGGTCAAGCACGTGAATCATGTCGGCATTTCGAATCGTTGAGAGGCGGTGGGCGATCACAAATGCGGTTCGATTTTTCATCAGGTGGTCTAAGGCCTCTTGGATTAGACGTTCAGTTTCACTATCTACAGATGCGGTGGCTTCGTCTAGTAGTAGGATAGGGGGGTTTTTGAGCAGAGCTCGCGCAATGGATAAGCGTTGGCGCTCACCGCCTGATAGTTTGACTCCTCGCTCACCGACAATGGTATCGAGGGCCTCCGGTAATTCACTGACAAATTGATCTGCGTTCGCGGCTTTGAGCGCGCTCCACATTTCAGCATCAGAGGCGTCCCTTTTCCCAAGGTGCAGATTTTCCCTTACTGGGCCATTGAAGAGAAAGGCATCTTGGGTGACATACCCAATGGTAGAGCGCAGAGATTTTTTCGAAACGGTGTTAAGTTCGGTATTATCGATGGTAATGGAGCCAGAGTCATATTCATAGAAACGACACAAGAGATTGACGATAGTCGATTTGCCAGCACCTGTAGAGCCTACTAGGGCGATGGTCTGCCCTGGTTGCGCCTCCAGAGTAATGTTCGTCAGCGTTGGTTGCGCTGAGTAGGAAAAACTTAAATTTTGAAACTTCACATGGCCGCGCGTTGGTTGCGGTAAGTCGGCCCCATCCGTAGCATGGATTTCATCCTCTTCATCGAGTATGGTAAAGACACGATCTGCGGCGGCTCTTGAGGATTGCGCCATCTGATTGAGCTGATGAAGTCTTCCAAGTGGCTCGTAGAGGGCCCAAATGATGGTGAAAAACTCCAATAGGACGGCGTTGTCCAAACCATGATGATAGATTTGCCAGGCACCAATGGCGAGAACGAGAGTGTAGCCAATAGAGTTGAAGAAACTCATGGTGGGGGAGTAGATGGCCCACGCTTTCATCACGGTAAGATTGGCATCACGCACTTGAGCCGATGATTGATTGAAACAGGCAAATTCGTCATCCTCAGCAGCGTAGGACTTGATTTGTCTGATTCCGGCAATGTTATCGTGAAGCATGGCATTCATTTCTCCAGTGGCTTTGCGGACAATCCGGTAACGTTTGCCGGCGTGACGTGTATATAGCCACGCTCCGATGATGAGTAAGGGTAATGGTGCCAGTGCACTGACCGCGAGGATGGGGGAGCGGGTGAATAGGAAAATGGTAACAATGAGCACCTGGAGCAGCGCGATGAGACCCTGTTCAATACCATCAATAAGAACACGTTCCATCTGAGGGACATCTTCAGCCACTCGGGTCATAATATCTCCTGTGCGCCGTTCATCAAACCACTTCAAGCGGAGACGCTGTAGCTTGTTGTAGAGTGATGAGCGTAAATCATAGATGGCTTTTTGCTCAAAGATGTTGTTGATCAGAATTCGCAGACAGTTGAAAAAGTCCCTCAGAAAGAAGGCGACAACGACGACGGCAACGTATGGCCATAATTTTTCAATTTCGCCCCCGTCGATGACCTCGCGCTTGATTCGTCCCGTCATCATGGGGAAAACCAGCAGCATAAGTGTCATTAAAATGGCACAAACTAGCTGGGCAGTAGCCAGTTTAGGATACTTACCGAGATAGGAAAAAATGCGCAAAATAGTCTGCATAGACACTAAATGTAGTTCATACCTCTGTACGAATGCTTCCTGATCATCGTAGATACAAGGAAAAACTAAATGAAAATAAACAAATTTTGCATTGCGGGTTAAGCGTAAAATTTGTAAAATAAGGAAAGTTAGCTATGTCAATCAAGACATCTGTAACAAATTTCTACCTGTCATGTCTAAAATAATTGGAATTATAGCCGCTGCCGTTTTGGTTATCGCGGCTTTTGTCGCGTTTAAGAACCAGCAGGCTTATGGTAAGGAAATTGATAATTTTCGCTCTGCGCAGGCAGAGAAAAAGGACACGATCCAAAGGCTTGAGGATCAGCAAAAAAGATTCAAAGAGGCGGAAGAATCCAAGGCAGACTTCACGCTTAAACTTGTGGAGACAGGAAAGAAGCTCGCCACGGCTATAAGGGACTACGACGATCTTAAAAAAGAAGTTAGTTCTCTGAAAGAGAGCTTGAGCATCAAAGAAGAACAGATCGCGTCAGAAGAAGAAGCTCTTAAAGAATCTGGCGAAGCAGATGAGCTCATACCTGCGATCAAGCGACTGCGCAATCAGCTTGTGGAGGCTCAGGAAGGCATAGCTAATGAAGAAGACCGGATAGCAAAGCTCACCCAACGAGATCAAGATGCTAAGCAAAAGATTGAATCCCTAAGCCAAGTGATCGATGGTTACTCGACAGGTCGTTCTCTGATGAGCCTCAAAACGAGCATTAGCGCCATCTACAGTGGGTGGGGCTTTGTGATTCTCGCAGGTGGAGACAATGAAGGTGTTGTTCCCGGTTCCATGCTTAATGTCATGAGAGCAGGCGAGGTGATCGCCAAGCTTAGAGTGACTGCCGTTGAGGCAGGGCGCTCTGCCGCTGATATTGTAATAGATTCCATGTCCCATGACACCATGCTTCGAGCGGGGGATGAGGTGGTCGCAGAAGAAAAACTATAGCAGCCATCCAATGAACTGAGTTTACTAGCTCAATAACATGAAAGTATATGTAGAATCTCCATTTCTACACCCTTACCCTATCATGTGCTGCATGACTTTATAAATCAATCACCTCAATTCTCCCTTAACACACCCACAGACCATGAAACTTGCCGTCTATATTATCTCCATTGTTATCATTCTCACAGGGGCATGGTTCTCCTACAGCACCATGAGTAAATTTGCTATATTGCAAGATGATCGCATCGAGCTCGATCAGCAGAACAAAACTCGTAGTGCCTATATTATTAAAACAAAGAAGGAAGCCAAGGACATGGAGACTGAGCGAGATCTGGTAAAGACCTCACTTGCCGAGGCTGATGCTGAGTTCGGTAACATGGAGGCGAACATCAAGCTTAGCAAGCGCTCAGCATCGATATTGAGCGATGAAATAGCAGAGCTGGATAGCCAGCTCAAAAAAAACCAAGATCTTATTGCCAATATCAAGGCTGCATTCGAAGAATTGGGTGGCGACATTGAGCTGAACCAAGTCAAAAGCCTTAAGGAGGACCTCGAGGACGACGTGAAAAAAGCGAATAGGAAATTTGAGGATCAACAAATACTCGCTGAATCTATGAGTGAGAGTGTGGCAGCCAATGAACAAAAAATTACCGATCTCAATGATCGAATTCAAAAACGAAAGAAGCGCATTGCGGGCAACAAAGCGGAAGGTCGTATTACCGCTACCGACCACAACTGGGGCTTTGCCGTCATTGACGTGCCAGATAATATGCCTGTAGATAATACTACCAAGCTGATTGTTAAAAGAGGTGCCACGCTGATTGGTAAGCTGAGTATTAATGCGATCGAGGGAAAGCGTGTGATAGCAGACATCGACTACCCAAGCATGACGGCAGGTATGGTAGTTCAGCCGGGTGATGCAGTTATTCTGGCAAAACCAGTAACCAACTAAACAGCGGGTTTCTATCGAATGAACCTTTGCTGAAGGTTCTTGAGAATATCTTGAAGTTCCTTCGCTTCATTCATTAGGGCGACCATTTGCTCTGGCCCTAGATCAGGTTGGCGTAATCTTGCGCGCACTGCGGCCTCCTTATTTTGAAAATGGGTGCTTACCAGCATGGCCGTTGTTTCTTCAGCGGCACGAACAGGGCTCTCAGGGGTATCTCCAGTGAGGGTGTTGCGTAGAGCTTGCTGGTCATCAGGATTTAGGGAGGTGAGGTAGGTCTGAATCGCGGCAGCACTTTTGGGGTTGGGTAGTTTAGCTAGAATATCACGCAAGATCGAGCCTCCAGAGAGAGAGCTTAAAGGGTCAACAATGGTTTCAAGTTGCTCGCCAAGCCAATCCTGTGCATCTTGAGAGGTTAAGGCCAAGTGGCATAGGTAGGCAATAGATCCGTTCATGGGAGTGGCTTGAACCTTTGGAGTCATTGCCATGTTCGATTTGTTGTCTGCAGATGCTTGCCTTTGTTCGAAGACCTTGCCGCGAGTCCGTTGCTTTTCTGCCTCTACGACACTACCGCGCATTTCCTCCGCACCGATACCTAGCCTCGTTGCCACCTGATTGATGAGGCCGTCTTTGCTGAGCTTATCACCAACATAGGCAATGAGATTAGCCAACTCCTTGGCCAGGTTCGTTCGCTCACGTACGGATGATAAATCACGAGTTGAGGCCTCGTGCTCTAATTTGACGATGAAGTATTCGCGGGAGTTTTTGACTAGTGTTTTGAAAGCATCTTCTCCCTCGCGCTTGATCATCGAGTCAGGGTCGTCTCCCTGGGGCATGATCACCATGCGAATATGCATGCCTTCAGGAGCTAGAATCGAGAAGGCTTTATCAGCGGCCTTAAATCCCGCGGCGTCAGCATCAAAGCAAATCACGACATCGTTTGTGTAACGCTTGAGCAGGCGTGCGTGATCTGGTGTGCATGCTGTTCCTAAAGTGGCAATGGCGCTGCCGATGCCGCTCTCATGGCAGGCGATAACGTCGATTTGGCCCTCACACAATAAAGCATACTTATCCTTGGTCATATGGCGCCGCGCTTTATCGAGAGCGAAAAACACCTTTGATTTTTTGAAAAGCTGGGTTTCTGGGGAGTTGATGTATTTGCCGCTATTGGGATCCTCACGAAGTTGCCTGCCACTGAAGGCGATGATATCACCATAATCATTATGGATGGGAAACATCAGCCGGTCACGGAAGCGCACGTAAATACCTGAACGAGCGTTGTTTTCATTTTTTAGCGCGGCCAGTCCACTCTCGCATAATTCCCGCCCTGTAAAGCCTTGTTCACGAGCCCAGTTCAGAAAGGTGCTCGGGTTTTCAGGCATCCAGCCAACAACCCACCTCTCTGCCATGCCCTTGCCATAACCTCGTGATTTTAAGTAATCACGCGCATGTAGAGCATCTGGTGATTCCATCATCACTTGATGCATGAAACGTGCAGCTTGATTGTGTAGTTCAAGAAGACGAGACTTTCTCCTTCTTCGTTTGTCGGCTTCTGGATCATACGCGTCTTCTTGGACGACAACTCCAGCCCGATTAGCGAGCTTTTTAATGGCATCGGGGAAGGGGAGGTTTTCGTAAGCTATGACAAAGCTAATGGCGTTGCCACCCTCACCACAGCCAAAACAGTGGTAGGACTGCCTTGCGGGATTGACCATGAAAGAGGGGGTCTTCTCGTTATGGAAAGGGCAATTTGCTTTGAAGTTGGAGCCGGAACGCTTCAAGGGTAAGTAGGAGCCTACCAAATCCACGATATCCGTGGCGGCAAGTACCTGCTCAATAGTCTCTTCAGGGATGCGACCCATGTACCACTTCTAATTCACAAAAACCAAATACCAAATACCAAATGTGTTTAGAGTTAAAATAATCTTGGACTAAGTGCATTGTCGCTATTGATTAGGTGCGTGCACAGTCCAGGACAAAGCGAGGGTATGGCTTTCATGAAAGCAGGGGATGGCAATTATATTGTCGGGCTTGGTCCCTTTGATGAATTTAAAGTAGCACCAGAGAATACCACGGCATTTTATGTCAACGATTTCGCACTGTCTTGTGATCAACCGTGGAAGGTGCCTACTGAAATTATTGAGGTTTCTAGCTTGGCAGATATTGGCTATTGTAAAGACGAACTAGAAATAGTGTGGGATAAACTTGAGGCGGACAGCTTTGCTGGTGTTTTTGCCGAGATTAACGATATGATTGTTAAAGGAGTCATTGAGAAATCAGTGCCAGTGGCAACAGAGAGAGGTCGGCTTATCAAGGGGGATGGAGATACGTTGCTTGCTGGAATGCAAAATTTAGGCGCGCCCTTTTACAGTTATGGTTGGAGTCGTGATGGTAGCGGCTTTTGCGGTGCGACTCCTGAGTTGCTCTTTAAGCAAGATGGCCGATCCCTCAAGACAATGGCTTTAGCGGGAACAGCAAAGACCGATGAGCGCGCAGTCTTTGCTGTGGATGGTAAGGAAATCCGAGAACATGAATTCGTGGCGCAGACCATGGTCGCTAAACTATCAGATATTGGCACGGTTGAGCGTAGTGATAGGAGCATCCTCGACTTAGGTCAGTTAGTGCATTTTCATACTCCCATTAATGTGGAGCTGTTTGCTGAGAGGGGTGTTGATGAACTCATTAAAAGACTACACCCGACCCCGGCATTAGGGCCTTTGCCGCGCACTCAAGAGACCTTGGATCTGCTGTCAAGTTGGCGAAACCGCTTGGATTGCCCGCCCTGTTTTGGCGCCCCGTTTGGCCTTCTCAAAGACGGATTATTCACTTCGCTGGTAGCTATTAGAGGCATTCATTGGCAGGGCAATCATGTTGCTGTTCCCTCTGGCTGCGGTGTTATCGAGGCATCCCGTCTGGTTAATGAGTGGCGTGAACTCAGGTTGAAGCGGGAGGCTGTCAGATCTGTTATGGGGTTCTAAGCACCGAGTGTCTCAGGGAATTTAGCTTTCCATACCTGAAGCGCTTCCTTGATCTGATCTGTCTCACGTGTCGGCGAAAGTTCCCATACCAATGGTAGTTTGGGATCTACGTGTCGAAGCAGCTTCTCGAAATTAAGCTCGCCAGTGAGGGGAACACGGTGGTCGCGATCTGGCCAGTAGACGTCGTGGACATGGCAGCCAATAAGATGGGGAGCCATTTTTTCTAGCCATTGATCATGATCCAAAAATCCGAGGTTGTGTTTTAGTTGGACGTGCCCGAAGTCATGCCAATAACCGACCCAAGGGTTGTCTTTGAAGTGTTCCTGTAGACGAACCATTTCCGACTCATTAGGGACATCTTCATATCGGCTACGCGACTCGACCGCTAGTGGGATTTTGAGTTCTGCGGCTTTTTCAGAGAGTTGTTCCAGCGCCTCAATGGCCCGCTGATAATAGAGTGGGGCTATTTTCTCACGCTTCTTAATAAATTTCAGCTTATGCTTAGCAAAGCTGCGCTCTAGTTGATGGCCATCTTTAAGCATGCGGGTAAGCCGTTTAGTCCACTTCTTAGAGGGCATCGGGACAGACCCCATATGCATGACCACATATTTGGCATCGAACTCAGCAGCCTGCTCCAAGGTGCGCAGTGTCATCTCCATGGCTCGAGCACGCTCGTAGGGGCGGTGTGAGCTAAACTCATAAGCATCCGGCGCGTCGATCATGACCTCGACAGGAGAGGGGAAGTAGTTGTGCACTCCCGAGCAGCGAAACTTACCCTGTTGGTATGCTTTCTGGATGCCGGGTAATTTACTGATCGTCATGCCATGACTCAGTTCAATATCTTCGAAGCCGAGACTGACTATTTCGTCAATCATTTCATCACCTTCCGAATGGCGTGAATTATTCCAACAGCTTGAAAAAGATAGCATCGTAAATAGGGTGCGTGATAATCGTCAAAAAGAACTAGACCTTAGTTTAAGGAAGTCGCCAGCTTTTTTTTAGACGTTGATACTCAAACTCAGGAAGTAGCACATAGGTGGGCCTTTGATCCGGGTCGATACGTGCGATTAGCTTTTTCAACATGGTCCTTGGCATGGTGGTGCATCCCGCTGTTGCTCTGTCCCCATCATCTCGCCAGATGTGGAAAAAAATGGCGGAGCCTCGTCCTGGAATGGCTTCGCCTCCGAGCATGGCATCATTGTGCCCTATGTAGAGTTTGAGTGAGTGGGCATCATCATGTTGTCTCATCTGTGCCTTTTGCTGCCATGTCGTTTTGGGCAGGCTATCGATGATCAGATGCTTATTGTAATAAGGAGATGTTTGATCCTCAACCCAGAGGTCTTTGGGCGTAATTTGGCGGTAGGGTAACTTCTGATGATGGCTGATTTCTGGTGCATATCCATAAGCACCGCCAATCTTAAAAATCCCTGCTGGTGCACGTTTGTCACCCTCGATTTTGATGGCGGCTGACGATTTGATGATGGGGTGAAGGCCGCGTCCCCATGCAAGACCGTTTTTTCCAAGTCGTGCCTGCCATGTGTTAACGGCCACTTCCCAAGTTCTGCCTTTTTTCTCATACAGGGTGAGTGAGGCATGTGAGGAGTTCCACCCATTTGAGATGCCGACGACTACTTGGGTGCAGTCTGTGGGTATCTGGGCATTCGCCCATGTCACTGAAAGTAATATGAAAATCAAAGTTTTCATGCGTGTTGTTCGGCAAGTTCCTGACAACTTTTGATGTCTAGTTTGCCCGACGCCAAAATAGGGATTTGATCGGCTGGGATAAACATTTTTGGGCACCACAGGCTTGGTAAACCTATGTCCATGAGTTTGTAGCGAAGGTCAATGCACTCTTGCTGGAATGTATCTCCACAGACGGTTGTGAGTAAGGCGATTGCCTCGCCCTTTTGCACATCGGGAATGCCGACAACGGCAATGCGACGCTCGGTCTCATGATCGAGACCGAGAAGCTTGATGATTGCGGCTTCGATGGTTTCGTGGGGAACCATTTCACCTCCTATTTTTGAGAAGCGCGAGAGACGTCCTTCAATAAACAAGAAACCGTCCTCGTCAACACGGCCGATATCACCCGTGTTGAACCAGCCATCAGTGATCACATCATCTGTCTTTTTTTGATTATCAAGGTATCCAGGAAAAACGTTGGCGCCACGTAGCCATATGGTTCCTTGAGTATCAATGGGGCATGGTTTTCCAGTAGCGGGATCCGTCATTTTGACAGCAATTCCCGGTAGGAATTTACCGACAGAACCACTGCGATTAGTGCTGATAATAGGAGCATCACCCTCGCTTGCAGGGTCAGGCAGATTGACATTAGTAGCAGGGGATGTCTCTGTTAGCCCATATCCCTCCATGGGTCGGATGCCAAATTTCTCTTGGAATGATTCGGCGAGCGATTGAGGAAGTTTTTCGGCTCCCGTAATCACGTAGTCGAGTGACTGCAGTTGATTGGGTTTTACACGGCGCATGTAACCGCGCAAGAACGTCGGAGTGGAAAGCAACAAATTGGCGCTGTGCATACCGATCAGCTCAGCAAGGCGTTTTGTTTCAAGCGGGTTGGGATAGGTGATCAGATTGATACCTTCGATACAGGGATACCACAATGTTACAGTGCTTCCAAAGGAATGGAATAGCGGCAGGCATCCAAGAATCTTGGCCTGATGGCGCAGCTGGATCTTGCAACCAAATTGGCAGACATTGGCAAGCACGTTGCGGTGCGTGAGCGGCACTCCCTTAGGCTCTCCGGATGATCCCGATGTGAATAGAAGAATGGCTTCGTCATCACCTTGCAGGTCTGAGAGGCCCAAGATTTTGATCAGTAGAGAGGTGGGTAGGATCTTGCTCAGGATGATCCAGCGAATGATCTTCTTCTTAATAGTGGGTAGAACTCGCTCAATGAAAATGAGGTCGCGGTTAGGTGGCCACGGAAACGATGGAGCTTTACGAACGAAAGGGTCAGCAGTGATGAATTTGTCCACTCCGGACTGACGGATTGATGAATGGATAGCACTTTGACTGGAGGTGAAGTTGATGTTGACTGGTATTTTGCCGGCGAAGACAACCGCGAGGTTCGCTATCATGCCACCTTTTCCCGGAGGAAGGAGAATGCCAACACGCCTCTTTTTAGTTTGTTTTTTAATGACGCCGGCTAATGCAATCGCAGCCCCAAGTAGTTTATCGAAGCTGGTGGCTGAATCGTCTGTGCCATCATAGAGCGTGGTGGTAGAGCCGTGTTTCTTAATGCCATTGAGTATAGCCACCGGAAGAGATTCATTGAGAAATGCTCGTGCGGAAAACCACACTTCATCAGCTGCATGAACGGCTTGTTGCCATGCCGCTACCGTGATGGCATGTGCCGGTATGACGGGAGCAAAAGAAAAGATATTGCCGGGTAATCTATTGAGGTTCTCAGGAGAGTATGCAAGCTCGGTTGGTTTAGCCACTGCTAGGGGTAGAACGGGCAGTCCAAATGCACAGAGCTGTTTGAGGTTTTTTGCCAGTAGATGACGGCATTCGCCCTCACGCACGCTGGCAAGTCCACTAAGATAAACGATTAGCTGACCTTCCTGTAGATTTTTTGCTAGTGTTTTGCCAATGATCTCTGGGGCCTCATCCTCGGCTGAGAAGGCAACTGCAGTAATGCCGTCCTGTTCCAGGTAGCCGCGCACGGAGTCATCGAGGATAATATTTTCCTCGCACAGCCAGGTGATATTGCGGCCGGCAAAGATTTGCTCGAGTAGTAGCATTTGGTTGAAATCGAGACGGCCAGGGATAACAAGAGCTCCCTTTTCGGGGATATTGTTTTCTCCATGGATTTCAATCGTTTTACTCATCGTTTGCTCATTGGATAGTGTCTGGTAGACGCGGGTCGAGTCTCCTGGTCATTTGGATTATCTTCCCTAGGAAGTATCAAACCACTTCGTTATGACCGCTGCAAGCTGGAACCTGCTGCCTTGCCCATAATCTGCTATTCTTTGATACCCCTGAATGTCCCCAAGACTTTCAGGATGCAAGCATGTCCCTGCAATTTTATAGGACTCGATGCTTAGAGCGCATCGAGGACGCCGTTAATAAAGCGGGCAGATTCGTTGGTGCCGAACTTCTTAGCTATTTCTATCGCCTCATTGATGGTGACAGCACGAGGGATATCATCCGCCATTCTTAGCTCGTAAGTGGCGAGTCTGAGAATGGCTCGGTCAACAGGATCGACACGCTTTGGCGCATAGTTTTCGATCACGCTAGCGAGGGAGGCATCAATCTCCTCTTTGTGTTGCAGAATATGAGCGACGAGTTCTTGGGTTTCTCTGCGAAAAGTCGATAGCTCTGAGCTGCTTGTTCGGAGGTGGGCAAAGTCAACGATGGTTGAGTCAGGATCATCAATAGAGGCGAGCCTTTGGGATGATCTGGTCAGATGGGCTATGGTTGCGTTGGTCGCTTCAAGTTTTACTGCCCAATCTGGGTGATCTGATGATGTTTGATCCCATGCTAACCTAGCCTGTATGAGGCCATGATTGACGTCCATGACGTCCTGAATCATTTGATCGGGTACCGGGTTATCGTTTTTGTTCTGCAAAAACGATTTGAGGGCCTCGATTTGATGGCTTAGCTCGTTCTCTTGTGTGACGAGTTCTATGAGTGGGGCAATGACATCTTTCGTGCTGCTACCGGCCGTGAGTTCAGGCTGAATGGCCGATGCTAGTTGGTTGAGCTTGAGTATGCGCCCATCTCGCCCCTGCGCAACGTGGAGGATGGCCTTAGCTTTTGCTGAATTGAGCTTTTTCAGACTGCTCTCCTGGATCATTTGCCAGAAGGCTTCTTCCATGCCAGCGGCCTCAGGACCGTCTTCTAAATCAGCTAAGTAGAGAAACTGGATGGCAGCTTCTCGGATATTACGACGTTTGAGCATAATCATTAAGCTTTGTGGGGGAATATGCGCGTGCTGCTGCGCTGAACTTGATTGATGCTCTCCATGATCGCTACAGCGGCTCTGGCCGCTTCTTTGCCTCGATTTAACTTGCTGCCAATACACCTTGCATAAGCTTGCTTCGTGTCATCACATAAAATCACTTCATGGATGACGGGGGTGACGTGATAGACGGCTATTTGTTGGAGGGACTGGGTCACACTCTCGGCAACCATATCGCCATGAGCAGTTTGACCTCGAATGATCAAACCAAGAGCAATAACGCATGCAGGCTTCTGCTGTTGCATGACAGACTCTACGAGCACGGGTATTTCAAAAGCTCCCGGCACACGAATGGTGTTGATTTGAATGTTTGGATTGAGCTCACTAAGTTCCTGTAGGGTATTTTCCACTAACGCGTCAGTAAACTCAGCATTGTATTGAGAGGCTACAATGGTGATAGCGCTCTTTTTCTGGCTCAGACTGCGGGGCTTGGGGGGCAGGGCCTTGGACATGCTGGTGGATATGCTGGAGAGCTAGTCTGTTGCAAGGGTGAAGTTTGAAGTTTTTCAATGGTCTAGCCAGCGAGATGAGTAATAATAGAGTGAAAAGAGGTCGAAATATTTTCCAAATAAGTGAACAAATAATTACTATGATGACGCTTAACCTTTAGAACAAACGGCGGGACGTTAAGCTAATGTGACCGCATGCAGAATCTCTGTTTACACATATAACCAATAATATTATGGGACTTGATAAAATCACCACTAAATTTCAGGAAGCACTACAAGCCGCACAGCAGCTGGCATCGCGCTCTGCACATGCTGAGTTGAAAAGCCTGCATGTCTTAATTGCACTGCTCCAACAAGAGGGTGGTATTGTTGTGCCTATCCTTGAGAAGGCGGGCATTGAGCTAACACGCCTTAAAGCAGAGGCAATCAATGCCTTGGAGCGTGAACCCAGTATCCAAGGGGCCGCAGCACAGCCACAGATGAGCTATGGCTTGCGCTCTAGTCTTGATGCCGCTGATAAGGTTCGAGAGGCAATGGGGGATGATTTCCTGAGTGTTGAGCACTTTTTGCTAGGTAGCCTGGATGCTGATTCGCCAGCAGGAAAAATGCTCAAGGAGGCGGGCTTGGACAGGGCCAAGGCAGATGCGGCACTGAAGGATATCCGAGGCAGCCAAAAGGTGACCGATCAGGATCCTGAAGGGAAATATCAAACTTTAGAAAAGTATGGCACAGATCTCACCGCGAAAGCGCGAGAGGGGAAGATTGATCCGGTCATTGGTCGCGATGAAGAAATTCGTCGAATTATGCAGGTTTTGTCCAGACGGACCAAAAACAACCCAGTTCTTATAGGCGAGCCTGGCACAGGCAAGACGGCCATCGTTGAGGGGCTTGCTCGCCGTATCATTAGCGGGGACGTACCCGATTCGATGAAGAATAAACGTTTAATTTCGATGGATCTTGGCGGCATGATTGCTGGAGCCAAGTACCGAGGCGAGTTTGAGGATCGACTCAAGGCCTTCCTCAAAGAGGTGACGGAATCAGAGGGCGAGATCATCTTATTTATTGATGAGTTGCACACCATTGTTGGGGCTGGTGCCAGCGAGGGGGCAGTGGATGCATCCAATCTCCTGAAGCCGCAGCTTGCTCGCGGTGAACTGCATGCCATTGGCGCAACAACACTTGATGAATACAGGAAGTACATTGAAAAAGATGCAGCACTCGAACGACGCTTTCAGCCAGTGCGTTGTGAAGAGCCTAGCGTTGAGAGCACCATTGCCATTCTGAGAGGTCTGAGGGAGCGTTATGAAGTCCATCACGGGGTTCGCATCAAAGACGGAGCCCTTGTTGCCGCAGCCAATTTATCAGATCGCTACATCGCAGATCGCTTTTTGCCCGATAAGGCGGTTGATCTTATTGATGAAGCAGCTGCACGACTCAAAATTGAGCTCGACTCCGTGCCAACCGAAATTGACCGCATTGAGCGTCAGGTGATGCAGTTTGAAATGGAGCGACAAGCTCTTGAAAAAGAAAGTGATGATGCCAGCGCCGCTCGACTTGGAAAGGTCATTGAAGAAATGGCGGATCTCAAAGAGGAATCTGCCACTTTAATGGCGAGGTGGAGAAACGAGAAGGATGTCATTGACGTTGTGCGCAATGCCCAAGAACGCATCGAAGAACTTAGAAACGAGGCGGAGCAAGCTCAGCGACTCGGGAATCTTAATCGGGCATCGGAAATCACCTATGGCGACCTTCCTGGAGCTGAGAAAGACCTCGCTGATGCTCAGGATAAGCTCGCCCATCTCCAAACTGATTCACGCATCCTCAAGGAAGAGGTTACCGAGGGGGATATTGCGCGTGTGATATCCTCATGGACAGGTATTCCGGTGAGTAGACTTCAGGAAGGCGAGCGAGAAAAGCTCGTGAAGATGGAGGAGCGCATCGGTGAGAGGGTTATTGGTCAGAGCAATGCGATTGTGGCTGTCTCCAACGCCGTGCGCCGTGCGCGAGCTGGCTTACAAGATGAGAATAGGCCCATTGGCTCGTTTCTTTTTCTGGGACCTACTGGAGTTGGCAAGACGGAGCTCTCAAAGGCGCTCGCGGAATTCTTATTTGATGACGAGCAATCGATGGTCCGCATCGATATGTCCGAGTATATGGAAAAACACAGTGTGGCGCGTCTTATTGGAGCTCCTCCAGGATATGTTGGTTACGAGGAAGGTGGGCAGCTCAGTGAGCATGTCAGGCGTAACCCTTATTCGGTGGTACTTTTTGACGAGATTGAGAAAGCGCACCCCGACATCTTCAATGTATTGCTTCAAGTACTCGATGATGGTCGTATTACAGATGGGCAGGGACGCTGCGTTGATTTCCGGAACACGGTTTTGATCATGACATCAAACATAGGTAGCCAGTTTATTATGGATGAGCAAAATGCCGAACAAAGAGAGGCAAAGGTGACGGAAGCACTACGTGGTCATTTCCGTCCAGAATTTCTCAACCGAATCGATGAAACAATCATCTTTGACCGTCTCAATCGTGAGGAGCTTACTGAAATTGTCGGGCTACAACTGGAGCGCGTGCGACAGCGGCTAGCTAAGCAAGGAATTGGTCTTACCCTCTCGCCTGAGGCCAAGGAATTCATTGCAAACCAAGGTTATGATCCTATCTATGGAGCTCGCCCGCTCAAGCGTGCTATTCAGCGCCATCTGCTTGATCCTCTGAGTCTTGAAGTTCTTGAAGGTAAATTCAAGGATGGTGATTTGATTCGTGCTGAGATGCATGGCGGTAAACTTACATTCAAAAAATAAATCGTTAATAGCATGACTTCGAGTTTGTTTTGTCTGTGCGTAGTGCGGCATGAAATGTGACGCATAGGCGGAGGAAACGAGCCATTTCAGGTATCACTATCTGGTGTCAGTCACACGAGTGATTTCTCCTTAGCTGAGCCTCGCCCAGAGAGGTGAATGCCATGTTGAAAAATCATGAATTATTGTGTGGATAACTATCAGATAATCGTTATAATTAACACTAGCTACATTGAATAGATTCAGTACTGAAATTATCGTAACCATCCTACAGGTTATTGACTTCAGTTTTGAAGTTCATACAGCGGCAACTAACTAACCATATTAAGAAATGTCTAAGAAAGGAATATTCAGCATCGCATCAGGAGGAAATAAGGATTCATCTACACCCGAAGCCACAGATGAAGGGGCGGTGGATTCTCCGTTTGCACGTGATGATAATGAAGCTCAAGCAGGAGGAGCGGATGAACCTTTTAAGATGGACGGTTTTGGCCAGCAGTCTGATCAAGATGATGCAGAGCAAGCTGACACAGCAAGCGATTCGCCCTTCAAGGCGGTTGCCGATTCTCATGATAATTACGAAACGGCCAAAGCGAACCTTGAGCCTCAACAAGATTTTGCAGCCGTGCCCGCACCTTTTAAACCAGTCGTAGCATCTTTTGGCGAAGACTCTGATGTAGCCTCATCTCAAGATGATCAGTCAGCAGAATCTGATGCTGAAATAGCAAGCCACTCTCAAGTTGTTATCAATCAAGTGCCTGATGTTCCACCAGTGATCCCTGCAGCCCATCAAGTTTCCAGCTCACCAGCTTCGCATCAACAGGTTAGCGTATCGTCAGGTATGCAGCAGCTTGAGATACGTGCCATTTTTGGTGTGGATCACATTCTTGATGCGAATGAAATCATTCAGCGAGCACGTTCCCTCTCAGGAATTGGAACTGTTGCAGCAGTTGGAGGACAAGAGAAGCAAGCGCTGTCCGATTTCCGTTCAGCAGTCAGCACGCTCGGCTTGGGTGACCCAGAACTTATGGAACTTAACTTTGGCAGTGGCTCGGTTGACTTCATCACAGAAGGCGACACGACTCTTGCCGTATTACAACAAGGTCCTTACGCACCAGGTGTTCAGGAAACTCTGATTATTGTTGCAAGAGAACTTAACAAATTGGCCTAGCCGATTTGTCTGACCAGACAACGAGGCGGCCCTACTTGAAGAATTATATGGCTGCTAATAGCTTAGATCTGATACCAAATGGCTAAGTGGGTTCCAAAATCGGGAGAGGTTTCCATCAAGATTGCCATTGTTGGTCAGCCAAACTCGGGGAAAAAGAACATCATTGAGCATGTAGCTGAGCAGTATGATCAGTCGGCTTTAAGGTCTGCGTCTGTATCTGACGCTGAAATTGTTCGTGCAGAATTTATTTGGCCAGAGCCGGTTCCCGATGGGCCTTTCATTAGGGTAGGGCTGCTGGCATTATCCGGGAAGCCTTTACACCAGGCTGCTGAGCAACTTTTGCTGGCGGATTGTGACGCTTTGGTCTTTGTCGTTAACTGTGACCCCAGTAAAATCTCGGAATGTAAATCGACATTGGCAAATCTCATGAGCAATGCTAGTGGCATTGGATTAGATTGGGGCGAGACGTTGCTGGTATTGCAATACAACAATGCAGAGCGGTATCCCAACACGAGGCCGGAAGATTTAGACTCGTGGCTTGGGGTCAATGTCGAGCGTGTTGAGCGGTATCATACAAAATCTAATAACCGTGATCATCAAGTGCTTGCTGTCAATGCAGTAATAGGTGCAGTGATTGCCAAAATAACTCAGCAAAGCGCCCCTGAAGCTGAAGTAGTCGCAGTCGCCAATTAGCGTGTAGTTAGCGTGTAGGCAGAGTTGTGCATCGGGCCAGCAGCCCTTGTTGCGGGTTCTCTAGTCTGAAGATTCGACCGCCCTTGCCACTTTGAGTATAGCCTGCTCCCCCATGTGAGGACCAAGAATTTGAAGGCCAACAGGTAGCTGGCTGCCAGACTCTGACGTAACCTTTCCGCATGGCACGCTGATGCCACAAATGCCTGCGAGATTTGCAGAAATGGTGAAAATATCTGCCAAATACTGCTGCAGTGGGTTATCCTTGTCGGCTCCTATGACGGGGGCAACATTGGGAGTGACCGGTGAAAGAATGGCATCCACTTTTTGATAGGCATTCTCAAAATCACGTTTGATGAGGCCCTTTACTTTCTGGGCCTTATTGTAATAAGCATCATAGTATCCCGAGGATAAAACATAAGTGCCAAGAATGATCCGCCGTTTTACCTCTGGGCCAAAGCCTTGCTCACGACTACGGCGATAAAGGTCAATGATGTCGTTGGGGTTTTCAACACGGTTTCCATAACGAACACCATCAAAACGAGAGAGGTTAGATGATGCTTCCGCGGGAGCGATGATGTAGTAGGTAGCTACTGCATACTCAGTGTGGGGGAGTGAGATTTCCACTAGCTCTGCTCCTGCAGATTCTAGTTTTTTGATGGATTCATCAACCTGATGACGCACGGCAGGATCTATGCCGTCTCCAAAATATTCCTTGGGGAGGCCAAGTTTCATGCCGGCAACTCCATCATTTAACCCTTGTGTGAAGTCGGTGTCAGGCTGCTCTAGAGATGTTGCATCCATAGCGTCACGACCCGAGATGGTATTGAGCAATAATGCGGAGTCTTCAACATTCTGTGTGATGGGGCCAATTTGATCGAGCGATGAAGCAAAGGCTACCAAACCGTAGCGTGAAACTCTACCGTAGGAAGGCTTTAGCCCAACGACACCACAATAGCTTGCGGGTTGGCGAATAGACCCTCCGGTATCCGAACCAAGTGCAGCGATGGCGCTGTGGGAGGCGACAGCGGCTGCTGAGCCGCCTGATGAGCCGCCTGGTGCGCGAGTGAGGTCATGTGGGTTGCGTGTATTGCCTAGAGCTGAGTTTTCTGTGGTAGATCCCATGGCAAACTCATCCATATTGGTGCGGCCGTAGAGAATGGCGCCTGCAGCTCGTAATTTACTGATCACCGTTGCGTCATAAGGTGATGTATAGGAGCCGTCCAAGAAGCGAGAGGCGCAACTGCAAGGCTGCCCTTTGACATTGATGTTGTCTTTGATGGCTATAGGGATACCGCCCAGTGGTAGGCTGAGGTCAGCGGTTTTTGCTGCTTTCCGTGCGGCGTCAAGATCATGAGAAAGGTAAGCGCCAATTTCACCGTCTTTTTTTTCAATAGCATTAGCCAGGGAGCCGATAATATCGGCACTGCAGATGTCGCCGCTGGTGAGTTGCTTGCGGAGTGACGTGATACTTTGGTTGGAGAGTTCCATAGGGGTATTGTAAGATTAAGCGTCGACAACTTTGGGGACACGGACCTGACCCTTGGCGCTTTCTGGCGCATTGCGCAGTAAATCCTCTTGGCTTAGGCTGGGACGAGAGACGTCTTCTCGAAGATAGTTGTCGTCAACAGCGGGCTGGCCCTCAGTATCTGTAGTATCTAGATCAAGGTCTTTGAGCGTATCAATGTAGCCAAGGATGGCGCTAAGCTGTTCTTGAAACGTCTCACACTCAGCTTCGTTAAGGTCGATCCTTGCAAGCTTGGCTACATAGCGGACGTCGATTTGTTCAGTTCTCTCACTGCTCATGGCTGAAACTGAACGGATACCATTAGAAAATCAAGCGCGGAACAAGGCAGCGTATAGATGATATTAGAAAAGGATGATATCAGAAAAGGCTGCAGATACGAAGAGCGCTAGCGGCTAGCGAATAGCGTTCTTGCTACTGAAGCGCTCCGCACAATAAGGACAGCGATAGGGCTGACGGGTAAGTATCTTTACAGCAATGCGCAAGCGGTAGCTCAGGCCCATGTACTTCTTGGATTTCTGATGTTTGCGGCAACCTGTGTTTGCCCACATTCTACTGACGCAGACGGGACATGTCGTTGCAGAAGAGCAAAGCTTAAATAACATCACAGAAATTACCCCTAGGCTTAAGCCCAGAAAGCCGTAGAGTGCGTATTTATCAGTGTGGGTAATTACCCCCATGGTGAGTAAAAAGGTTCCTAAAATGAGAATAAAAATATTCGCGATAAAATGAAGCGAACCAAGCCTTAGTGACCAGATAGTTGAATGTGAGAATTGACGGTGCATCAGGGTGAATTCAATAGGGTTAATTTGGTAAAGGCTGGGATCAATTAAAATGCGACTTTATCAATGGCAAGCATGATTGATAGCGGCTGCTGACAATGCTTTAGTAATGATTATATAGCAGTAAATGGGCCAGATGAGGCAGCGATTATTGCTTTGTAGATGGTGTTGATCTTGTGGGTAATATCGTTCCAAATTTTTATTGGACGATTCTGTATATCCATATTCCGAGAGTGAGGATCGCAAGAAGAAGCAAGGCCAGTAGAAAGCCACTTTTCGTTTGATTGCGTTTTTGGTTTTTTAACTCACCTCTGCTGAGTTTTTCCATGAACTCTTTTTCTCTTTTTCTGCCAAGTAGGTCTGACGGAGGTGGCAAGGTTTGCATCTCTTCCTCTCTGGCAACTCGCTCCCGCTCAGGCCCGTGCTCAACAAAGTCCTGGAGCTGAGCGATTTGTTCTCTTAATGCACGTTCGTGGGCGCTTAAGGAGTTAATATCAGGCGGGTTTTCTTGGCTCATGGCCTATGAAAAAGCATGTAAGGTAGTGAGGAAAGGGCGCAGGTATACGGGCTTGCTTAAATTAGCCTGCGTAGTAAACGATTAATGCAATGACTCCGAGCACGACGATCGGCAGGTTGAATGCAAATCCGTTACAGAGCATCGTTGTAAATTCGCTATCATTGCTGCTGGTGCTCGCACGCTTGGGCTTGCTGCCTGTAGAGCCAAACACAGAAGCGCTGCGGCTGCCGGAAAAGTGAGATAGGGCCTGCTCGTATTCATCTTCTGCAAGATCAAGAACGGAAATGGCACGGGTGAGGTCTTGGCGTAGGCTTTCGTTATTCCAACCGTCTGGGTTGAGTTGATTGATTTTCTCTAAATGATCAGCGAAACAAATGCGCGCTTGTTCGAGTTCATCGAGCTCTTGGCGAGTGGCAAAGATTTCCCTATCCATTGATGTTACTGCCGTGCTGAGTTTTTCGTGCAGCTCAACCTGCCCGTGAAGAAATTCATCCTTTGCGGCGTTGATTTCCTCGAGTTCGAGCTTTTGACGCTCTACTTCTGCCTGTTGCTGCTGAAGTTGCTCGATTTGGGACTGCGCTTCTTGGAGCTTGCCGGTGAAGTCCTCAGCGAGGGGATTGGAGCCGTCTGCAGAACCACGAGTATTCATTTCTAGTTGAGTCGCACGCACATTCAGGCGCTGTTTGTGAGTTGTAACGTTGGACATATTGGATAAGGGCTAAATAAAACCTGCCAAAGAATAGCCAAAAAGCATGTCGCTGGCTAGATAATTGTTAATTTTTCTTAACTGTTAATCTTACGAAAATAACAGTATTCAGAGCTAATTTATGCTCTGTGAATGATGGACCGTTCTGGAGTGCCTTTGTAAGGCTATATCGGGCCAAAAGAGCCAAGGTCTGCGGGTGTTGATCTCCGTATGAGGCGGTGCCGCTGACAGTATTGACGAGCAGGTCGCCAATTATTGAGTGCTGATCACGTGCACGCCCTTTTTGTTGACGGGTGAGACGTAGCACTGGTTTTCTAGATTGATCTTACTGAACACCTCAGAAATAGCTTTGCCTACTCGCTGAGCGATTTGCTCTCCTTCGCAGAGTGCGAAAACACTGGGACCTGCGCCGGAAATAGAGAAGCCTAAGGCTCCATTTGACATGGCTGCCCGCTTGGCATTGTAAAACTCAGGAATAAGTTTTTGGCGGCGAGGTTCAGCGATGACATCGTGGATAGAGCGCCCGATCATTGCGTAATCCTCTTGAATGAGTCCGCAGATGAGTCCGCCAAGATTGCCTATTTGTTGGGTGGCATTGACCATAGGAATGTTGGTTGGCAGAATCTCTCGTGCCACTTTGGTCAGGATTTCGATATCGGGGTGGACCACGGCGGCCCAAAGATTCTCGGGGACGGGTAGTTGGGCAATATCGAGTTCTTGGTTGGAGCGAACAAATACGATGCCGCCAAGAAGGCTAGGTCCAACATTGTCTGCATGCCAAGCGCCATCGGCACTTGCTTCACCTTGCATGGCGAAGGGCAGGAGTTGTTGTTTGGCGAGAGGCTCTCCGATGAGTTTGTTGACTGCGTAAACGCCGGCAACTGCTGAAGCAGCAGATGACCCGAGGCCGCTACCAAAAGGCATCTTCTTGTGAATTTCCAGCTCGATGCCACGGTCGCTCATGCCCAGATGTCTGAGGAGATCCAGTGCGGCAACGCCGGCGGTGTTTTTTTCTGGGATTTTTGGCAGCTTGCCGTCATCGCCAGTGATTTTTGTGATGCGCAGGCCGGGTTTTTCCGAGTGGCGTGCTACAACTTCATCCCCAGGGGCATTGATAGCAAAGCCAAGCACGTCAAATCCGCAGGCGACATTGGCGACAGTTGCTGGTGCAAATACGCGAACTTCTTGGTGAGCATTAATGTTCATGACTCGATAAAAATTAAGTTATAAGGGGAGTTTGTGAGGCGCAGAGATGTCACGTTTAACGCTTATTTGCAACGATTATCCCGTCATTAACCACGGAATGAATTGCTGGGCACGCCAGTCACACCCAAGCCCGTGACGCAAAGGAGTCTGCCGGCATCTGGCTCTTCTATGTTCTTGTGGATACCCGTAGTGACAAAAAGCTCATCTAAATTTTCCCCGCCAAAAGCGCAAGCGGTGGTTTCCATGCACGGTAGATCGACGCGGTGAAGTTGTTTGCCGCTTTGGGGGTCAAAGCAGACGACGCAGGCTCCGTGACAGAAGGCAATCCATAGCTTGTCGTCGCAGTCAATGGACATGCCGTCTGGAGAGCCATCTATATGATCCGTGCGGAAAGCCGTGCGTAGAGCGCTAAGTTCTCCTGTCTCTGAGCTATAGTCAAAAGCGAGAACCTCTTGTCGTGGAGTGTCGATATAGTAGCAGGTCGAGTTGTCCTTGCTCCAGACGATGCCATTGGAATTGGTGACGCCTGCGTACGCGGTGTGAATGGAGAGGTCTGTATCGAGGCGGTAGAGTGCGGCGCTACCTAACTTTTTGATGGTGCTGATCGTGCCTGCAAAGAGGCGGCCATCAGGGGAGCACTTGCCGTCATTAAAGCGGTTATCTGCTAGATCGGCTTCAGGGTCTCCGATGGCAGTGCTCTGATTGCTTGCTTGGTTGAAAAAATGGATGCCGGTATCGCCAGCTATAAGGAGGTTCCCCTCCGGGCCTGGGCATGAGCGTGGAACAACCGTGCCGATGCGCCCTACCGAGCTAGCCACGTTCCAGCTGGATTCACGCTTGGATGATGGGTCATACTCGAGTAGCTGATGGGCTTCAATGTCGACATAGAGGAGGCGATTTTCCCACCAGATGGGTCCCTCTCCCCATTGAGCACGATAAGTCCCTGCAATCTCAATATTTTCCATGTAGCGATGAGTAGCAGTCCAATTTTGGGCTGTCGAGAGGTAGTTTTATGGTGAGCTATTGTTGATTGAGAAATGCCGTTGTCATTCGGCCGAATCAGACTATTGTTTGCGCACAAGAATTTGAGGAACCTATGCATGTAATGATGAGACAATATCACCGAGCCGTGAGGATGTTATGCATCTCCTTGGTTGTGTGGTTAGGGTATGGCGGTGAAGCTGAGGCGGATACGAATTTTAAATGGGAGACCGTCAAATACAATGGGGTTGATTATGTCACTCTGCGAAGCGTAAAGGATTTTTACTACTTTAATAAAATCAGGTATGGCGCAGTCATCACGATGGAAAGTCCGAGTGTTGCGATGGAGGTTCGTCCCGGTACTCAGCGATGTAGGATGAATGGCGTTTTATTTATTCTGAGTTATCCTGTTATTGAGCGCAACGGTCGTTACCTTCTATCTAGAACAGATCTTAACAAGTTGGTGGATCCGATCATGCGACCAACCTACATTCATCGTGCTAGGCACTTTAATACGGTAGTGCTCGATGCCGGCCACGGAGGCAAAGACTCGGGCAGCTTGGGTCCTTATGAAAATGAAAAAGTATACACCTTGAAGGTGGCTAGGCTGGCGAGAGAAATTCTTCAAAAAAATGGATATCGAGTCGTGATGACTCGAGATAGTGACATCAGTGTGAGCTTGGCGAATCGCGTCAGTATTGCCAATGAGTATCCAGATGCGATATTTATCAGTATTCATTTTAATTCCAGTAACTCCCGTGCAAACGGCATCGAAACCTTTACCATTTCGCCAGTGGGAGTGCCTCACATGGGGCGGGAAGTTAAACTGAGAGATTTCAATACTGTGCCAGGCAACATCATGGGTTCGGCAAGCATCGCGCTGGCAACCGCGGCGCATAGTAGGGCGCTGATGTATCTCAATAGCCAGAGCTCAGGAAACAATTTTAGTATCGAGGACCGCGGGATTAAGCGGGCAAGATACAACGTGCTCACAGGCATTAAAATTCCTGCGATACTCCTCGAGGGTGGATTTCTCTCAAATCGTAATGAGGCGGCTAAAGTCCGGTCACCGGCCTACCAGCAAACGCTTGCAGTCGCTATTGCTCGCGCGGTGGATATCTACAAAAAATCAACAGCTAAATCACGGTAGCTTTAATGGAGTGGCGAGTTTACTGAGGCGCTTAAAGCTCGCTTGCCGCCCAGCGGATGAAGCATTTGCCGTTGGCTGCGCTCAGGTCTACACTCGCGGTGGCGATGCCGGCCTCTGAAATAGTCACAGGAATAGCTTCCCAGCTACCGGCCTCAAGCGTGAAGGAGCATTCCGCTTCAATCTGATTGCCTCCAATAACAGGGTGAGAAATCTGTAGCTGGCCGTTGTTGATGGTTGGGGACAATGCGGCCTCGGCATCAGCCGCATTCATGGGGTTGAGATTGAGAATGTATTCGATGCCGTTTGGTAGGCCGTCGTTATCATAATCATCGTTAAAACCGCCTACCGATGGGTAGTATGTGAGGGCCCATTGCTGGTAGTTTTCTGTATCAATGACTTCAGTGGGAATAACCTCGAGTGACTGGCCAAAGGGCATCCAGACATTGCCGATTCTCGGCCTCACCTTGAGTATATAGTTGCTGCCTACCTCGAGTGGTCCGCCGCCGGTCACATTGTTAAGGGGGGCAAAGTCTGAGTTTTTAGCGAGGTTCGTAAAGGATAAGCTTTGCAGCCACTCGCAATCGGTAAATTCAATGTCGTCAATGAAAACGCCAACGGGGTAGCCGCTGTAATTAATAATATCATAGACCCCAGTGGGGGTTGGCTGATGTAAAAGAAAGCGAATCAATATTTGATTTCCGGTAGATTCCAGATTGACGTTTTTAGTGGTAAAGCTGTTGTCGGGCGAGCCATCGTTTTTGCCTGCATAAACGGCTAAGCTTGTCCATGATCCTCCGCCATTATCGGAATATTCAACCTCAAGCTTGGTATCGGCTGTCATGTACCCTCGGCGGATTGAGAATGACATCGAGCCGCCTGCTTTGGGGATGACCGTGCGGTTGATGGTGAAGGTTTCGTGAGAGAGGGGCAGTGAGTTATTGGGGAACGCAAGATGAAAGGCCTTGGCGCCGCTGTTCCAGAATGTTGATTGATCATACGAATTCCACCTGTATGCATCTCGGAAGTTGTAGTTGCTACTGGTTCCGTCGATGACAAAATCACTTGTCGAATCTTCTGCGCCCTCGATCCATGTTATGGGGGCGATTGCCGAAACTTCAAACTCGTATTCCTCGGCATGTTCGATTTTATGGAGAATATAATTTGCACCGGTTTGGGGTGGGCTGGTGTTTCCTGTAAGGGTGGGGGAATCCGTGAGGCGCCTGGGATTGATGATGGTTACTGAGTAATTGTAGCTCGTCGCGTTGCCGTTAATGCTGATGTTGGAGACGATGACTTGAATGGTTACATCTTCATACTCTGCCGAGGGAATGGCTGAGGCATCAGTCGCTTTCCAAACGATGGTGTTGTCTGCGTAGTATAATGCATTCTGTGAGGTGATATTAGTGGCAATTGTTTCTCCTCCCGCAACTTGCATATCAATGGTGGCATTGCTGAAATCAGCCCCCGGATATGAAAGTGACCAAAGCCTTGGTGTGATATCTTCTGGGATAAAACCTGAATTTGGCCAGGAGATAAATTCAGGTGAGCTAGTAGGGGTCAGCCAATCGCCAAACACATAGAGTGCATTAGCGGGGAAGTAGTTGCTGCTCGTTGGGCGGACGTCACCGGTGGCCACTTCCTGAAGTCGAGAATGAAAAATGTAGCGCCGGTGCCCTACCACTGAGTTTTCTGCTCCGCCAGCGCCCTGGGCATCCTCGCTGATATAGGCATCAATTGCTCCCGGGCCATAATGACCAATAGCGACGTTGGAATAATAGGCTCCATTTCTTGCGGTATTGTCATCTGCAATCCAGCTTTCCGGAGGATTG
>Ga0206129_10001134_pt1 | contig 37035 bp, 35 predicted proteins | sample Helgoland_Spring_8_FD_148616 | JGI IMG/M metagenome (GOLD analysis project Ga0206129, IMG submission 148616) | Pelagic subsurface seawater microbial communities from Kabeltonne, Helgoland, North Sea - Helgoland_Spring_Bloom_20160502_2 | ecosystem: Environmental > Aquatic > Marine > Epipelagic ...
ACCACCTCGCGGCGATCGAGGCGTGCAAACAGCATCGGTTCCGGGTTACACTCTGTCGGCATCGGGGGCTCCTCTGTGATCGGGGCAAGTGTTTGGTCGTACTCATACTTTCGCCGATTTCAGGCCCCGATGCACCTGATCTTTTGAGAAATGCGGGCTAGTTCCTCAATTGGGATGGAGATTCCCGAAATGACTTGATCAATCTCGTTTGATGCCTCCGGGAATTCCTGAAAAATGATTGCGTCGGCATGATAGCTGAATTGCAAATCAAAATTCTGCTTTTGGAGTTCGGGGAAATTTAAGGGCATCGGTAATATCCTTGAGGTAATATCCTGACGTCCTACTCTATATCTGCTAAGCTCCACTCGTAACCTTTGTATCGAGGGCGCATTATCTCATAGTTATCTACTTGATTGCCCCAATGCTCCCACAGTGGCCGCCTTTCTCTCGAAAAAAGTTCTACTCGCGGGCCTGGTGAACATTCTTCAGCGATCGTATGGAGGTTTGGAGGCTTTTTTGAGTGCTCCCTCTTCCGATGGGCCATAAGATTGACCTGCCGGCGTCCAGGCGCCAAAGTCCGCATGGAACCCCGCACGCCAAAGAGAACTAATTCCGTTACGTTTCTAAAGTAAAAGCCGACGCCGCGACCATCGGGTCCACCATCTTTTCGAATTTTATACCAAACCAGATTGGTCTTGTATGTAAATCCCCAGGCATCCAGCAGCCGAAGTCCATCGGGCAGAAGAGCATTGGGGCACCATAGATATACATGACTCTTATCCTGGGCAAGATCCCCAACAGGAAGAGCAGCGAGTTCATCTGTTGAAAGCGTTTCATATCTCGAAAGCCGCTTATGCTCAGGAGCGACCTTACCTGTGCGATTCAAAAAGCGCCATGGCGGATCAATCAAAATCGTGCCGAACTTTAAGGGGTGTTGAGCGGTGAAGTTTCGAAGCGATTCTGCTGTCTCTTCGAGAGTGGACATACGCGGCAGCTTTCCAAATTGAAGATTTGCGTGTTGGGTGTTTCTTATATGTTCGCATTAAATTTCGCAAGAGGCTGAACACAGGTTACCGCTCAGAGGCCCATGCGATCCGGGCCGCTGAGCGGTATTTTATCCCCCCTCAACTACACCCGGTCGTGCTCCCGCAGGTGTCGCACTTCAGGCAGGTGCCGTTGCGCACCAGGGTGAAGTTGCCGCATTCCGGGCAGTTGTCGCCCTCATAGCCTTTCATGCGGGCCTCGTGCACGCGGGCGGCGCGTTCGGAGATCGGGCTGTTGGAGTAACTCCTCACCGCCGAGACGCTGGCGCTGGCGGCGACTGCCATGCCCATGCCGGTGGTGGCCTCCATCGCTTCCGCCGCCACGCTCACCATCTCCGATGCCGCGCGGGCCTTCGGCGCGCTCAGCACATAGAGGTTGTCGCGCAGATAGCCGGCGCTGGCGAGGCGGCGGGCGGTTTCCAGGTCGCCTTCGCGGCGGTGCTTCCAGTCGTCGCCGGTCAGGGCGCTCTCGTCCTCGCCGTCGCCGACGGTGTCGGGCGCCAGGTCTTGCGGCTCCACATGGGCGAGGTCGGCGCGGCCCAGATAGCTGACCGCCAGCTCGCGGAAGACGTAGTCGACGACGCTGGTCGCCATCTTGATGGCGTCGTTTCCTTCGACCATGCCGCTGGGCTCGAAGCGGGTAAAGGTGAAGGCTTCGACGAATTCCTCCAGCGGCACGCCGTATTGCAGGCCGATGGAAACGGCGATGGCGAAGTTGTTCATCATCGCCCGGAAGGCCGCGCCTTCCTTGTGCATGTCGATGAAGATCTCGCCGAGCTTGCCGTCCTCGTACTCGCCGGTGCGCAGATAGACTTTGTGGCCGCCGACGACGGCTTTCTGGGTGTAGCCCTTGCGGCGGTCGGGGAGTTTTTCCCGCATGACGATGGCTTTTTCGACGATGCGCTCAACCACACGCTCCGTCGCAACAGCAGCCGGTAGCGGGGCCTCCCCAGGGGCATCGACGAAAGGGACGTCGTCCAGCAGCGAGGCGCTGAGCGGCTGCGAGAGCTTGGAGCCGTCGCGGTAGAGGGCGTTCGCCTTCAGGCCGCGCTTCCAGGAGCGCATATAGGCGCTCTCGCAATCCGCCACGGTGGCGGCGTTCGGCATGTTGATGGTTTTGGAAATGGCGCCGGAGATAAAGGGTTGGGCCGCCGCCATCATGTCGATATGGGCTTCCGCCGAGAGGAAGCGCGTGCCCTCGCGGCCGCAGGGGGTGGCGCAGTCGAAGACGGGCAGGTGTTCGTCTTTGAGGTCCGGCGCGCCTTCCACGGTCATGGCGCCGCAGACATGGATGTTGGCCTGGCGCACCGCCTCGGCGGTGAAGCCGAGGGCGGTGAGCATGTCGAAGCCATAGTCGTTCAACTGCGCATCGGTGAAGCCGAGAACGTCGCGGCAGAAATCGTCGCCGAGGGTGAAGCGGTTGAACACGAACTTGATATCGAAGGCGGTGGCCAGGGACGATTCGATGGATTCGAGCGCTTCCGGCGAGAAGCCCTTCTGCGTCAGCGTCTCGTGGTTGATGCCGGGCGCGCCGCGCAGCGTGTTGTGGCCGGTGGCATAGGTGGTGATGGCCTGGATCTGGTCGCGGGTATAGCCGAGGGCTTTCAGGGCTTCGGGCACCATGCGGTTGATGATTTTGAAATAGCCGCCGCCGGCGAGCTTTTTGAACTTCACCAGCGCGAAGTCGGGCTCGATGCCGGTGGTGTCGCAGTCCATCACCAGGCCGATGGTGCCGGTCGGCGCGATCACGGTCGCCTGGGCGTTGCGGTAGCCGTGGGCCTCGCCCAGTTCCAGCGCCTTGTCCCAGGCCGCTGCCGCGCGTTCGGCCAGGCCCTCATAAGGCACCCGTGCCGCGTCGAGCGGCACGGGCAGCACGCTCAACTCCTCATAGCCGCGATCCTGCCCATGGGCGGCCTGGCGGTGGTTGCGGATGACGCGCAGCATGGCCTCGCGGTTTTCCGCCCAGCGCGGGAAGGGGCCGAGGCCGGCGGCCATCTCGGCGCTGGTGGCATAGCTGACGCCGGTCATCAGCGCGGTCAGGCCGCCGGCGGCGGCGCGGCCCTCGTCGCTGTCATAGGCGATACCGGAGGCCATCAGCAGCCCGCCCAGATTGGCGTAGCCGAGGCCGAGGGTGCGGAAGTCGTAGGAGCGCTGGGCGATCTCGCGGCTCGGGAACTGGGCCATGAGCACGCTGATTTCGAGGACCACGGTCCACAGGCGGACGGCGTGGGTATAGGCGTCCAGGTCGAACCGGCCGGCGCTGTAGAAGGCGGTGGAGGCCAGGTTCAGCGAGGCGAGGTTGCAGGCGGTGTCGTCCAGAAACATGTATTCGGAGCACGGATTGCTGGCATTGATGCGCCCCGATGCCGGGCAGGTGTGCCATTCGTTGATGGTGCTGTCGAACTGCACGCCGGGGTCGGCGCTGGCCCAGGCGGCATAGCTGATCTGGTCCATCAGGTCGCGGGCGCGCAGCGTCTTGGCGGTCTTGCCGTCGGTGCGCCGGATCAGCGGCCAGTCGCTGTCGCTGGCGACCGCCTTCAGGAAATCGTTGGTGAGGCGCACCGAGTTGTTGGAGTTCTGGCCGGCGACGGTCAGGTAGGCTTCCGAATCCCAGTCGGTATCGTAGGTGGCGAACGCCATGTCGGTATAGCCCTGCCGCGCGAGTTGGATCGTGCGTTGGACGTAGTTCTCGGAGACCTCGGCCCGGCGGGCGTCGAGGATGGCCCCGGCCAGCGCGGTGTTGCGGCGCGGGTCGAAGCGGTCGGCGTCGTCGCCTTCAACGACGACAGCCTTGCCGTGGCAGGCCTGCATCACGGCTTTCAGGTGCTTTTCGGCGATTTTGGAGCCGGCGACGAGGGCGAGGACTTTCTGCTCCTCCACCACCTTCCAGTTGACGAAGGCTTCGATATCCGGGTGGTCGACGTCGAGGCAGACCATCTTGGCGGCGCGCCTGGTGGTGCCGCCCGACTTGATCGAGCCGGCGGCGCGGTCGCCCACTTTCAGGAACGACATCAGGCCGGACGACTGGCCGCCGCCGGACAGCCTCTCGCCCTCGCCGCGCAGGTTGGAGAAGTTGGTGCCGGTGCCGCTGCCGTATTTGAACAGCCGCGCCTCGCGCACCCACAGGTCCATGATGCCGCCCTCGTTCACCAGGTCGTCGGCGACGGACTGGATGAAGCAGGCGTGCGGCTGCGGGCGTTCGTAGGACGAGTCGGAACGCTTCAGCTCGCCGGTGACGGGCTCGACGTAGAAATGGCCCTGGCTCGGGCCGTCGATGCCATAGGCCCAGTGCAGGCCGGTGTTGAACCATTGCGGCGAGTTCGGCGCGGCCATCTGGGTGGCCAGCATGTAACAATGCTCGTCGAAGAAGGCGCGGGCATCCTCCTCCTCGTCGAAATAGCCGCCTTTCCAGCCCCAATAGGTCCAGGCGCCGGCCAGCCGGTCGAACACCTGGCGCGAATCGCTCTCGCCGCCATAGCGCTCGCCCTCCGGCAGGGCATCGAGGGCGGCGCCATCGGCGACGCGGCGGCGGATGAAGGCGGGCACGCCGTCTTCCGCCACGCATTTCAGCTTTTTCGGCACGCCGGCCTTGCGGAAGTACTTTTGGGCGATGATGTCGACCGCCACCTGGCTCCATTGCGCGGGCACACGGATGTCGGCCGCCTTGAACACCACGGAGCCGTCCGGGTTCACGATCTCGCTGGTGGCGTTGCGGAATTCGATCCGGTCGTAGGGTGACTGGCCGGCACGGGTGAAGCGGCGCTCGATACGCATGGAAACCGTATCCCTCTATCTTGTGGTTCGGACGTCGGAGGCTACCAGCCGACGCTACAAATGGTGTTAAGGAAGGGCAGTGACCCAATATGCTGTATGGTGTCAAAGCGAGGCCATGGATGCAATGACGAAATTTTTGTTACGCACAGGGAAATTCGCTTGCCTGCTCACAGGCTGTTAACCGTGAGGATTATGGGCCGGGATTCGCAGAAATCCGCGGTCGGCATTCGAATCGGCGCGGGGGATAAGTCCGGGACGGGTGGGGATAACGCTGGGCTTCCGTGCCGCGCCGCCGCCGGCACCGGCTTGCTGGACGCATCCGGCGCGCTAGCCTATATGTAGGCTCTCTTGATCAAGCAGCTGTTGGCGGTATCCAGCCCATGACCTCGATCGGCACCAAGCTTTTCACCCGGCGCTATGGCGTGCGGGTCGGCGACGACCAGTTCGGCAATACCTATTATACGGAGAAGTCGCCGCGCGACCCCTCCCGGCCGCGGCGTTGGGTGGTTTATGCGGACAATGCCGCGGTAGAAGCGTCTGCGGTGCCGGCGGAATGGCATGCCTGGCTGCATCACTACAGCGACACGCCGCCGAAGCCGGAGGACCGCCGCTGGGCCTGGCAGAAGCCGCACAAGCCGAACATGACCGGCACGCCGGAGGCTTACCGCCCGCCGGGCCATGACCTGCGCGGCGGCCACCGTGACCATGCGACCGGCGACTACGAAGCCTGGTCGCCGGGCGAGTAGGCGGGCGTGGGCATGATCAGCCGCAACTGGGTGGAGAGCATCGTAGGCGCTGGCGTGCTGGTGGTGGCGGTGTGGTTTCTCGCCTACAGCTACAGCACCGGCGCCGGCAATGGCGTGAGCGAGGGCTATCCGGTGATCGCCAAGTTCACCAATGCCGATGGCATCGCCGCCGGCGCCGATGTGCGGGTGAGCGGCATTCCGGTCGGCAGGGTCGCAGGGCTGCACCTCGACCCCGTCACCTATCTGGCGGAGGTGCGGCTGGTGATCGGCCCGGCAACGAAAATCCCCACGGACAGTTCCATTGCCGTCAAAAGCGAAAGCCTGCTGGGCGGCCGCTATCTGGCCATCGAGCCCGGGGCGGAGGAGCGCATGCTGGAGGCGGGTGGCGAGATCAAATTCACCCAGCCGGGGATCAGCCTGGAAGATCTGATCGGCAAGTTGATCTTCACCAACAACCAAGACAAGAACTGATGCCCATCGGGCGGCTGGCTGCGCTGGCGTTGGCCTGGCTTCTGCTGCCGGGCGCGACCTTTCTGGACCGCGGCGTGGCGGTGCTGCAGGCGCTGGACAAGATTACGGCGCGGGTCAGCGAGATGACGGTGCCGGTGGGGGAGACGGCGCAGTTCGGCCGGCTGCTGGTCAAGGTGGATGCCTGCCGCGTCCGCCCGCCGGAGGAGCCGCCGGAAGCCGCTGTCTTTCTGGAAGTCACCGATCTCGGCCGCCGCGACGAGCGGCCGAGCCAGGCTTTCCGCGGCTGGATGTTCGCCTCCTCCCCGGCGCTCTCGGCGATGGAACACCCGGTCTACGACATCTGGCTTGCCCGTTGCGGGGGCGATGCGGGCAGCGGGGGCTGAGCCTCAGCGCCGCCGCGCCCGCCGCTGCTCGCTGCGCATGGCGTAGAACGACGTCGCGATGATGATGGCCGAGCCGGCGATGGTCGACCAGGTGGGCACCTCCAGAAACACGACCAGGCCGATCAGGGCTGCGAACACGATGCGGGCATAGTCGAGCGGCGCCACGGCCGTTGCCTCGCCGGCACGGTAGCCGGCGATGTTGGCGAACTGGCCGGCGACCGAGAGCAGGCCGATGCCCAGCATCATCAGCCATTGCTGCCAGGTCGGCCACACCCAGTAATAGAGCCCCAGCGGCAGCATCGCTCCGCCGACCAGGATCGCCTGGTAGCTGAGGATCGTCACCGAGCGGTCGAACTGGGAGAGGTGGCGGATGATGATCGACACCATCGCGGCCCCGGCCGCACCGGCCACGGCATAGAGGGCGTACACATCCACGCCTTGCGCGCTCGGCTGCACGATCACCAGCACGCCGCCAAAGCCGATCAGCGTCGCGGTCCAGCGGCTGAGGCCGGCCACTTCCTTCAGGAAGAGGATGGCGAAAATGGTGATGAACAGGCTTTTGGCAAAGCTGAGCGCCGTCGCATCGGCGAGCGGCATGTGCTGGATCGCCAGGAAGCTGCCGATCATGGCGACCATGGCAAAAACAACCCGGACCACCTGGAGTTTCAGCGACTTGGTGCGCAGCGCGTCCGGAAAGTTGCGGGCGATGACCGGGGCCACCGTCACCGTCATGGTAAGCTGGCGGATCAGCAGGATTTGAAACACCGTGATCTCGCCGCCCAACTCCTTCACGAAGCCGGAGCCGGCGGTGAAGATCAGGCCGGCAATCATGATGAAGATCGCGCCGCGCACATTGCCGGGCAGCAGCAGCAGCGGCGCCATTGCCCGGTCGCGCAGCGCCAGAAACGGGGTGAGGAGGCCGGCCATGCGCCGGGTCTCCGTCAGCCGGTGGGCGAGCCCTCGGGCGTGCCGTTGGTGTAGGGCTTGAGGATCGCGTAGAGGGCTGAGGTCACGGGCGTCGGCACGCCCTTCTTGCGCCCCAGCGCCACCACTTTGCCGGTAAGCCACGGCAGTTCCAGCCGGTTGCCGCGCAGCAGGTCGGCAGCCATGGAGGCGATCCAGCCGCCGCCCTGTCCCTCGGCAAAAGCCAGGCGCTGGTTGGCGAAGTCGTTCGGCAGCGGCACGCCGCAGGCCTGGCCGACGGCCGTCGCCTCCGCCATGACGGTGTGCAGGACGGAGCGCAGGTTCGGGTCGGCGAAGGTGACGGAGAGCCACTGGCGCGTCGCCGCGCTCAGGGTGGCGGTGCCGACGATGAACACGAACTTGGCCCAAAGCGCCTCGACAATGTCGGTGGAAAGCGTGGCGTCCAGGTCGGAGGCGTCGCAGAGCGCCTTCAGCCGTTCGGCCCGGGGTGAGAGGGAGCCGTCGAGTTCGCCGAAAATGAAGTGCTGGAAGGCGCCCATCTGGCGGATGCGGCCCGGCGATTCGATCAGGGCACTGATGGCGGCAACCCCGCCCATCACATGCCCCCCGCCCAGAATCGGCGCGAGGCGTTCGCCGGCGTCGATACCGTTCTGGATCGGAATGACCGCGGTTTCCGGCTCGACCAGGGGTTTGATGAAGGCGCCCGTGGCCTCCACGTCCCAGAGTTTGGGCGCGAACAGCACATAATCGACCGGGCCGATGCTGGCCGGATCGTCCGTCGCCTGGGCCGGATGCAAGTGGAAATCGCCCCGCGCGCCCTCGATTCTGAGCCCGTCCTCCCGGATCGCCTTCAGATGCGCGCCGCGGGCGATGAAGGTGACGTCGTGGCCGCCACGGGCGAGCGCGGAGCCGAACGGACCGCCGACGCCCCCGGCGCCGACAATAACGATGCGGGGAGAGGACATGGAACAGGGCTCCGGTCTGGGACTGGGTGATGGGGACCAGCATAATTCGGTGGGGAGCAGTGGGCTATGTGTTTCCCGGTCGCCGCTTTTCGGCTAATCCTGCCTGCAACGCACGCCAACCAGAGACACGCGGAACCCGCCCCCATGTCCAACACCGACGGCACCGGCACCATCGCCCCGAGCGACGCCCTGAAAATCGACGAAGGCCGCCTGGCCGAGTATCTGCGGGGCGTCTTGCCCGCGGCCGCTGGTGCGATGCGGCTGAAGCTGTTCAGCCATGGCCAGTCGAACCCGACCTATTTCGTGGAATTCGACGATGCGGCCTATGTCGTCCGCAAGCAGCCGCCGGGGGAGTTGCTGCCGTCGGCGCATGCGGTCGACCGGGAGCACCGGGTGCAGAAGGCGCTGCACGCCCAGGGCTTTCCCGTCGCCAGGCAGTTCCACTATTGCGACGACCGCAGCGTCGTCGGCACGCCCTTCTATGTGATGGAGAAGATGGAGGGCCGGGTTTTTACCGATTCGAGCCTGCCCGGCTGCTCGCCGGAGGAGCGGCGCGCCATGTATCTGAACATGACGGAGACGCTGGCGCTGCTGCACTCCTATGACCCGGAGGCCATCGGCCTTGGCGATTACGGGCGGCCCGGCAGCTATTACGAGCGGCAGTTCCGGCGCTGGTCACGCAATTTCCTGGAGACCAAGACCCAGGACATCCCGGAAATGGACAAGCTGATCGAGTGGTTGCCGCAACACATGCCGGCGGGCGACGAAAGCCGCATCGCCCATGGCGACTACCGCGTCGGCAATGTCATGTTCCACCCGACCGAGCCACGCGTCGTCGCGGTGTTCGACTGGGAGATTTCGACTCTTGGCCATCCGCTCAGCGATCTGGCCTATCTGTGCATTCTGTATTTCACCCGCTCGGACGAGTTTTTCGGCATCCGCGACAAGGACCGGGCGGCGCTGGGCATTCCGCCCTATGAGGAGATCATCGAACACTACCGCATCAGCGCCGGCCGGCCGGACACGGTGACGGACGCGCACATGGTGCACGCCATGTTCCGCTTCGCCGCGATCCTGGATGGGGTGCGCGCCCGCGGCCTGGCCGGCAATGCGGCCAGCGAGGATGCGGCGGAAGTCGGGGCCCAGGGCCTGGCCCTGGCGCGCCGGGCGTGGGAGGTGGTGGAGGCGCGTGGCGGCGCTTAGGCGGCGCGGCCTTTGCCGCCTCTCTTCAGTTTTTGGTTCCGACCGGTTGCAGCATGTCGGCGCTGCGCTGGGTGACCTTGCCGGACTTGTAGTCGGTCAGGCGGTAGGCCCAGGGGGCGAGGCGGTCGTTCAGCGCGGGGATTTCCGCCTTCACCTCGTCTGCCGGTTTGAGCTGGTCGGCGATGCGGCCGGCGGCGGAATCCTGGCCTTTCTGCTCGGCCATGAAGGCATCGATGCCGTCCGTGCGCGGGCTGGGCGCGGCGCTGGCCTTGACCCAGACCTCATCCTCCAACGCGACCGCGGTGAGCGTCAGCGTCAGGCCGTCCTGGGTGCGGTAGGTGCTGACGACCGGGTCGGCGGTCCAGGCGATCTCGCCCGCGGGCCGGACCGCTTCGAAAATCAGGAAGTCGGCGACGCTCGCCATGTTGTTCAGTTCGTGCGGCGGCTTCGGCTCCATGCCAGCGGGCACGGGCGAGGCATAGACCAGATCTTCCGATCCCGGGTCGGGGCGTTCGACGGTGAAGGTGTCGCCATCGGAATGCAGGACGGTGACGCGGCGGATGCGGCGCGCGTCGATGTTGACCACGGTGCGGTCGAGCCATTGCAACGCCCGGCGGTTCGGCTGAAACGAGCCGTTGGCGAGCCAGACCTGATCCTCGCCATGCTTGCGAACGAACACGCCCTCGCCGATGTCCTTGGGCCGGGTGCGGCCCACCAGAAGATCGGCCAACACCGTATCGCCGGCCTTGGCGGTGAAGCGGATGGAGTTGGTGACGGTGCCTTCCGGCGCTTTCACATCCTCCACATTCAGCGCGGCGAAGTTCTGCGGCTTCTGCGTCTTCGGCTCCAGCGTATCCATGCTGGCGAGTTCGACCAGGGCTGCGCGGATTTTGTCGAAGTCGGCGGGGTAGCCGTTATGCTCCGCCACGGTCCAGCGCTCGCCTTTTAGGGTCATGGTGATGGTGCCGTCGGCCTGGGTGGCGACGCGGACGCTGGTGACGTCGTTCACCCGCTCCAGCAGGCCCGGATAAAGCGGCTGGCGCTGCCACGGGTCGGCGATGACGGTCGCCTCGCGCTGCTGGGTGGCGTACCAGGCGCCGCCGGCGACGGCGGCGGTGACGACGGCTAGGGCTGCGAAGGTGATGGGTTTCATGGGCCTCGTGTCTTCTTAAAGCCGGTCAGGCTGCTCGGTTCGCGGTGCGGCGCATATTGCGGCGCACCAGGGCCAGGATCAGCGCGAACACGGCGACGAGGACCGGCACCGCGCCGATATTGATGGCCTTGACCAGGCCGGTCACCTGCTCCACGTCCTTGCGCAACTGGAACTGCACGTCGCGCAGTTCGCGGCGGAGCGCGACCGCCTTGTCGCGGAAGCGGGCAATCTCGTCCTTTTGTTGCTGCGAGAGCACGACGCCGCTTTCGCCGCCGGCCTGGGTTTGGAGCTTTTTCAGAGTCTCCTCCGCCTGGGAGAGTTCCGTCAGCAATTCCTGCTCCTTCTCGCGGAAATCGCGTTCGGCCTCGCGCTGGATATCCTGGATATAGGTGAAGGGGCGCTGGAACACGCCGCGCGAGCGCAGGCTGATGAGCGCATCCGAGCCGGTCAGGTTGTCGGCGGCGTTGATCAGCAGGTTGCCGTTGTGGGCATAGGGGGCTGCCACTTTCTCACCGAAGAAATCCTGCACCCGCACCCAGAGGCCGTCGGCCAGGAAATCCACGTCGGCGATGACGATGGCGTTGAGCGGCGTCTGCGACTCGGCGATGTGGGCGGCCTTGGCCTCCTGCCATTTCTGCAGTTCCTTGTCGAGCTCGGCCTGTTTTTTGGACGTATCCTCGCCCTCTTTCGCTTCGGCGATGGATCGTTCCAGTTCGGCGATGATGACGGGTTTGGGCGGGCCGTCGGGAAAGGCGGTTTTGACCGGGCCGTGAATGCGGGCGGCCAGGGTGTATTGCCCGTCCGCCTTGAACCGGTTGGCCTGTTCCAGGATTTGGGTCGAGCCCTGTTGCGCCAGGCTGAGCACGCCCTTGCCGCCCTCGTCCGAGGTCCAGAGCAGCGGCGTGAACGTGGTGCCGGCGCCGTCCACTGGGTCGAGATGGCCGGGCGAGGCCAGGTGCAGCAGCGATAGCTGGCTGGTCACCAGATCGTCCCGGTTCATCTGTTCCGGCCCCAGCGCCAGCCAGAGCGGGTAATCGACGGCGGCAACGCGGGTGGCGACCGGCCCTTGGGTCGGGGCCTGCACACGGCGGGCGAGGCGGGCGTCGCCGATGACGTCTTCCGACGGCATCTCCAGGCCCCAGGCCTTCAGCAGGTCCGGCAGGTTGGAGCCGGCGGCGATGGCGGGGGAGGGGCCGCGGCGGCGCTGCGGGTCGGCGGCCTGTACCTCCGAATGGGGGTCGATCAGGACGACGACCTTGCCGCCCTTCAGCGCGAACTGGTCCACCGCATAGCGGCTGCGCGCGTCGATCTTGTCCGGATGGATCAGCAGCAGCAGATCGGTTTCGTCCGGGATATTGGCGTTCGCCATCGGGATTTCTTCGATGCCGAACAGGTCCTTCAACTGGCGCCAGACCACCCAGGAGTCGTCCGGCGCGCCCGGCATGGTCTTGGCGATCTGCGAGCCGGAGATGGGCAGGCCGCTCATCATGGCGATAACCGGCTTTTGCGGGTGGGCCAGATTGTAGACCAGGCGGGTCAGGTCGTATTCGAGGAAGGCCTCGCGCTGCTGGTCGAAGAAGGGGATGATCTGCTGGAAGTCGGTGGAATTGGTGCCGGCCAGGCCGAAATACACCAGGTCGCCGCCCTGGTTGATCGGGACGCCCTGCAAGCCGACGGCGACCGCGAGGTCTTCCTCGTCCGTGAAGGGCTGCGGGTCGTATATTTCCAGCCGGATCTTGCCGTCGGCGATGCTGGCATACTCTTCCAGCATGTCGCGCACGCGCTGGGCGTAAACGCCGATATCCGGCAGTTCCTCGGCAATGCGGCTGGAATAGTAGAAGCGCAGGCGGATCGGCTCGTCGATCTCGCTCAGCACCTGTTTAGTGCCGTCGGAGAGGGTGTAGAGCTTGTCCTCGGTCAGGTCGAGCCGGGCCGAGCGGAACAATTGGTTGGAAAGCACCACGGCTGCGATGAACAGCGCCGCGATGACGATCAGCCCGAGGACCGACAGCAGGTTGCGCTGGCGGACGGGGTTCTGGACCTTGTCTGCCATCGGATCAGTCCGCTTTCTTCAGGTCGACGATCAGGACATTGGCGGCGAGCCAGGCAGCGATCACGGCCACGAAATAGACCGCGTCGCGCAGGTCGATCACGCCCTTGGCGATGTTCTGGAAATGGGTCATGAAGCTGAGGCTCTGCACCATGGTCACGACCGCTTCCGGTGCCCAGCCCTGCACCAGCCCCAGCACGGCGCTGGAGCCGCCGGCGGTAAACAGGAAGCAGGCGGTGATTGTCAGGACGAAGGCGATCACCTGGTTCTTGGTCAGCGCCGACAGGCACGAGCCGATGGCCAGATAGGCGCCCGCCATCAAGAGCGAGCCCAGATAGCCGGCCAGGATGACGCCGTTGTCCGGCTGGCCCAGCACGTTGACGGTGATCCACATCGGGAAGGTCAGCGCCAGCGCCAGGCCGACAAAGGCCCAGGCAGCCAGGAACTTGCCGACCACGGCCTGCGCCAGGCTGATCGGCAGGGTCAGGAACAGCTCGATCGTGCCCTGCTTGCGCTCCTCCGCCCAGAGCCGCATGGAAATCGCCGGGATCAGCAGCAGGTAGAGCCAGGGGTGAAACAGGAAGAAGGTTTGCAGGTCGGCGCTGCCGCGTTCCAGGAAATAGCCCATATAGAACGTGAACGAGCCGGCCAGCGCCAGGAAGATGATGATAAAGATAAAGGCGACCGGTGTCGCGAAATAGCCCGCGAACTCGCGCCGGAAGATGGTGGCGATATGGCCCATGGCTCAGGCGGCCTCCCGCTGCTGCGGCTGGGTCAGGCGGCGGAACACCTCATCGAGATTGCCGCGTTCGGTTTGCAGGTCGCTGACCGGCCAGTGCTCGGCCGCCGCACGTTCTGCGATGGCGGTGGCGAGGTCGTTGCCGGGTTTGGCAAAGGCGGTGAGCCGCACCCCCTTGCCGTTGGCCTTGCCCTGTTCGATGGCGCCGACGCCCGGAAGGGCGCTGAGCGCGGTCTTGACCGTCTCTGCCTGGGGCTGTGCAACCGTGAGCGTGACGGCACCATGGCGCGGCGAGCGGGCCACCAGGCCGGCCGGCGTGTCGTCGGCGATCACCCGGCCCTCGGCGATGACGACGGCGCGGGAACACACCGCCTCCACCTCCTCCAGAATGTGGGTGGAAATGACAATGGCCTTGGTTGGCGCAATTTCGCGGATCAGCTTGCGCACTTCGTGTTTCTGGTTCGGGTCGAGGCCGTCGGTGGGCTCGTCCAGGATCAGCACGTCGGGATCGTGCAGCAGCGCCTGGGCCAGGCCGACGCGGCGTTTGAAACCTTTCGAGAGGGTTTCGATGGGCTGGGCCAGCACGCTTTCCAACTGGGTTCGGGCGACGGCTTCGTCCACCCGCCGCTGCTTTTCGGCGCCGGCGATGCCGCGGATGGACGCGATAAAGTTCAGAAAACCGCGGGGCGTCATGTCCGGATAGAGCGGTGCGCCTTCGGGCAGGTAGCCCAGATGCCGCTTGGCCGCGATGGGGGCGTCCAGCACGTCATGGCCGCAGATCGCCGCCCGGCCCGCCGTCGGGCGCAGGAAGCCGGTGACCATTTTCATGGTGGTGGATTTGCCGGCCCCGTTCGGCCCCAGAAAACCGAGGACTTCGCCCCGGTGCACGGTTAGGTTGACGTTATCGACAACCGTTTTGGCCCCAAAGACCTTGGTCAGGCCATCGGTGGCGATCATCGTGTCCATGGTGGCGCGAAGCCTCCCTACTCATCAGCATGCGCGTGACAGAAGCCTGTTCCCGTCTGGCGGCGGACCCGGCGTCTTGTCGCGCCGCAGCCCGCGCCACAGGCCCGCGACGTAGGCAATAAGCGCCGGCGATGCAAGAGGCGATTTGGCACTTGCGATGGGAGAGTGCTAGAAATCCAGGATCAGGCAGGTGGTGCTGCCGTGGGCGAGCAACTTGCCGTCGGCATCGACGATCTCGCCCTCTGCCGTGCCGGTGCGCCGGCCGACATGCCGAGCCCGAGCCTCGCAACGGACGGGGCGACCGTCGAGTTGGACGGCGCGCACGAAGTTCAGCTTGAATTCCAGCGTGGTCTGGCCCTTGCCGGCGGGCAGCATGGTCTGCACCGCACTGCCGAGGACCGAGTCGAGCAGGCTGGCATACCAGCCGCCATGCAGGGTGCCGAGCGGGTTGGAATAGGCCTCGTGCGGCGTGCCGGTGAAGACGACGCGCCCGGCCTCGGCTTCTTCGACGTGGAGGTCCAGCGATTCCATCATGCTGGACCGCGGCAGCCTGCCCGCCTTCATGCGCAGCAACAGGTCGAGGTAGGCGATCTCGCGCATTGCAGCGGCGAGTTCGGCGGGGTCGGTGTAGGCTGTGGTGCGTATTGGCATGCGGGGGTTTTAGTCCGGCCAACGGGGATTGCCACCCGGAAATGGTGCCGGCAGACGATAGGGCTCCCCGGCCGGAAGGCATCGGTCGGGGAGAGGGGGCGGCCGGGGCGATCAGACCGCGCAGTGGCCGCCATCCACCACCAGTTCGGCGCCGGTGATATAGCTGGCTTCGTCGGAGCAAAGGAACAGGGTGGCGTTGGCGACCTCCCAGACTTCGCCGTTGCGGCCCAAAGGCACGCGCCTCAGCATTTTGGCGCGGGTGGCCGGGTCGGCGGTCTTGCCGCTGGTGCGCATCGGCGGCATCAGGCCGGGATGGACGCTGTTGACGCGGATATTGTCCGGCCCGAAACGGCTTGCTGCCTGCTTGGTCAGCAGCCGCACCGCGCCCTTGGAGGCGTTGTAGCCGGGGTGGATGAAGCCCTGGCCCACCAGGCCGCTGATCGACGAGATATTGACGATGGCGCCGCCACCGACCTTCTTCATCGCCGGCGCGCAATATTTGATGCCGAAGAACGGGCCGGTGGAGTTGATGTCCATCAGCCGGTTCCACATCCCGGTATCGTCCAGGTCTTCCGCCGCACTGCCGGAAATGCCGGCGTTGTTCACCAGCAGGTCGAGCTTGCCATAGGCATCGACCGCGGCCTTGACCGTGGCCGCCCAGTCGGCCTCTTTGGTGACGTCCAGGTGGTGGTACATGGCGGTCAGGTTCTGGCTGGTCAGCTGCTGCGCCAGGTCGTGGCCAGCCTGGTCGTCCACGTCGGCGATGACGACCCTGGCGCCCTCGCGCGCGAAGATCTCGCAGGTGGACTTGCCCATGCCGTGGGCTCCGCCGGTGACGATGGCGACTTTGTCGGCAAGACGCATGAGAGGGGTTTCCTTCCGTTTCGTTGTCGGGGTGAGCGTGTGAGCGCCGGCCCGGAGTGTTCCACCCGGAACGCCGGCTCACAAGACCCCGCTTGCCGGGGCTGGCGCGCGCGCCGCATGATCGCTGGCGACCAACGGAGGAAAAACCCATGCCAATGCGACGCTTTGAGGACAAGACGGCCATCCTGACGGGCGGCGCCAAGGGCATCGGCCACGCCGCCGCGCTGCGCTATCTGAGCGAGGGCGGCCGGCTCGCCGTGATCGACCGGGAGCCGGCGGAAAGCGCGTTTGTCCAGGCGCTGCGCCGTGACGCCGGCCAGGACGCCCAGCGCCTCGCCTATATCCAGGCCGATGCCACCGACGAGGCGCAAGTGGCCCGAGCGGTCGGCGAGGCCGAGGCAGCGCTGGGGCCGGCAGACATTCTGGTCAACAATGTCGGCTTCGGTGCCAATCCGGCGCCGATCGAGGAACTGGCCCTGGCGGAATGGAACCGGTTTCTGGGCATCAACCTGACCAGCGCGTTCCTGGTGACGCGGGCGGTGTTGCCGGGCATGCGGTCCAGGGGCTATGGCCGCATCGTGAACCTGGCCTCGGTCGCCGGGCGCAGCATCAGCGAGATCTCCAACCTGCACTATTCCACCGCCAAGGCGGCGATCCTGGGCTTCACCCGCAAGCTGGCGTTCGAGGAGGCCGCCAACGGGGTTACCCTGAACGCGGTGGCGCCCGGCACGGTCTTCACCGACCGCGTCCGCACCCGCTACGAGGCGTTGGACGAGGCAGAGATGCGGCGGCGGCTTGGCGAGATTCCGATGCAGCGGGCGGCAAGGCCGGAGGAAATCGCCGCCGCCATCCTGTTCCTCGCCTCCGACGACGCCAGCTATATCACCGGCGCCTGTCTGGACGTGAACGGCGGCCGGTTCATGAGCTAGCTGTGGAGCAGCACGCCGCCGGTCCGGCGCCCGGGCGCAACCTCACCCCAGGTCGAGATCGAGCCAGACCGGCACGTGGTCGCTGGGCTTTTCCCAGCCGCGGGCCTCGCGGTGGATGCCGGCGGCTTTCAGCGACGCTTTCAGCGGCTGCGTCACCCAGATATGGTCCAGGCGACGGCCGCGGTCCGATGCGGCCCAGTCGCGGGCGCGATAGGACCACCAGCTGTAGAGTTTCCGTTCGGCCGGAATGAAGTGGCGCACCGCGTCGTGCCAGCAGAGCGCCTGCTGCACGCCGTTCAGCCCGTCGACCTCCACCGGCGTGTGCGAGATCACCTTCAGCATCTGCTTGTGCGACCAGACATCGGTTTCCAGCGGTGCGATGTTGAAGTCGCCGACGGAGATGGCCTTCAGGCCCTGCTCTGGCTTGCGCCCGCCCCAGTAGCCCGCCAGTTCGGCGACGAAATCCAGTTTGTGCCGGAACTTGTCGTTCGCCACCGGGTCCGGCACGTCGCCGCCGGAGGGGATGTAGAGGTTGTGCAGTTCGGTGCCGTCGGCGAGCCTTGTCATCACATGGCGGCCGTCTTCCTTGCCGCAGAAGCTTTTCACGTCAGTGCCGGCAAAGGGCTTGCGGGCGACGGTGGCGACGCCGTGCAGGCCTTTGATGCCGTTGACGGCCTGGTGCGGAAAGCCGGCCTTTTCCAGCGCCGTGGCCGGAAATTCGGCGTTCTGGCACTTGATCTCCTGCAGGCAGACCACGTCGGGCTGCAGGGTCTCGATCATCTGCAAAACCAGCGGCAGACGCAGGCGAACCGAGTTGATGTTCCAGGAGACGATGCGCACGTGGGGTGCCCTTTTCGGCAGACGGTCAGGCGGAGGCCTGGATATGGGCGAGCAGGTGGGTGAGGCAGTCTTCCGGCCGCTCCATCAGCATCATATGGCTGGTGCCGGACATGTGGACGAGCCGGGCGTCCGGCACCCGCCGCGCCGCCAGCCACTGCATGCGCGCGGCCCAACTGGACGGGCCGCCGGCCTCCGGTGGGTCGCTGGCGACGAACAGGGTCGGGCAGCGGAAGCGGTCGATATAGCGGAAGGTGGAGCTGTTCAGCGTCATGCGGTAGCCAGCCGCCTCCACCGCCGGGTCGCAGGCGAGTTCATAACCCTCGCCCGCGGATTTGGGGCGCAGGGTGGCGTGGGCGTGCGCGGCCATCATGGCGCGGTCCCAAGCGGCGAAGTGCGGGTTGGAATCGAGCCGGGCGAAGTAGGCCTCGGGGCTCTCCCATTCCCGCCGCCGCCGCTCGGCGCCGTCGATCAGGCCCTGGGAGAGCTGGCCGGAGACCGCGTGTTCCGGCATGTCGGGCGTGGGCGAGATCGGCGGCTCGAACAGGCTGGCGCTGGCAAACGGCATCCGGTTCTGGACCGCGCCGAGGCGGAGCGCCGCCAGGCCGGAGAAGGAGTGGGCGGCGAAGTGCAGCGGCACCGCCCTGCCGATATGGGCGCGGACAGAGCTTGCGACGCGGTCCAGGTCATCCGCCAGCATGTCCACATGGGTGGTTTTGGCCAGCGGCTCCGGCGGTCGGGTGGCGCCGCCATGGCCGCGGGAATCGTAGGCAAACACCGGCATGTGCTCTGCCAGCCGTTGCAGCCAGGGCAGATAGCTGCCGGCGGCAAAGCCGTTGGCATGGCCGAACAGCAGCGCCGGGCCGTGCGCCGCGGCCCCAGGCAGGCGATAGAGGCGCAAACGGGTGCCGTCTGCGGCGTCGACCCATTCGGCGCCGGCGCTCTCGTCCGGAATCGAGGGCGGGATCATCGCGCCGCTCACGCGGCTTTGCGCTTCTCGCCGCGGGCATGGGCCTGCACGGCCTCGCCGAACAGGGCGAACAGGTCGTGGGAGAGCCGGTCTTCCTCGTAGAGCGCCTCCGGATGCCACTGCACGCCCAGCACATAGCCGGGCGCGTTGGGGGCGGAGACGGCCTCGACCACGCCGTCATCGCTCACCGCCTCGACCGCCAGGTTCGGTGCGACGCGGCTGATGGCCTGGGCGTGCAGGGAGTTTACCAGCACGCGCCCGTTGCCCACCAGCTTGTGCAGCACGCCGCCTTCGGTCAGCGTCACCCAGTGGGCGAGCGCCACTTTCTGTTGCAGCGGCACGGCCTTGTCGGAGCGGTGGTCGCGCTTGCCCGGTTCCTTGTGCAGGAACTGGAAAAGCGAGCCGCCGAGGGCCACGTTCAGTTCCTGTATGCCACGGCAGACGGCGAACACCGGCACGCCATGTTCCACCGCCAGCCGGATCAGCGGCAGGGTGGTGGCGTCGCGGAAGGGGTCGTGTTTGATGTCGGGCGCGGCGCGCGGCGTATCATAGTGGTGCGGCTCGACATTGGACGGGCTGCCGGTCAGAACCAGGCCGTCGATGCGGTCCAGCAGGTCCGCATGTTCCCACTTGTCGCCAAGGGCGGGGATGATGATCGGCATGGCGCCGGAAACGTCATGAACGGCGTGCATGTAACGCTCGTTCGCGGCGTGGTAGTTCAGGGCGGAATGCATCTCACGCAAACACGCGGACACACCGACCACGGGCCGGGGCATGGGCTTGAAACTCCATCGCTGGTCAATTGCCGCCAAATATGGCACGCCTCGGCAGATTCGGCAATTGGCCGAAGGGTGTCGGCATCTTGCGGGCCGCGCCTCGCCCTTTACGGCCAGCCCCGGGCGCGGCATTGTGTACCGAAGGAAAAGCGCCAACGGAGGTTCCCATGCCCGATACCATCGTCCCGGCATCGCCCGCAACCCTCAGCGAGCCGTTGCACTGGCCGGCTGAAGGCGCGACCCGCGTGCCCTACCGCGTCTATCACGACCCGGAAATCCTGAAGCTGGAGCACGAGCGGATCTTCCGCGGGCCGGTCTGGAACTATCTGTGCCTGGCGGTGGAAATCCCCGACAAGGGCGATTTCAAAACCACCTTCGTCGGCGAAATCCCGGTGATCGTCACCCGCAACCGCGACGGCGAAGTCTATGCCATGGTCAACCGCTGCGCGCACAAGGGCGCGCTGGTCTGCCTGCAGGAGCGGGGCAACCGCCAGCGGCTTTCCTGCGTCTACCATTCCTGGAACTACGACCTGACCGGCCAATTGCGCGGCGTCGCCTTCCAGGACGGGCTGCGTGGCAAGGGCGGCATGCCCAAGGACTTCGACCCCGCCAAGCACCGGCTGGAGCCGTTGCGCGTCGCAGTCTACAACGGCATCGTCTTCGGCACGTTCTCAGACGAAACGCCGCCGCTGGAAGAATATCTGGGGCCGATGGTGTGCGAGATGATCCGCCGGAATTTCGGGCGGCCGCACAAGATCATCGGCTATCATTCCCAGATCATCTACAACAATTGGAAATTGTATGCGGAGAACGTGCGTGACAGCTATCACGCGACCCTGTTGCACACCTTCTACACCACATTCAAGATCAACCGCCTGGATATGGACGGCGGCATGATCCTGGCCGACCCGATCCCCTGGCACTCGCTCAGTTATGCCAAGCGCGCGACGATCCAGGAGGACGAGGGCTACAAGGAAGTGCACTCCGCCCAGTTCGACGAGAACGGGCTGGAGGGGCCGGAACTGCTGAGCACCTTCCACGAGTTCGACGACAACATTACCCACATGATCCAGTCGAATTTCCCGAACCTGACCTTCCAGTTCACGCTGAACTCGTTCGCGCTGCGCCATTTCGTGCCGAAGGGCGTCGATAAGATGGAGTTGCACTGGTACTATCTGGGATACGAGGACGACACGCCCGAACAGCAGGATATGCGCATCAATCAGGGCAATCTGACCGGTGCCGCCGGTCTGGTCAGCCTGGAGGACGGCTGCATCAACGAGTTCGTGCAGCGCGGCTCCAAGGGCAGCGAGAACGAGGCCGAGTTTCTGGAGATGGGCGGGCGCGAGATCGGCACCTCGGATGCCTCCCGCGCGACGGAAACCGCCATTCGCGGCTTCTGGCAGGGCTACCGGCAGATCATGGGGTTCGCTGGCTGATGGGGATTGACCACGATCTGCGCGTCCGTATCGAGGATATGTTCCAGGACTACGCGTTCGCCATCGGCGATGACAATGTGGAGGCGTGGCCGGACTTTTTCACCGAAGACGGCGCCTACCGCATCACCACGCGCGAGAGCGTGCAGCGCGGCTTCAGGATGGCCCTGTTTTCCTGCACCGGCATCGGCCAGATCCGCGACCGGGTGACGGCGCTGCGCAAGGCCAATATTTTCGAGCCGCACAACTACAACCACATCCTCTCCCGCCCCCGGCTGGTGCGGCAGGCGGATGGTTCGATCGGCGGACGGACCAATTTTGTCGTCTACCGCACCATGCACGACGGCCCGCAGAGCCGCTTTGCGGTCGGCTGCTACCGGGATGTGATTGTCGAGGACGGCGGCGTGCCCAAACTGAAAGAGCGCAGCGTCGTCCTCGATTCCCGCCGGGTGGATGTGCTGTTGGTTTATCCGCTTTAGCCGCAGGGGTTGTACCGGGCGGCGGGCGCCGCACATAATTCGTACTGCTTTCGATCCGTTCCGGAGTGTGGGGAATGCCCCGTCTTTTCGTGCTGGCGCTCGCCCTGCTGTTGTGGGTGCCGAACGCCCACGCGCTCGACCAAACGCGGACGACGCCATCGTCCGGGGACGAACTGCGCCTGTCATTCGCGCCGCTGGTGAAGCAGACGGCGCCGGCGGTGGTCAACATCTACACCAGCAAGACCGTGCGCCAACGCCGGTTCAGCACCCTGTTCGACGACCCGTTCTTCCGCCGGTTTTTCGGCGCGCGCCCGGGCGGGCCGACGCAGAAGCGCGTGCAGAACTCGCTCGGCTCCGGCGTGATCGTGGCGGCGGACGGGCTGATCGTCACCAACCATCATGTGGTCGAGGGCGCCGACGAAATCCGCGTCGTCCTCACCGACCGGCGCGAGTTTTCCGCCGAGGTTGTGGCCATGGACGAGCGAAGCGACCTGGCGCTGCTGCGGGTCGATACCGCGGGCGAACGGCTGCCCACGCTGCGCTTCGCCAATTCGGATGAGTTGGAGGTGGGCGACCTGGTGCTGGCCATCGGCAACCCGTTCGGCGTTGGCCAGACCGTGACCAGCGGCATTATCTCCGCCAACGCCCGCACCAGCCGGGCCATTGGCGACGGCGGCGTGTTCATCCAGACGGATGCGGCGGTGAACCCCGGCAATTCCGGCGGGGCACTGGTGGATATCGACGGCCAGCTCGCCGGGGTGAACACCGCGATTTTCTCCCGCTCCGGCGGCTCGCACGGCATCGGGTTTGCCATTCCGGCCAATCTGGTGCGCCGCATGGTCGATTTGCACGCCGCCGGCAGCAAGCTGGTGCGGCCCTGGGTCGGGGCCGAGGCGCAACCGGTGCGCCAGGACATGGCCCAGGCGCTGGGCATGGAGCGGCCCAGGGGAATTATTCTGGTAGGGCTGCACCCGCTCAGCCCGTTGCGGAAGGCGGGTCTGGAGGCGAACGACATTATTCTGTCGGTCGGGGGCCAGCCGATCGACGATCTGGTGGCGCTGCGTTTCCGCCTGGAGACCGCGGCCGGCCGGACCGCGCCGGTGGAATACTGGCGCCGCGGGCGCATCCGCACCGCCGATGTCGGGATCGAGGCCCCACCGGAAGAGCCGCCGCGCAACCAGACCATCCTGGACGGCAACTCGCCCTTCAATGGCCTGCGGGTGGTCAACGTTTCGCCGGCGGTCATTGAGGAAATGGGGCTGGAGGCTCTACTGACCGGCGTGGTTGTGAATGGCGTGCGGCGGGATTCGTTTGCCCGCCGTGCCGGTTTCCGGCCCGGCGACGTGATCGAGCAGGTCAATGGCCGCGATATCGACCGCGTGCGCGATCTCAAACGGGCAGAGGATTCGCGGCCCGGAACCTGGAGCATCGTCGTCCGCCGCGACGGCAAGCGCCTGCGCCTGGAGCTCCGCGGGTGAGCTCGCTGTTCGAGGCGGCCGGGCTGGAGCGGGCGGCGCCCCGCCCGCTGGCCGACCGCCTGCGCCCGCAAAGTCTGCAAGAGGTGGTCGGCCAGGATCACCTGCTGGGGCCGGAGGGCCGGCTCGGGCGCATGCTGGCAGCGGGCTCGCTTGCCAGTATTGTGCTGTGGGGGCCGCCCGGCTGCGGCAAGACCACCATTGCGCGCCTGTTGGCCGAGCGGGTGGGGCTGGCGTTCCAACCGCTCTCCGCCGTTTTCTCCGGCGTTGCCGACCTGCGCAAGGCCTTCGACGAGGCGAAGAAGCGGAGGCAGGCAGGGCAGGGGACGCTGCTGTTTATCGACGAAATCCACCGCTTCAACCGCGCACAGCAGGACGGCTTTTTGCCTTATGTCGAGGATGGAACGGTCGTGCTGGTTGGCGCGACGACGGAGAACCCCTCGTTCGAGTTGAACGCCGCGCTGCTATCCCGCTGTCAGGTTCTGGTGTTGCACCGCCTGTCGGCCGAAGCGCTGGAGCGGCTGCTGGCGCGGGTGGAGGAGGAGGCCGGCCATGCCCTGCCGGTCACGCCCGCGGCGCGCGAGGCTCTGGTGGCCATGGCCGACGGCGACGGACGCTATCTGCTGAACCTGGTTGAGCAGGTGCTGGCCCAGGCCTTGCCCGGCGGCGAGGCTTTGGGCCCGGACGCCATCGCCGATGCCGCCCGCGCGCCCGTCTATGACAAGGGGCAGGAGGCGCACTACAACCTCATCAGCGCCCTGCACAAGTCGCTTCGCGGTTCCGATCCGGATGCGGCGCTCTACTGGCTGGCGCGCATGCTGGCGGGTGGGGAGGATGCGCGCTATATCGCCCGCCGCCTTTTGCGCTTCGCCAGCGAGGATATCGGCATGGCCGACCCCGGCGCCATGCCCCAGGCCATTGCCGGCTGGGAGGCGTATGAGCGCCTCGGCTCGCCGGAAGGGGAGCTGGCGATCGCCCAGGTGGTGCTATATCTGGCGACCGCGCCGAAGTCGAATGCGGCTTATGTCGGCTTTGGCCGGGCGATGAAGTCGGCTAAGAGTTCCGGCTCGCTGGCCCCGCCCGCACACATCCTGAACGCGCCGACCGAGCTGATGCGGGAATTGGGCTATGGAGCCGGCTATGCCTACGACCACGACACCGAGGCCGGCTTTTCCGGCCAGACCTATTTTCCGGACGGCATGAACCGCGAAACCTACTACCGCCCCACCGACCGCGGCCACGAAAAGCGCGTCGCCGAACGTTTGGCCTATTGGGCCCGGCTGCGGGCGGAGTCGGTGGCGAAACCATGAAGATGCTGTTGGTGGTCGCCGCCGGCGGCGCGTTGGGCGCGATGGCGCGCTATGGCACGGTCGTCGCCGTCGGGCGCCTGACCGGCATTGGCGGCTTTCCCTGGGGGACGGTCGCGGTGAACCTGGCCGGCTCGTTGGTGCTGGGCCTGCTGATCGGCGCGCTGGCCCATGGCCTGCATCTCAGCCAGGAGGCGAGAGGGCTGATTGTCGTCGGTTTTCTGGGGGCTTTCACCACGTTCTCGACCTTTTCGCTGGATGCGGTGACGCTGATCGAACGCGGCCAGTGGTGGCCGGCTTTCGCCTATGCCGCCGGCTCTGCCGTCGCCGGCATCGGCCTGTTTTTTGTGGGCCTCAGGGCCTGGAGATTTTTCGCATGACCGGCGTGCAAACCCTGACCGTACACGAGCAGGAGGCCGACCAGCGGCTCGACCGTTGGTTCCAGAAGCGCTTTCCGACCTTGCCCTACGGCCATTTGCAGAAACTGCTCCGCTCTGGCCAGGTGCGCGTCGATGGCAAGCGGGCCAAGGCCTCCGACCGGCTGGCGGAGGGCGCTGCCGTGCGCGTGCCGCCGCTGGGGGCGTCGGAGCCGGGCGGCGAGGCCCGCGACCGGCCGCCGGTGAGCGAGGCCGACGCCCGAGCCATCCGCGACATGGTGATCTATGAGGACGCCGACATCATCGCCCTCAACAAGCCGGCGGGCCTGGCGGTTCAGGGCGGCACCAAGACGCGCAAGCATGTTGACGGCATGCTGCCGGCGCTGGCCGGCAAGGATGGGGAGCGGCCGCGCCTCGTCCACCGGCTCGACCGCGATACCTCCGGGGTGCTGGTGCTGGGGCGCACGGCCCAGGCGACGCGGGCGCTGAACGACGCCTTCCGCCTGCGCGAGATGCAGAAGCTTTATTGGGCTATCACCATCGGCATTCTCAAGCCTGCCGACGGTTTCGTGGACCTGCCGCTCTCGAAACAGGGCGATGTCTACGAGAAGATGAGCGAGGACCATGACGGCCAGCGCGCCATCACCGACTACCGCACCATCGACCAGGCGAGCCGGCGGCTGGCCTGGGTGGCGCTGGCGCCGCGCACCGGCCGTACCCACCAGCTCCGCGCCCACATGGCCGCCAAGGGCAAGCCGATCCTGGGCGACCCCAAGTATGGCGAGCAGGCGGACGGCATGGCCGACGGCATGGTCGAGGCATTGGACGTCGCGCCCGGCCTGCACCTGCACGCCCGCGCGCTCTGGCTGCCCGCCTTCGGCAAGCGACGGGGTGAGACGCATCTGGTCGCCCCGCCGCCGGAAAACTTCCTCCACACCCTGCGCGCCCTGGCCTTCGACCCGGAAAACCCGCTTGCTGACGAGCCCATTCCCAACATGCGCGAGCAATACCGCCACGCCTTGCTCGACCGGGGCAAGAAGAAGCGCCGGTAGGCGCGCACATGCACCCTGGCGTTACTGCGCCTCGGCCCGCTTGGCGCCGGCCTTGGCGGCCAGCGAGGCGGCGAGGAACTGGTCGATATCGCCGTCCAGCACCGCCTGGCTGTTGCCGGTCTCGACGCCGGTGCGCAGATCCTTGATCATCTGATAGGGCTGCAAGACATAGGAGCGGATCTGGTGGCCCCAGCCGATGTCTGACTTCTCCGCCTCGGTTGCGTTCGCCTGTTCCTCGCGCTTTTTCAGCTCCAGCTCATAAAGGCGCGCTTTCAGCATTTCCATAGCGGTGGCGCGGTTGCGGTGCTGCGAGCGGTCATTCTGGCACTGCACGACAATGCCCGTGGGCTCGTGCGTGATGCGCACGGCCGAGTCGGTCCGGTTGACGTGCTGGCCGCCGGCGCCCGATGCGCGGTAGGTGTCGATGCGGAGGTCTTTTTCCTCGATCTCGATAGCGATGGAATCGTCGATCACCGGATAGACCCAGGCTGACGAGAAGCTGGTGTGGCGCCTGGCCTGGCTGTCGAAGGGCGAGATGCGCACCAGGCGGTGCACGCCGGACTCGGTCTTCAGCCAGCCATAGGCGTTGTCGCCGGCGATTTTCAGCGTCACCGACTTCACGCCCGCTTCTTCGCCGGGGCTTTCCTCCAGCAATTCCACCTTGTAGCCGTGCTTTTCGGCCCAGCGGGTGTACATGCGCACCAGCATCTGGGCCCAGTCCTGGGCCTCGGTGCCGCCGGCGCCGGCGTGGATTTCCAGATAGGCGTCGTTCGAGTCGGCCTCGCCGGAGAGCAGGGATTGCAGGCGCGCCTGTTCGGCCTTGGCCCGCAAGCCCTCCAGATCGGCTTCGGCTTCGGCGAGCGTTTCCTGGTCGCCTTCTTCCTCGGCAAGGTCGATCAGGCCGATGGTATCCGCCAGCCCGTTCTCCAACTGCCGGTAGCCATCCATGGCATCGGTCAGTCTTGTGCGTTCGCGCATCAGTTTCTGCGCGTTCGCCGGATTGTTCCACAGGTTGGGGTCTTCGGCGAGGGCGTTCAGTTCGTCGATACGAACGAGGGCGTTATCCCAGTCAAAGATGCCTCCGGAGCAGGGTCAACGCATCGCGGATTTCGTCGACGACGGCTTGGGATTCGGCGCGCATGGGTTCGGTTCCTGTGACAACGGGGAATTTTTCGAACGAATTATGTAAGAGACGGCGCGTCCGGCGGCAAGCGGGCAGGCGGCGGAGCCATCAGTGTGCGGCGGCCCAGGTCTTGGCGACGCCGGCCTCGACGACCAGGGGGACGGAGAGGCTGGCGGCGTTTTGCATGGTCTGCAACACCACGTCCCGGGTCTGGTTGACCTCGGCCTCCGGCACTTCGAACAGCAGTTCGTCGTGCACCTGCAACAGCATCTTCGCGCCCAAGCCCGCCTGGGCCAGGGCGTCCGGCAGGCGGATCATGGCGCGTTTGATGATGTCGGCGGCGGAGCCCTGCAACGGGGCGTTGATGGCGACGCGTTCCTGAAAGCCGCGGCGGGCCGGGTTTTTGTCCTTGATGCCGGGCGTATGGCATTTGCGGCCGAAGATCGTCGTCACGAAGCCGTGCTCGCCGGCGAAGGCCTTGGCCTTGTCCATATAGGCGCGGATGCCGGGATAGCGCTGAAAATAGGCGTCGATGAACGCTTTCGCCTCCCCCTGCGGCACGCGGATATTGCGGGCGAGGCCGAAGGCGGAGATGCCGTAGATGATGCCGAAATTGATGGCCTTGGCCTTGCGCCGCTCGGCCGGGTCCATGCCCTCCAGCGGGATGCCGAAGACTTCGGAGGCGGTCACCGCGTGAATGTCCAGGCCGTCGTGAAAGGCCTGGCGCAGCGATTCGATCTCGCCGACATGGGCGAGCAAGCGCAGTTCGATCTGGCTGTAGTCGGCGCTCATCAGCATGGTGCCGGGGGCGGCGATGAAGGTCTCGCGGATTTTGCGGCCTTCCTCGGTGCGGACCGGGATGTTTTGCAGATTCGGGTCGCTGGAGGAGAGGCGCCCGGTGCTGACCACGGTCTGCGCCAGCGACGTATGGATGCGACCGGTCTCTGGGTTGATCTCGTTCACGAGCGCGTCGGTGTAGGTGGATTTCAGCTTGGCGAGCTGGCGCCAGTCCAGCACGCGCGCCGGCAGGTCGTGGCCCTGGGCGGCCAGGTCTTCCAGCACGTCGGCACCGGTGGCCCAGGCGCCGGACTTGCCGGTTTTCTTGCCGCCTGCGAGGCTCATCTCGTCGAACAGGATTTCGCCCAACTGTTTCGGCGAGCCGATGGTGAATTTGCGGCCGGCGAGGTTGTGGATTTCCTTCTCCAGCACCTCCAACCGCTCGGCGAAATCGGCGGAGAGCGCCTTGAGTCCGTCACGGTCGACCAGCACGCCGGCGGCCTCCATCGCCGCCAGCACCGGCACCAGCGGGCGGTCGAGTTCCTCGTAGACGCGGACCATGTGCTCCTTCGCCAGCCTTGGCTTCAGCTTGTGCCAGAGCTTGAGCGTGACGTCGGCGTCTTCCGCTGCGTACGCCAGCGCCTTGTCGAGCGGCACGCGGTCGAAGGTGATGGCATCCTTGCCCTTGCCGCAGATTTCCTCGTACTTGATGGTTTTCTGGCCGAGGAAGAGGTCTGCCAGTTCGTCCATGCCGTGGCCGTGCTGGCCGCCGTCGAGGACGTAGGACAGCACCATGGTGTCGTCGGCGGTTTCGATCCGCAGGCCGTGGCGCGCCAGCACCTCCATGTCGTATTTCAGGTTCTGGCCGATTTTCAGGACGGAAGCATCGCGCAGCACGTCTTTCAGCGCGGCGACGGCCTCTTGCAGCGGCAGGTTGGGCACGCCGTCGCCGCCATTCAGCTCCAGCTCGCCGGCGGCGGCGTTGCGGTGGGCGATGGGGATGTAGCAGGCCTTGCCCGGCTCCACCGCCAGCGAGATGCCGACCAGGTCGGCCCGGTGGGCGTTGAGCGAGTTGGTCTCGGTATCGATGGCCAGCACGCCGGCCTCCCAGGCGGCTTCGACCCAGCGGTCGAGCGCGGCGCGCGTTGTCACCAGTTCGTAGTCGGTTTCCGCGGGCGCGGCGTCTTCCGCCGTGGTGCGGATGTTGCCGTCGGCGGCCAGGTTCGCCTCCACGCGCGCGGTGAGGGTTTTGAAATCCTGCGCTTCCAGAAAGGAGAGCAGCGTGTCCGCATCCGGCTGTTTCAGGGCAAAGCTGTCCAGCGGCGCCGGCACCGGTGCATCCTGGGCGAGGCGCACCAGTTGCTGGGAGACGCGGGCCTGGTCGGCGAATTCGATCAGGTTTTCGCGGCGCTTTTTCTGTTTGATGCCGTCGGCGCTGGCCAGCAGCGTTTCCAGGTCGCCGTATTCCTGGATGAGCTGCGCGGCGGTCTTGATGCCGATGCCGGGAACGCCGGGCACGTTGTCGGTCGAATCGCCGGCCAGCGCCTGCACGTCCACCACCTTTTGCGGCGGCACGCCAAATTTGGCCTCGACCTCGGCAAAGCTCAGTTTTTGCAGTTTCATCGGGTCGAGCATGGAGATGTGCTCGTCCACCAACTGCATCAGGTCCTTGTCGGACGAGACGATGGTGACTTCGGCACCCTTGGCCGCGGCCTGTTTGGCATAGGTGGCGATCAGGTCGTCGGCCTCGTAGCCGTCCAGTTCGATGCACGGCAGGTTGAAGGCGCGCACCGCATCGCGGATCAGGCCGAATTGCGGCACCAACTCTTCCGGCGGCGGTGGCCGGTGGGCCTTGTATTCCGGATAGATCTCGCTTCGGAAGGTCTTGCGGCTGGTATCGAACACGACGGCGATGTGGTCGGCGTCGGTATCCTCCAGCAGTTTCATCAGCATTGAGCAGAAGCCGTAAACGGCATTGACCGGCGTGCCGTCCTTGCGGGTCATCGGCGGCAGGGCATGGAAGGCGCGGAAGATGAAGCCGGAGCCATCGACCAGAAAGACGTGCTGCATGGTGGCGTTCTCCATCCGCAATGCCGCTGAATGCGGCGCGGGCCCAGGGGTCCGATCGAAACGCTTGTTAGGGCAAGTGTTTCGTGGATCGGCCCCCTATTTCAATCATCCGGTGCTTCGATTCAGCCAACGGAAGGGTATCATCTGTCGGCATCGAACCCCTAATGATGCGCGGCCTTGGCGCCTTTCTTCAGCACGAATCGGCGGCCGCAATACGGGCAGTCGACCTCGCCCTTCTCCAGTTGCAGAAACACACGCGGATGCCCCAGCGCCCCCTTGCCGCCGTCGCAGGCAACGGTAGTCTCTTCCACTTCGATCGTCTCAACCGGTTCCATGGATGCGCAATCCTCTGATGTCTGTCGGTCCATGCGGATAGGCCTTTCTCTTAAAGCAGCCGCGCGCGGGATGCTATGGGGTCTGCTGCTGTTCGCCCTGGCCGCGTGTCGGCCATTCGTCGTGCCGCCGGGGGTGGGCGCCGTGGAGCCGCGCCTGTCTGCCGACGCCTACCGCACCGACGATGGCACGGAACTGCCGCTGCGGGCCTGGGAGCCGGCGGGAGAGGCCCGGGCGGTGGTGCTGGGGCTGCACGGCTTCGGCGACTACTCCAACGCATTTGCAGCGGCGGGAGAGCGGCTCTCCGCCCAGGGGGTTCGGCTGGTGGCCTACGACCAGCGCGGTTTCGGCAAGGCGCCGGGGCGGGGGCGCTGGCATGGCACCGGGCGCATGGTGCAGGATGCCGCCGACGCGGTGGCGCTGCTGGCCCGCGGCTATCCGGAAAGGCCCGTCTATGTGCTGGGCCTCAGCATGGGCGGGGCCATTGCCATGATCATGGCGGCGGAACGTCCCGAAATGCCGCTGGCCGGGCTTGCCCTGGTGGCACCGGCGGTCTGGGGCCGGCAGTCCATGCCCTGGTTGCAGCGGCAGGCGCTCTGGCTCTCGGCCCACGCCTTGCCCTGGTACCCGGTGAGCGGCCAGGGGCTGAACATCAAGCCCTCCGACAATCTGGCGATGCTGCGCCGTTTCGCCAAGGACCCGTTGGTGATGAAGCAGTTCCGCGTCGATCTGGTCTGGGGCCTGGCAAACGCCATGGATGCCGCGGTCCGCGCCGCCGCGCACCTGCGGGTGCCGAGCCTGTTTCTGTACGGTCTGCGGGACGAGTTGGTGCCGCTGGAGCCGACGCGGCGGGCGCTGCTGATGGTGCCGGCCGGAAGCCGCCGGGTGGCGGCCTATCCCAACGGGTTTCACATGCTGCTGCGCGACCTGAATGGCGGCGAAGCGGTGGACGATCTGGCCGCTTGGTTCCTGGCGCCATCCGCCCCATTGCCCTCCGACGCAGACCGGGGTGGAATGAAGCGGTTGCTGGCCGCGGACCCGCGCTAGCCCCACAACAACAACACTCCGGTAGAGGAATACCCGATGGTCTTATGGCTTGGCTGCATCGCCGACGACTTCACCGGCGCAACGGATATGGCCTCCATGCTGGTCAGGGGCGGGTTGCGCACCGTCCAGACCATTGGCCTGCCGCCAGACGGATTCGACAGCATTGCCGCCGATGCGGTGGTGGTGGCGCTGAAGTCGCGCTCCATCCCGGCCGAGGACGCGGTGGCGCAGTCGCTGGCGGTGCTGGCAGAGCTGCGCAAGACCACGGCCCGGCGGTTCTTTTTCAAGTATTGCTCCACCTTCGATTCGACGGCTGCGGGCAATATCGGCCCCGTGGCCGAAGCACTGGAGGAGGAATTGCGGGCCGACTGGGTGCCGTTCTGCCCGGCATTGCCGGTCAATGGCCGCACCATCTTCAACGGCCATCTGTTCGTGGGCGACCGGCTGGTGAATGAAAGCGGCATGGAGCACCACCCGCTCAACCCGATGACCGACCCGGACCTGCGCCGGGTGTTGGCGGCGCAGTCCAAGACCGAACCTGGCCTGGTGCCGGCCCGGGCGGTGCGCGCCGGGGCGGATGCGGTGCGCCGCACCATCGTCGAGCACCGCCGCCAGAACGTGCACTTTGCCATTGTCGATTGCGTCGATGACGCTGACCTGGATGTGCTGGGCGAGGCGTTCAAGGACCTGATCCTGGTCACGGGCGGCAGCGGCCTCGCCGTCGGCCTGGCCCGCGCCTGGGTGCGCGAGCGCCGGGTGGAGGAGCACGACGACCCTGGCGCGCTGGAGCCGAAGGCGGGCGCGGCCGCGATCCTGTCCGGGTCGTGCTCTCAGGCGACGCTCGGCCAGATCAGGGCGTTCGAGGCCCAGGGCGGCGACGTGCTGCGGCTCGACCCCGTCGAGCTGGCCAACGGGCCATCGGCGCTGGGGGAAGCTGCGCAATGGGCGGGTGCCAGCCTTGGCCGCAAGCCCATCGCCATCGTCGCTTCGGATACGCCCGACGGGGTGGAGGCGACCCGGTCCATCCTGGGGGCAGAGAAAGCCGGCCAGGTTGTCGAGCAGGCCTTCGCGCAACTGGCACCGGCGCTGGTCGCCAACGGCGTCAGCAGGCTGGTGGTGGCGGGCGGCGAGACCTCCGGCGCGGTGGTCAGCGCGCTGGGCGTCCAGGCCATGGCCATCGGCCCGGAAATCGACCCCGGCGTGCCCTGGACCCAGGTGATACAGGGCGAGTGCGAGGGGCTCTGCCTGGCGCTGAAGTCCGGCAATTTCGGTGCCGAGGACTTTTTCACCAAGGCGTTCAAGGTACTGGGATGAGCGATGAGACCAGGCTGCGCGAGCGCATGGCCGAACATGGCAAGGCCCTGTTCGACCGTGGCCTGACCTTTGGCAGCGCCGGCAATATCAGCGTGCGCCTGGACGATGGCTGGCTGCTGACGCCGACGAATTCCTGCCTGGGCCGGCTCGATCCGGCGCGGATTGCCAAGCTGGATGACCGGGGCAAGCTGCTCTCCGGCGACCCGGCGTCGAAAGAGGCCTTCATGCACCGCGCTGTCTATGAGGAGCGGGCAGGGGCGCAGGCGGTGGTGCACCTGCACGCGACGCATTCGGTGGCGGTCTCGTGCCTGCACGGCATCGACCCGGCCAACGTGCTGCCGCCGCTGACCGCGTATTACGTCATGAAGATCGGAACCCTGCCGCTGGTGCCCTATTTCCGCCCCGGCGACCCGGCGCTGGGCGATGCCATCCGCGAACACATCGCCAAGACACCGGCGGTGTTGCTGGCGAACCACGGCCCCGTGGTGGCCGGCAAATCGCTGGACGATGCGATGTATGCGACAGAGGAGTTGGAGGAGACCGCCAAGCTGTTCCTGCTGCTCCAGAACCACCGCACCCGGCCCCTGACGGACGAGCAGATTGCGGACTTGCGGGCGCATTTTCCGGGGTAGGGGGGGTAGCGGCGCTTGCTCACCGCCACCGCCGCGGCGGGCCCATCAGCATGACCAGCACCGCCGCCGCCAGGCCGCTGGCCGCGCCGATCAGGATCGGCAGGTCGTAGCTCTGGTAGAGGTCGAAGGCGCGGCCGGCCAAAGGCGGCCCGGCCAGCGTGCCGAAAGCGACGCTGGTATAGAGCCAGCCGATGATGCTGGAGAGCTTGCGGGTGCCGAAATAGTCGGCGCTCACCGCCGGCGCCGTGCCGACGAAGCCGCCATAGCAGAGGCCATAGACCACCGCGAAGACATAGAGCGCCCAAATGTTGCCGCCCCAGTACCAGACCAGGTCCATCAGGCCGACGCCGGCATACATCAACGCCAGCGCATTGCGCCGCCCGATGCGGTCGGCGAGGCTTGCCAGCACGAACCGGCCGAGCGTCGAGCCGACGCCGATCAGCATCAGCAGGAACACGCCGGTGCCCTCCCCCAGGCCTTTGTCGATGGCATAGGGCTCCAGGTGGACGAAGGGCACGAACAGGCCCAGCGACAGCGCCAGTGACGAGAGATAGAGCAGGACGAAGCCGCGCGAGCCCAGGGCCTGGCCGACCGTCGCGCCTTCCAGCCCGGTGCCGGCCCGGCGCGCGATGCTGTGCGAGGGCGGGTCGTCGATGTTCAGCGCCGCAACGAACCCCAGCACCAACACGCAAATGCCGATGGTGCCATAGGCATAGCGCCAGCCGCCAGGCCGGTCGATCAGCACTTCGGCAATGCCCGGCATCAGCATGGTGCCGGCGCCGATGCCGGCGGCGGCGAACCCCGCCGCCATGGCGCGGCGCACCGTAAACCAACGCTGCACCGCGCCAATCGCCGGCACATAGAAAAAGCCGATGCCGACGCCAATGCCGAGGCCGAAGGCCAGATAGGCCTCCCACAGCGTTTCGGCGAAGGCGCCCCAGATGATGCCGCCGCCGCAGAGCAGCACGCCCAGCAACACCACCGGGCGCGTGCCGACGCTGTCGGCAATCGCACCGCTGAGCGCCCCCAGCAGAAAGTAGAGAAAGCCGGATATGCCGAAGATCAGCGCCACATCCTGCCGGCTCGCCTGGAATTCCGCCTCCAGCGAGGGAAAGAAGGCGGTAAACGCATAAGCCGCGCCGAACCCCAGAAACAACAGGGAAAAGGTGGCTGCCACCATCGACCAGCCGCGCGCGCTGTCTATCATGCCAGAGGGCTCCTGCACTCGGATCGGCGGCAAGCATAGCCGGCGCTGTGTCGGTCGGCTATAACCGGCAACGGTCCTATCCCCGCCTGCGTTCGAGCGCCTTCGCCCATGACGTCCCCCGCCGCCCGCGGCACGCTGTTTCTGGCCGTCGGCCCCAGCGGTGCCGGCAAAGACACATTGCTGGATGGCGCCCGCGCCGTGCTGGCGGACGACCCGCGCTATCGCTTTGCCCGGCGCACCATCACCCGCCCGGCCGATGCCGGCGGCGAGGCGCACGAAGCGGTTTCCGTGCCGGCGTTCGAGCGACTGTCCGAGGCCGGGGTCTTTGCCCTGGAATGGGGTGCCCACGACCTGCGCTACGGCATCCCCAAGGCCGAGTTGGCGCCGCTTGCCGATGGCGTTGGCGTGGTCGCCAACGTCTCGCGCGGCATTGTGGATGCGGCGCGGGCGCGGTTTGCGCCGGTGCGCGTCGTCTCCATCGTGGTGCCGGCCGCAGTCCTGCGCGCCCGGCTGGAGGCACGGGGCCGCGAGGACGCCGCCGCCATCGCCCGCCGCCTTGCCCGGGCCGCGGCGCCGGCGGTGACGGGCCCGGACGTCGTCTGTCTGCAGAACGACGGCACGCCGGCAGCCGGCATCGCCCGCTTTCTGGACGCCATCGGCGCAACCGCGCCATAATCCATCCCGCCCCCCTCCCAAACGCGCATACGAGGAACGCCGCCCATGTCCTGGTTTCCCCTGCCCGAAGTCATCACCGCCGAAGTGTTCTGCGAGGTGCCGGCACAATACCGCCGGCCGGAGCGCTCGGTCTGGGCCGACACCAACCGGCAGGGTGCGGCCGTCGACTGCTTTGTCGAGGGGCCGAGCTTCGACCGCGCAGGCAATCTCTACTTCACCGACATCCCCTGGGGCCGCGTCTTCAGGGCCAAGCCGGACGGCACGGTCGACCTGGTCACCGAATATGACGGCGAGCCGAACGGCCTGCGCATCCACAAGGACGGCCGCATTTTCATCACCGACTACAAGCACGGCGTGATGGATCTCAACCCCGAAACCGGCGCGGTCACCGAACACTGCACCCGCTTTCGGCTGGAAGCGTTCAAGGGCGTCAACGACCTGGCGTTTGCCAGCGACGGCACCCTCGCTTGGACCGACCAGGGCCAGACCGGTCATCAGGACCCGACCGGCCGCGTCTACCGCCTGACCCCGGACGGCCGTCTTGACTGCCTTCTGGACGGCATCCCCAGCCCGAACGGTCTTGTCTGGAGCCTCGACAATAAGACGTTGTATGTGGCGGTGACGCGGGCGAACGCGGTCTGGCGCGTGCCGATCATGCTGGACGGTGCGGCGAGCAAGGTCGGCACCTTCATCCAAATGTCCGGCGGCGGCGGCCCGGACGGCATCACCATCACCGCCGACGGCGGCCTCGTGGTCTCACATGTTGGCCTGGGCGCGATCTGGGTGTTCGACCGGTTCGGCCAGCCGCTCTATCGCGTGAACTCCCCGACCGGGCATTCCACCACCAACATCGCCTTCGGCGGGCCGGGGAACAAGGATCTCTACATCACCGAGAGCGACACCGGCACCATCCTGAAGGCGACGCTGCCGGTTGCCGGCGCGACGCTGTATTCGCATCGGTAGCGTGGGAGTCCGGGCGTCACCTTGGCTCGTCAGTAGCTCTTCGGCAGCCCCAGCACCCGTTCGGCGATATAGCAAAGGGCGAGGTGGGGCGTGACCGGCGCGATGCGGTGGATCAGGCATTCGCGGAAATACCGCTCCACATGGTATTCTTTGGCATAGCCCATGCCGCCATGGGTGGTCACCGCCGTGGTGCAGGCCTTGAATGCGGCCTCGCCGGCCAGATACTTGGCGGCGTTCGCCATGTGCCCCGCGTCGTCGCCGCGATCGTAGAGTTGGGCGGCGCGGAAGGCCATCAGGTTCGCGGCCTCCAACTCCGTCCACGAGACCGCCAGCGGGTGCTGGATGCCCTGGTTCTGGCCGATGGGCCGGCCGAAGACGTTGCGCTCGCGGGCATAATCCGTTGCCTTCTGCAACGCCACCCGGCCCAGACCGACCAGCCCGGCGGCGATCAAAATGCGCTCCGGGTTGATACCGTGCAGGAGGTAGCGGAAGCCCTTGCCTTCCTCGCCGATGCGGTCTTCGACCGGGATTTCCAGGCCGTCGATGAAGACCTGGTTCGAGTCGACATGTTCCCGCCCCATTTTTGGGATGCGGCGGATCTCGCACTTGGAGCGGTCAAGGTCGGTGTAGAACAGGGTGAGGCCGTCCATCGGTCGCTCGGTCTCTCCCAAATCCTTGGTGCGGGCGATCAGCAGGATTTTCTCGGCCACTTGGGCCGTCGTCGTCCAGGTCTTCTGACCGTGCACCACATAGCGGTCGCCCTGCCGCACCGCCTTGGTGCGAAGGCGCGTGGTGTCGAGGCCGGTATTCGGCTCCGTCACGCCGAAGCACGCGCGGTGCTGGCGGTTGATGATTGGCGGTAACATCCGCGCCTTCTGCTCTGCCGTGCCGTAGCGCACCACCGGATTGAGCCCGAAAATCCCCAGCGATACGGACGAGACGCCGCCATTGCCGGCGCCCGAGCGGCTGATTTCCTGCATCAGGATGGCGGCTTCGGTAATGCCGAGGCCGCTGCCGCCATACTCCTCCGGCATGGCGATGCCCATGAAGCCGGCGTCGGCGATGGCCTGGCAGAAGTCCTCCGGGAACTGTTTGTCCCGGTCGCGAGCCAGCCAGTATTCGTCGCCGAAACCGGCGCATAGGCGCTCCACCGCGTCGCGGATCTGGAGTTGTTCCGGGGTAAAGTCGATGCTCATGGGCCTGTCCTTCGCTGTGCCGCTTGCGAGTCTGTCACCCTGGGCCGGCTACGGCTAGTCTTCAGTTTCACCGACCCGTCAGGGAGCGACCGCCTTGTTGCACGCCACCCACCGCATTCTCTCCACCC
>Ga0206129_10001136_pt1 | contig 37001 bp, 35 predicted proteins | sample Helgoland_Spring_8_FD_148616 | JGI IMG/M metagenome (GOLD analysis project Ga0206129, IMG submission 148616) | Pelagic subsurface seawater microbial communities from Kabeltonne, Helgoland, North Sea - Helgoland_Spring_Bloom_20160502_2 | ecosystem: Environmental > Aquatic > Marine > Epipelagic ...
CCACCTGTTTTTGTAGTTGATGCTGTATTAAACCTACTTTTAATATCAGGTCTTTTACTAGCCATAGCTTTACTTTTACCAGCTGCAACATCTTGCTTAGCTTCTAAGCTTAAATCTGTATCAGATCTTACGATTTCATTAGTTACTAACTTACCATATAAACTAGCAATACCTTTCAAAGCTTGAGCTTGTGGTGATCTAGCATCAAACCCTTCAGCTTTCTTACCTTCAACAATACCAAATGTTTCTAGGAAATCAGCTTTACTAATTCCTTTGTTTAATTTAAACGGAGCAAGTCCAGCTCCTTTGCCTAATCTAGCTTGTTTAGTATAAAAAGCATTAAGTAAACCTTTTGGCACGCCAGTAGACGTACCTAAGAGCTTCTCTGTTGCAGCTTCTATCACTGCCCCTTCTGGTAATATCTTTAATAATTTATCTGCGTTCTTATTGACAAATTGCTGAATAGCTGTAGCATCACCTTTTGATAGGTTTGCTGTAGCTACTGTGAGCTTTTTAACTGGTATACCAATTTCAGCTGCAATAATTTCAGGAGCTAAGTCACCAAGTTTTTTAAACGTTAGATTTTTAGGATCGATGCCTTTAATCTTCTCTTGTACTTGCTCTTTAATTTTAGTAATAGCTTCGTTAGAAATAAACGAGCTTGGCTTTATTTTTCTAGTAACAGGTTTTTCAGTAGCTTCAGTTTCTACCTCTTCTGCCATAACGCCTCTAGCTTCTGTAACGTCACTAGTGAACTCTTCACCTAAAACCCTTTGAGAAGCTTCAATAGCTCTAGCTGGTAAAAACTTATTTATATAAGCGGCTAATGGCACGCCTGATTCAGGTTTGTATTCTCTAATTAAATCAAATATTCCACGCTTACCTGTTTCAATTTCGTCTGTTAAAAGTTGACGATCAAAATTAGGAGCGTCTCTTCTTTTCTCTACTATTCTATTTACTATGGGCTTAAATTGATCTATAATATCAAAAGCACCAGCTTCACCTTGAGCGTCATATATTTCTTGTACTTTAGTAGATGCTATAACGCCTGTATCTTTTTTACTTTCTTTAGTTACTACTTCTGTAATCTCAGCCTCTATATCAGTTGGAGTTTTTATGTCTACTTTAGCACCCTCGACAGCTGCTTTTTCAAGACCTTTAGAAAGACCCTTACCTTTTTGTACGCTTCTATTGTAGTCTCTAACAAAGTTTAATACATCTTTTCCAGTTTTAAACTTAACGTTTAAACCCATAGCGCTTAAAGCTCTACGTATAAAATCACCTATCTTAGTTGTAGCTTTTTCATTAAAAACAATGTCACCACTTTCTAATCCTTCACTAGCAAGAGTTAAAACCTCTTCCATAGTATCTGCTTTGGATATATCAGCATCTTCAACATACTGATTAAATCTATTTAAAAACTTAGAGCTAGTAAATGTTATGTCTTTACTGTTTTTTAATTCTTCTAAAAGAGATGTACCCAAAGCTATTGCAGCTTCAGGTTTATTTTTAACAGTTTCAAACAAAACGGCATGACCAACCTCGTGTTGAGCAGTTGTCATAACATTGTCTTGAGCTGCAGATTCTTTATTTAGAATTATAATTCTTTTGCCATCAGGCATTACTACAAATGTACCGTAGTCTTCAGAGCTTTTAGTATCAATGTTTCCACCTTGCTCTTTTAAAGTTTCTATAGCAGAAGCTACATCAGCTTCATTTTCAAAAGTTTCAAAACCAGTTCCAACTTGCTCAGCTATAACTTTAGCTCCTTTTTCTACCTTAGCAGTTTTGTCAGCTACTATTATATCACTTAATTCTTTATCTATTTCACTAAGTCTTTCTGACTCTGTTTTTGTTAGACTAGAATTATCTACTTGCTTTATAGTGTTTTTTAGCTTTTTTTGCTCTATCATTAAATCAACTATTGCTGGTTGATTTTCTAAACTTATACCTAATGGTTTTAGTCTATTAACAGATCCTTGAACTTCTCTAGCTCTTAATTTAACATCGTTAGCTTGATCTACAGTTATATCACCAACTTCAACTTTTTTATCCGCTTTAGCATCTATAGCGTTTAATGATCCAGGAATTTGAGATATTTTAACTTCAGCTTCAGACGTTGGTGTCTCTGGGTTAAAAGCTTCTATAACATTATTGGAATCAGATGTTTTTAACTCCTTGTTTATATTTAAGTTTGTAATACCAGACTTAACAGCTTTAACTGCTTGAGCAGAGTTAATTGGAGCTCCGTAAGTTAAACCACCACCAACTCCTTGTATGAAAGAATCAGCTACGTTTTCAAATGGATCAACTCCATTTATCATATTTTGAGTAATAGTAGTAGCAACCTCTTCAACGCCCTCACCAACCATAGAAGCTGGTGCTCCAAACTTAGTTAAAGCAGATCTATACATATCTACAAGCCCCTGTCTAAATATCTTTACGCCTTCTTCTTTACCTTCTTTTATTAATATATCTTTATAGACTTTACCTATAGTACCAGTTCCTATAGAGCTAAATACACTTTCAGCCCCTGCTAAACCTAAGCCTTTTATAATATTTTCTGCTTCAGATTGTCCTACATTTTTTTCTCTTTGTTCTTTTATTTCTGGACCAGCAAAAGCTATTGTACTACCAGTAGCTAGTTTACCTGTGCTAACAGCAGCACCTCCAATCATAATAGACATACTTACTGGTGCACTTTCAGCTAAACCGCTAGCTAATTGCTTAAAACCATCTACATAATTACCCTCTTCGAAGTTTTTGTAGATACCTTGGTGATCATAGTTGGCTTTATTGTATATGTCTTGTGATTCTTGAAGTTTAGCGCTTTCTGCTTCATAAAACTCTAACACAGGGTTTTCTAATCCAGTTTTTTCTTTAAATTTTTCAGAACTAGCTTCTATGTCTAACCCGGTGGCATTTGCTAACAAGTTTTGAGGTAAAGCAAATATATCATATATAGTTTCTGGAACAGAAGCTATCATTTCACCTAAAGTTGTACTTCCTTTTTTAAAGTCAATTAAAAGTTTTTCGCCAAAAGACATTGTAGCTATTTCTCTTTTTCTATCTAGCTCTTCATCTGTATCAAACTTATAATATATACCTTCTTTTTCATCTTCTTTTTTAACCTCTTCAACTTCTGGTGATACCGAAAAACCATCTTCCAATGTTAATTCCGTAGGCTCTGGTGCTGGTTGTGGTCCTACCGACGGAGCACTTGCACCCACTGCACCGTCTTTTGTCTTTACTTTACCAAGATCCACTTCCTCTAAAACCTCAGTTTCAACTACCTCTTCAGTAGCTGGCTGGTTAATTTTTTTCCACTCTATTACTTTAGCTTTAATCTCATCTACAGATAAACCTTGATCTTGTAGTGAAGCTACGTAAGTTTCTAATTCGTTCATTTAACTTAATTTAATTCGTTATCTTTCAAAAATTTCTGAGCCTTAGCTTTCTTAGCTTCAGCTAAATCAAACACCGCAGCGTCTGCCTGAACCGTAGGTAATTGGTTCGTAGTAAATTGTTTCAGATAATTATTCATAAAGTATTCTTTATATTTCTTTTCAAATAAAACTTTTTTATCTTGCATAAGAGGTAGGTCTTCTGTGTAGCTCCAAGAGCTATCTCCTGCGTTAGCGTTCTGAGCCATCTGATCGTCCTCTTTAGCACTTGTACCTTTAGATATATAAACGTTCCAAGCTGCAACCGCGTCTTGCTCAGAGCTCAGTAAACCAGCAACCTCAGCGTTTATAAACGGAGTTACTTTCTTTTCAATTTTATCTAAATCGTATTTAAGTGTGTTTCTACCTTTTCCATTTCCAATGTCTATGATCTCGTAATCAGGAGTTCCATCAGGATTCATAATTACATATTCTTGAGTTATTTTAGCTCCAGCTGAAAGCTCTCCATTTTCACCAACCATATCTGGTGAGAATATACCGACTTCAGTTAGAAGTCTTAGCATGTCTTTAGATACGTCCGGCGTAGAAGCTATTAGTGAAGTTTCTGCTTTGTTTAAAGAACTAAGAGCTGTATTGTTTATAACTAAAGGGTATTCAAACGCTGGTCCAATAAAAACTATTTGCTGAGATCCTCCAGGTAGTAAATCTAAATAAACATTGTAGCCATCTGACTTGGAGAAACCAGGTCTACCATTTAATACACTGTTAGCAGCTGTGTATTTATAGTTGTTATTAGGGTCAAAATTAGGTTCATCTGTAACACTAAGCTCAGCCATTAAAGAAGACAAGAAATCTAAAGACAACTGTGGAGCTTGATCCATATGCTTTATTTCAGCTAACTCTAAAGAGCACGTCTCATTCTGGCATTTATTAGATTCTATAGCTAATTTTAATTTAGCATATATTCTACCTGTGTTTCTATATGCATTGTCTAGTAGCTGAAAATTATAATCACTAGTACTTGAAATGAAACCTTCATTATAAGCAATAGCGTCACTTTCGTTAAAATGCTGTAAAGAAAGGTTTTGATTTAAGTTTTTTTCCATTTTTTTTTTTTAATTATCCTAACATTCCACCACCAATTGAAGCTAGTGATCCAAACATACCTGTAATAGCGCCTGTTTGATCTGCTTTTGCTTGAGCTTGAGATTGAGCTGCGCCCGTCATCTCTGCGTAAGTTCTATCTATAGCACCTTGTTCTCTACTTTCAGTAGCTCCAAAAACAAACTGTTTTCCAGCTGCTTCAGCCGATTGAACGCGTTGCTCTTCAGCCATTTTTTGCTGCTGAACATTTGCTTCTCCTTGAGCTCTTTTGTCTTCGTTACTTTTTTCTTGCATCTCAATGCTAGCTGCAACACCTTTCTTAGACTGTAAAGCAGCTTGAGCTAATGCCGTAGCGCCACCAGCACCTCCACCTGTTGCTCTTACCGTGTCTAATGTATTAGCTAAAGATATATCAGCCTCTTCAATTTTCATTTCAGCCGCTCCTGTTGCAACTGACAAGTTTGCAAATGGATTACTTATCATACCACTAAGACTTGTTACGTCTTCATAAGGACTTATTACATCTTGTCTGTTTTCTTCTAATTTGTTTAATTTTCTTTGTAGACGAGCTTTTTCTCTTGCTGCTGCTTTTGCTGCTTTTTTAGCCGAGCTTGCGCCAAAAAGCCCTCCAGCTATGGATGCAACTCCACCTATAATGCCTGCCGTTACTATACCTGCCATAATTTCTCTTTATTTACATACTCTTCTATAGTAAAAGAATATAAGTTTTTTTCTATTTTATCTAAGTTTTGATCGTTAGATGGGTTTTTGTGTACGTTTATAAATACACAGTCTTCTATACATATTATAAGTCTTTTAGCACCTTTTATAGACTTCTCAAAACAAGGTGCTATATGTTCTACTGTCTCCCCGTCTGTTGTAACTTGTATTTTACCCGTCATTAAAAACCAAAAATGATCCGTATGATGCATAGCGCTTACAACAAATGTTCCAGCTTTCATCTTCATCTCTCTCATGTATAATTGATCTGAAAAGTTATGCTTTATAGGAAAGTCCTCATTATCTACAAGAGCTTCACCATCGCCGTATATAAAATCTTTATCATTGTTAGCTATTAAAACTTCTTGCAATGTTTCTAGCTTTTTAGTAAAATTGCTAAGCTTATTCATTAATAGCCGTTGTTTTGAGTAAACTCAGAGCTAACTGCAAATAATTGCTTCTCAGCTCCAACGTTTGTAACGGCATCAGTTAAGAAAGTTACTGTTGAAAAATAACCTTTAATACCAGCAACTTGCTCACCAGATATTACCTCACCATCTTCTGGATTACTATAATTAACTAAGTTAGAAGCATAGCTATTTTCTTTTCTATTAAAACCAGCGTACTCTTTATTCAAAGCAGGTCTTATAGTTCCAAATGTAGCTAAATAATCTTGTCTAACCACAGGTTGGCCATCAGCTGGATTAATAACATATTCACCCTCTAGATAACTATGTACTGATGTTGGTGCATATAAATCAAAGTTATTAGGTATTGTGGTTACATCTTGGTTTGTTATCCAGGAATTACCTGGTAAATCAAAATCTTGACCCGTGCCATCTGACGCGAATGAAGCAACTTTCCAGCCGTTACTACCTTCATAAGAAACTGTTTTAAAAGTTTTTGAAACCGTAGGGCTTGGATTAAATACAAACGTTATAAGACTAGGTGTATCTACTCCGTAGAACTGACCTCTATTAACTCCACTGTCGTGATGTCTATATAAACCTCCGTCTTGAACTGTGTAAAAGTTATTTCTTATACTAAACAATTGATCCGGACGGTAGCTAAAAAAGCTTGTCCATCCGCCAATAGAATCACTCCATGACAATGTGTTGTATGATGGATTTGGAATGTTTTGTTGAGTTGATACTATATACTTATTGTTGTAAATATCATAACCACCTCTAACATAACCCTCTGCTCCTCCAGGATTATCTATAGCGTTTAACTGATCTCTAAAGTAATCTTTCATACCAGAAGCTGATATTTCAGTTATTCCGTTTTGACCTAACCTAAGTATTACATTATTATTTTTATCTGAAAAGAATTTATTAAAACCATAAACAGCAAAGCTTTCAGGGTTTCTACTTATTCCAAACCTACCAGCGTAAGGTTGTATAACCCCTATAACTAAATTAGTCGATGTTACACTACTAGTTCCTTCTGCTGAATAAATTGCATCTTTATCAATTAAAGCTCTACTAACTTTTCTTTCTTGAAAAATAGTCAAGTTAGTATTTTCTGCGTAAAGCTTTTGAATAGAACCATCTGCTGGATCTGCACTTTTAGTTATGCTAGTTCCTGTTGAAAATACGTTTGTGTTGTTTATACCTGTTCTAGAATTAAATATTCCAGACCATATCAAAGAATTAAATCTTATAGACGAATTTGGTTCCTCTTCAACTAGGTACGCTTTAACTCCATAATCAACGTTAGTGTTGTTATATCCGCCTCGTATTCTAGCTTCTTCAATAGCCCAGTTATTAGATTGCGATGTATCTGCAACCACTGGGTAACCTCCGTTTTCTTGAGGTATGCCAAATGAACCGTTCCAAACAGGTTGTTCCTGTGGTTGGATGGTTTTCTTTAACACAAAGCTGTTAAAATATTTAACTTCTATTACTGCTCCCATAAATTAATTATTACATGTTTTACTTATAAACTCCTTAGCTTACAAAAGTTCCACTTCATATCCTTGAAAGTTTGTTTGTTGGGTACCCAAAGTTCGTTGAGCTCCTAGCCAACCACTACTAGGTATGTTGTTGGTTTCTACTAAAGCTTCAAAATCGGCAGCCGCTAGTGACGGTGTGGCCGCGTTACTATAATAGTTACTCGATGGGCCGCTGCTGGAAGAATTTTGAACTATACCTATTGCGCCGCTATTAACTGTATCTGATAATAAAGCTGCGGATGAAGGGCTACCGTTTTCTTGAACTTCCTCGGTTATTTTATAATACCAACCTTCATTTGCGCCAAATTCATTTGCTTCTACTTTAAACATAATACCATAAACGTTGTAATATGACTGCGTGCCAACTTCAGTGGTTTGTGCATACACTTCTAAGCTTCTCCACTCCGTTACGCTACTTGTTGCTCTTTGTTCTATAATAATAGTACAGGTATCAGTCGATTGCCCTGGATCTGTAAGCTGCATAACTATAGTATACTTATCCACTGGTCGATTTTGATTTTGATTAATATCAGGTAAATTTTGAAGAACTACTTCACTAACATAGTCTGGAGTACCTATTAAGGTTCCAAATCCATCTTGACCAACATCTAGTGTGAATAATTGATTAGCAGCTACAGGATCACCACTTGAATTCACTTGAGATGTAATCTCCCAAACTAATTCTCTATTTCTCAACTCTTGATTTCCTGCTCCGTTTTTACCCCACTTTGTTACTATGTTTATTACATTTCTGTTTTTATAATAGACCCTTCCACAAGGTTCATCAATTCGATCTTGATACGCTGATATTGTTGGTGCAATGTTATTAGGGTTACCGATTTCTAAAAATGGAGTTGAAACTGTATCAACCACACTTACAAATTTAAAGGTAAAATTTATTAAATTAGGATCACTTCCAAAATATATATTATCCCAATAATCCTCAGTTACTTTAACGTTATAATAATTTGTAGTTGTTGTTTCAAAAAGCTGAAAGTAATTGGTAACATTTGCGTTTGATCCATCTCTTACAATAGGCATAGATAAGGTAAAATTACTAACCTCTTGCCCAAAAGTATCTAACAAAGTAAAATCGTCAGTTAATATGTTAGCTGAAAGATCGGGTTGCCAGTTAATTGTTTCGTCCCAGTCGTTGGTGTTAAAAGAGCTAAACGCTGCTCCTGCTCCTGTAGTGTTTAGTATTAAGTAGTTTAAGTCACTAACTAATCCAGCTGTAGAACTTTCCCAAAATATATCTAGCTCAGACTCTACTGGTTCTGTTTCATACACAGCTAAGTATTGAATACCTGGATCTACTATAGTGCCGTAGTTTGGAGATGGAAATCCTTGAGCAAAAGTTAAAACAGCATCTGTTTTTAAAGTGACAGGCGAGTCAAAAGTTAATACGCCAATATCAGAGGTAGCTCCTGGAGTCCATAATATAACAATAGAATCTGCAGGTAGTCCTCCACCAAAAACAACCATTGAAGGATTAATATCACCTACAACGTTTTTTAAATTAACAGTAGAACTACTTGAAACATCAGCTTCTACCAATGCGCTTGCTGTGTCAAAGTTAGTTGTAGCTGTTTGTCCTATTTTATCATCAGTGCTAATTCTAGCTACTAAAGGATTTGATAGAAATGAGTAAAACTGAGGGAAATAATCCGGGCGTGGTGGATCGTTGGGATCGTAATTAAACAAATCGTTTAATGTAGATATCGTTGATACTGTATCGGATTCTCTTCCTGGAAAATATTGATCGTTTGATAACCCAACATCCTGAGGTATGGTTCCAATATAAGTAATCTCTGTGGAAGTGTTTTCCACTCTACCAAATAACCTTACTGAACTTCTAAATTGTTTTTGATCTGGTCCTACTTCGTTTAAATCTCTAGGTACTTTGTTTATGTTGTCATTAATTAAAACAGCATGAGATGTATTACCTATTTCCAATGTAGTACTCTCTGGGTATGCTGCCATAATTCCAGGTAAATAAACGTTGTAATATTCTTGCTCTGTTTGTTTAACTACAACCTTGTAACTATACCAACCTAAAGGATTGTAGCTAAGGCTTGTTGGATCTCCATTGTATAACCCAGGCCAACCAGTTGTAGTATTTGGATTAGCTGGACCAATAGGATCGTTAAATAAAACTTTAAGCGAATCTCCTGGCCATTCATTCTGCTCTACAGCTGTTGTTTGATATGGTGAATATATAGTTGATCCTATAAACTCATCACCATCTTCTTTTGATAAAATTGAATCTTTAGATACTATAACAGAAGACTGTCTTCCAAACCTATCAGATAAAACAATACCAACCTGGTAGTTTCTATTCTGCTTAACAGTGTGGTTTGGGTTTTCTACAGTGCTCGTGTACTGCGTATCATCCGCAGCGGCTTCAAATATTAACTCTTCAAATGGTACAATAGTTACTGGTCCACTTACTGTAATTTCAGTTAAAATATCATCTAAGTCAGTAACAACTACTGGGTTTCCACCTGATGATAAATTAGTAATTATACTACCAACTAAAATAGTTCCAGTATTACTTGAAATCTGTATCGTGGTAGAATCAGTTTGAGAATCTGCAATGGCTGTGCCATTTTGTAAATTAAATGGTTTTTTAGCTCCAACATTTACACTGTAGTTTATTGTGTCTGGAGGAGTGTGTTTGTCTTGGAAGTTTCCATAAACAAGTCTGTTGCTAATTATCTCTTGAGATAAAGCTTTTACAGGTATTACATCAAAAACTCTTATTAAGTCTTTTGAAGGTAATGTTTTAAACGGCTTCTTTGACTCATATTGATAAGAAAAGTAATCATCAACAAATTCTATGTCTTCTACATCTATTGTATCAACTACTTTTACAGCCAAAGCATCAGATTCTTTGTAAAGAATATCTATTTTAGTTATCTTCAAACCTTCGCTGATGTCTGATCCTGTGTAACCAGTAGGCAAAGGAACTCTTAGTTCTATATCATCTACTTTGTTTTCCATAAAAGAAACAATAGTACTTCTATAAGTATTACTTTGATCATCTTTTTCAGGTATTCCTTCTTTGTTTACAAATAAAAAGTAACCATCTTGTTTTGGTATGAAAGCTATTTGAGTAAATGGAGCAAATATAGAATACTCACCATCTTCAAACTGGTATCTATAGCTAAAACGTATAAATCTGTCTTCTAAGTAATCTGGGTCTCCTGCAAACAAGTGTTTATAATAGGGATTTGCGTTAAACACTATTTCTGTGCCGCTAGGTAAAGGAGGCATTGAACCTGAAGTAGATACTTCGTGTGGATCTACACTAGTATCGTAGTTACTTACTGAAAGCCCTGTTGAAAACATTTCTCCAGAGTTAGAGTTTATATAAGAAATTGTTGAGTTTGAATCGTAAGCGTTAGAACCTGTAAACTGAATATCCCCTTTCACTGTTGAAATTGGAATATTAGCAGTTCCACCAGCATAAGTACCTATAACATCTGCAGATCCGCCATTTGGCATAAACTTACTGCTAACGTCTTTCATAGTTGATTCGTAAGGAACCGCCCAAGTTTCAGAACCTGTTTCCGTAGATTTTTTCCATGTTTGGATTGGATCGTATGGGTTGTATTTTGCAACTGATATTTGATCTTCGGATATGTAGTGTGTTGGATTCGCTAGTCTACTAGGATTTGCTTTAGTAGTATCTATTTTTCTAGGTTGATTTCTATTGTCAGTCCAGAATAATAAACCTTCTAAGATGTTAATACCTGTAATTGGAAAGTTTTTTGAAAAGTTCAACCATGCACCTTCAACTAGTAAAGTTGTGTTGCTAGTGTCATCAAGCAAAGTATTATATGAGAATATAAAGTTATTCGCTGTTGGCTTGTAAGCATTTGGGTTTAAGTCTGTTGACTTAGGGTTGTCTGTTAGGAATAAATATACAGTGCTGTTAAATTCGTCGGTTAAAAAACCAATACAAATTAAATCATCAACACCTGTTAAAGCTTCAAAATCTTTAACTATGACATTACCCAATACGTTCTCTAAAGAACCTACATTAGCGCCTTCAGATTTACTAACCTGAATATTTAAAGCATTTCTGTATTCTCCATTTGGGAGCAACCTAGCATCTAAGTCTTGGTTTAATTTATTCTTTATAAAAGTATTAGTAACTTTAGCCATTTAATTCTAGTGTTTAATCCATTTAGACTTGCCTCTCATTACTTGAGTAATCTCTCCAGTCTTTATATTAGATAATCTTATTTTTGCATTTCTCAACTTAGCGTACCTTTCTCTTTTAAGTCGCTGAACTACATACTCAGGTTGATTAGCGCGAGTAGATATGATAGCGTGTAGTACATGTGCATACAAAGCCTCTTCAGCCATTTTAGGTATCTTAGTGTCAGTGTCGTACGCTAAACCATCAGATATATATTCTAGCAATATAAGCTCATCAACTAAGCCGCTTGAAAAAGATATTTTACCTTCTCTTTCGTTTAAATTAAAATAACCATTGCTCTGAGCGTATTGAGGATCTAAGCCGTATCTCTGCCTAGGATTTCCACTTGAGAAATTACTGCTACCACCAAAGTTAGATCCTAAAGTGTCTGGGTTGTTAGCTAAGTAATCGTTCAATGTTTCGTCGCTATTACTATGCCATCTTTCCTGTATAAGAGAAGTACCCTCTACATTTTCTCCAAAATTATCTTGAGTTGGTACGCCTTTAGAGTCTTGAATGTTTGTGTAATATGGGCTGTTTGTTAAATTATTAGCCGGATATATAATATGCTTAACACCGTGTCTATCTGTCCAAGATGCTCTAACATAGTTAACATAATCTTGAGGTAGCGGTAATGTTAGGCTTGGTGGTATTGTTAGCTCTGATGTTTTTATACTTTTTAAAGTATCATAGCTAAACTCTTGTAAGCCTCTTTTAGCAAAAAATAAAACATCTGATTTTTTAACCGACTGTATTAGTTTACCACCTCCAACGTATCCAACCATAAAGTTATCTATAGCATCACTTAATTTAATGTAAGAGTAACTTCCGTAATTGTCTTCAACGACTTGTCCATAAGCTTTTTCAGTTATTGTGCTACCGTATAACCCCCCGTCTAGCTTCTTTAACTGAACGACTATGTATAAACCGTTTGCTGGTTCAGAGCCTGCTTCAAAAGTTATAGCGTTGTTTACTACTGTAAACTCATCAGTGTATTCAGAATAATCACCTGGTAGACCAGTTTGGCTAGTGTATAGTTTAAAGTTATTTAAAGAATAGTTTACGGTATCTGGATCATAACTACCTAAAATTAAATCTGTATCAAAGCTAGTTGGAAAAGACAACTTAACACCGTCACCTGTAAAACTTTCAGCACCTTGATAATACTGTTGATTTGTTTCTGTAATTAAACTCATTTGTTATGATTTTTCGTTAATTTCCATTGACTGAGCTTCTTGTTCAGCGACTTGGATTATTGTTGGGTCGTTTATCACTATGCCAAAATACTTTAATATGTTAACAATTAAATTAGTTTGCTCTGATATATCTAAAGTAAATTGAGTTGAACCATTTGGAGTGTAAACATATTGTCCTAAAGTACCAATTGTAAAATTCCAAAAAGGTGGAGCTGGTAGCGTTAGAATATTTACAGTTAAAGTGTCGGGTTTTGGAGAAACCTTTAACACTAAACCGTTGTTTAAGTTTGTTGTGTAAAATAAAGGATTTTCTTTATTTGGCGCCGTAAGTTTAGATCTTACTATTTTGTTAAAATCGCTCTTGCTAGTTAGTTGAGTTATAGATGTAACGCTAGGATTAACGTTTACGTATTTTGATAAAACCTCTCCTATCTTATATATAGAATCTCCACCTACTTGAATAAAGCCATCAGCTAAAGTATCGAAGTTAAATCCTATTTCTTTTTCAAATGGATAAAGCTTATATGAAACATCTTTAAAAATATCAAAAAACTCAGTGTCATTTTGAGCATTTTGTTGGTTCTTACGGTATTGTTGATTACCGTCTGGAAAGTAAGATTCAAATATTTGAAATTGAACTTGCTCTGCAATACTGTTGAACTCAGCAGGAGTTACATACCCTCTTTGTTCTTTATTTAGTATGAACAAGACCGTCTTATATACTTTGTCTACGCTTACCGCCATTTTATGTTTTTATTAATTATAGTAGTTAGGCCACGTTTAAAGTGACCTAGCTACTATAGTATTACTTGTTTTTATAGTTTTTTATCTATAGACTTGTAAATTTCAACACCTTCGTCGGTTTTTAAGAAAGCCGCAAAAGCTGAATAAGGATTTTCGTCAAATGGTACATTCATTAATTTTCTACCGTTTGATCCCCATGTGAAAGTTCTTTGATCCTGAGATAATTTAATTATACTTGCCTCAGAAGCTCTGATGGCAAAGTTTCGTAGCATAACATTTTCATCGTTAGCTAAATTTATAAACAATACAGGGTTTTGTCTAGCGAATAAAAGTAAGTCTCTTCTAAGTTCTTTAGAACTCATTGAGTTAACTTTAGATCCTAGTTCAACTCTTAATATTGCTTCTGCTTGATCTACATCCATTGATCTAGCTGCATTTAAAGCATCAATTTGAAGATCTAAAATATCTAATTGATCTTCTGCTTCTTCAACAGCACTAAACTCTTCATACATTTTACCTTTTAATGGGTGGTAAAGTGAAAGCAATTTCTGTAAGTTTTGTTTTTCTTTTGGTACTTTTAAATCTCCATCTTGAAAAGTTATATGACCCATAGTGCATTCCCCTTTTTGTTCATCGACAAGTGGAGAGCTTTGGTTAGTTGCATATTTAATTTCCCTTTGCGTGCCTAACTTAGGGTCAAAGTATAATAAAGCATGCTTACGTGTATGCTTACTAGGTATTGTTAATGTTAAAGGAGATTTATTACCTTTAAGATAGTATATTCTATCTTTGATTTCCCACGTTGGTTCTGTGGGTTTTTGTGGTGCAGTTTTAACTGCTACCTCTTGAGGTGCAACCTCGATTGTTTCTGCTGTAGCTTTTTTAGCCATAATATAATATAATTAAATAGTTTAAAATTGTGACAATAGCCATAGTATATAACTAGTAAGGGGCTAATGTCATATAAAAAAACCCCCGCCCGAAGGCAGGGATTATTATTGATAAATTACTATGCTCCTTTGAAAAGAACAAAGTTGTTAGCAGCTTGAGTTACTAAACATCTTTCAGATAAGAAGTTTACTTCCATAGCATCTAAAGTTGATGTATAAGCTCCTCCAGCAGAACCAGTTAACCAAGATTTCAATCTACGATCATCAGCTTGTGAAGCTCTGTATCGTACATGTAAGAATGGTCGACGGATGTTAGTTCCTAACACTTGATCGTAAACTGTAGAAGTTCCAGCAGGAATTAATACACCCTCAACAGAGTTATTACCACCAGCTCCACCACGAGTAGACGCATCGTTTAAGTATTTCCAGTCAGTCTTATAGAAATCGTAAGAACCTCTTCTGAATCCAGAGAATCCAAGGTTCAAAGCCATTTCTTCAGAGTTTTCAAATAATCCAAAAGCAGTTCCACCGTTGTTACCGTTTGAAATAGCGGCTAACATATCGTCAAAATCAAGAGATGTTTGTCTCTGTAAGAATAACATGTTTTCTTCAATTGCTCCTTGAGTATCTAAATTTTTCAAGATAGCATCAAAATCAGCTAATCCATCAGTCGCTGTAAAGCCAACGTTTACGTTACCACGCGCGTTAACAGCGGCGAATAAACCTTCAGTTCCTTTTCCAGTAGTGATAGCAGAAGCAGCTCCAACTTTTTCACCCTCAATCATAGATATTTCTAAGTAATCTTCAAAACGTAAACGAGTTTCAGATTCAGCTTTTAAATACCATAAGTATCCAGATGTTCCATCTTCAGTTGCAACTTCAACCCATCCAATTTGAGCCATATCAGATCCAGATACTACGTATTGGCTTTTAAGGATAATTGGTGAATTAGAGTACTGTGTAAACTGAGGATCAACACTTAAATACTGAGTTCCTGTGTTAGCTCCAGTTGCACCAGCTGAAATAGATCCACCTTTTTGGTACTCAGAACCGTATACAAAAACTTTCAATCCTGTAGCTGTAAAGCCGGTAAGATCCGCAACAGTATAAGGTTGTATAGTAATTATACCTGTAGTTGTGTCAGAGTCAGTCACTAAACATTTAGCCTCTAAACCAGTCGTTGGGTCTAACACCACAACAGTAGCTCTTGGAGATATAACGTTTTGAATAGTTGTTCCGTTAGTTTCTAAATCAATAGTTAATAAAGAAGGAAGAGTACATCCATCGTAAGAGATGTGTAATCTGTTTTGCTCAGACCAAATTACCTGGTCAGAAGTCATTGGCATTTCAGCACCAACCATACGTAAGAATCCAGATAAAGTACGGTTTCCGTAACGCTCTACTTCTTGTTCGTAGATCTCAGGTAAGTATTGTTGTGCAAATGTGTTAGTGTCGCCAGTAGCGTCACTGTTAAATTGTAGGTAGTTAGAGTTTAGCAATTCCTGCTTTTGACTCGGGATAATACTACCAAATGTTGGAGTTAGTTCACTCGCCATAATTTGTGTTTTTTAGTTAAAATTTCTTTGTTTTAATTTTCAGTTTTGTAGAATCAGCACCTGAGATAGCTTTAACCTTAAATCCGTTTAAGAACACGTCACCTTGTGATGACCTAGCTTTGGTATCACTTAAGTTTTTAGACTTGTTCATAACGTCTTTAACGGCATCTGCTTTTCCTTGCTCATAAAAGTGAGAGGCGATTTTATCTACGTTGTCAGCAGCGTACATAGCTTTGTGATAACCTATCGTGTCACTAACATTACCATCAGAGTCTAGGAACTTCCCGACAAGGTTATTAATGTTTGATTGGTTTTCTGCAACTTTATCACGGTTTTGAATATTATACTTATAACTTTTATCACCGACTTTAATATCGAAACCTTCGAAATTATCGCTAAAAAGTTGTTTAGTACTTTCTTGAAACTGCTCATGTTGTTGCTTAACTGCTTCTTGCTGCTTATTGTATCGGTTGAAAAAGTCTGTAGCTTTCTGAGTATCAGGGTTTACGTTTGATCTCAACTTGATTTCATCGTAATACTTAACCTTTGTTTCCTCTAAAAAACCTTTAGCTTTCGCAACTTCTTCTTTGAACGCAAGTTTTTTCTTACGTATATCTCTATCCTCATCCAAATCTTCATCATAGTCAAAATCTTCTAAAAGAAGTTCAACATCTGAATTATCTAAATAAGGTTTATTTTTTTTGTAATACTCTTTCAATAACGTTTTATCGTCAACGCTAGAGTAATCAGCGTTAAGTCTAGTATAATCTTCAATTGTCCCGCCAGTCTCTTCCATGAAGCTAACGAGCTTTTCAATGTTCTCAGGTAATTGCTTACCTAAAACTTTTTCATCTCTTAATGCTTCTTTAACTTCAGCTTCTACTTTAGCTACTTCAACTTCTTTAATCGGAGTAAACTCTTTAACGTCTTCGACTACATCTACGGTTGGTTTTTCCACAGGAGAATCTTTTATTTCTCCGATCTGTATAACCTCTTCTTGCTCTTTAGGTATTACTACCTTTTTAACCTCTGGTTCTAGTTCTACTAAAGGTTCTTTAATGTTAACTCTAACAGGTTCGTCACTTGTTTTAGTTAATTTTTTTGGAGTTTTCTTTTTAAGTTTAAACTCACCCTCCTGCTTAACAGGTTCTTCTTGTTTTACTTCTGACATAATATAATATAATTAAATAATTGTTTACTTTCTACATGAAAGCTTGCATACCCATATCGGGTTCGTTTTCAAAGTTTTTAGGTAAGCTATCATTTTGACGCTGGCTTATCATTTCACTTTGTTGTGTAGCTTCCATTTTGCTACGTTTATCCTTTCTATCTTCTATAGCTGCTTCTTTTTGCTGCATTGCCTGAACTTCGATTTGCTTAAGCTGCATATCATATTCAAATTTTTGCTGCATTTTAATTTTTTCTAAATCAGCTGCTATTTGCATTTTGTTTATTTCCATTTGAGCTTTAGCTTGTTCGTATTGAACTTTAGAACCTGATATAGCTTCTTGCTTTTGAACCTCAGACATAGCTGTTTTTTCTGCAGTCTCTGCTTGAGCAGCAGCTTGAGCTTGTATGTTAGCCTGTTGGTTAGCTTGATCTTGAACTCCTTTTTGCTTACGTTTAACTTTAAGCATTTGGTTAGCTAGCTTAAGATTTTTAATCTGTCTTAAGTCTATAGCATCTTCTAAGTCAATACCTCCTTGGCCTAGCGCAACTTGTATGTTTTGTTCTAACTTAGCTTGCTCTTCATCGTCCGGTTCTAATTCTAAAAATACACCAAAATCATATAAGTTTAAATCAACAACCTGCTGAAGCGTTTCAACGTTATAAGTTGATATAGAGTTTTTAAGTGATTCAGCTGTTAATGGAAAATATAAAGCATCAGCTATTTTAAGAGACACGTTCTCTGCTAGCTTTAACGTAAGATATAAACTAGCTTGCTTGATATGTCTAGTTGCTACATTAGACGCGTTAGCTGCCATTTTTTGTAGACCTACTAATGAGTTTTTATCTTGCGTGCTTCCATCTCTTGCTTCGTTTAATCCTGTCACATCACGTATCATTTGTAAATAATATTGATACGTTTGTATAAGTGCTTGTATTTTACCAAGTCCGCTAGAGCTATTAAGCTCTTGAATAGGTACTTTACCTGGATTCATATCACCATCTTGCGTCATTGACCTACCTACGATAGAACCAGTTTGGAAATACATATTTAATGCTTCTGCCGGGTTGTAGTTGGTTCCATTGCCAAGATCAACCTCAGCTAAACCGTCCATATCTAAATAAACACCGTCTGGTACCATTCTAGACATTACCTGTTGCAGTTTGAGATGTGTTAGTTGAATCATATCCGCAAATCCAACGCATTTACTTACAACAGACTCTATGCGTCCCTTATACATCCTAGGAGCACATATCGTGTAATTCATTTCAACCTTAGTTGTGTCTGCCATTGGTCTAGACATGTTCTCTGCTAAACCCCAGTCTAATATAGTGTTAGTTCCTAAAACTTTAGCTCCAGTGTATAAAACCTCTATTGACCTAGATACTCTTTCAAAATTATCATTTTCAGGCGGATCAAAAGTGTCTGGCTTTTCTAAAGCTTTCAACAATCCTGAGTCTGTTTGTTTTATTTTAAATACTTGATTGTGGTAAGTTTTGTACTCAAAGTACATAATCTGTACGGTATTTTCATCATAATTACCCCAACCAGTTATATATTGCCTGTTTCCAGGTGATTTTTGTATTTTTTCTAATTCACTCTTTGATATACCAGGAAACTCTTTTTTAAGTTCCGGTATTGTTATAGATTTTACTTCACCTACGTAGTATATATCTTCAAAGTTTGGATCTTCAGTGTAAGAATGAACCATATATGCTGGATCTACGTAGTCAATAGTAATGCCTTCAGCTGTGTTAAAGTTAGTTTTGCCAGCAGCAATACCAATAGTCGTAAGATCCATGTTTAATCTACGTCTAACTAAGTCAAACTTGTTTTGAGCAAATACAGTTGATATAGCTTCCTCTTCTGCTATTTCAATTGATTGCTTATAGCTAAGCTGCATATGTAATTCAAGCTCTTCTTTAGATTCTGGAACTGTAACACCACTTGGTGATTGGTGTAAATCAATACCTAACGTTTGCTTTAAATTATCTAAATACTCCTTAGCCACCATATCCTCTTGAAGTCTGCTAGCATATTCAGTTCTTTTTTTAACTGAGCTAGGATCTTGAGAATAAGCTTTTATGTCGTAAGACTTTTGTGATATACCATTAACTACAATGTCAACAAACTTAGATAAAATAGGTACAGGTTTCCAGTCTAAATTAAGATAAGACAAATCACCGTTTATAGATAATTCATCTTTATATTTCTGTACAGGTTGTTCACCTCTAGCGTATAGTCTTAACGAGTGGAAATTGTTCCAGTTTGTTAAGTATCTATTACCTCCAGTTCTGCCTTGGTTAAACCACTCATACTCGATAGCTTGAGCAACTTGGTTTCCGTATTCCCAGCTAGCTTTTTCAGCATCGCTTACTACTTGGCTTGGAAAAGCGCTATTAGTGTTAGTATATATACCCATTTAACTTATAATTTTTGAATTGACTCCTTTGTTGTCATATTTTTTAATACCTAAATTTACAGCTTCTCTTCTAACTGGGCTAGACGGAGCGTACCTATGTTTGTTACAAGCCATCAAAGCTAATCCAGAACTAATAGAAGCATCATGCTTTGTTCTGTTATTTATGTTAAACTTAGCCCAGTCTTCTAATGTTCTTTGAAAATACATATCACCATATCCAGTTTCTTTTAAACCAACGTATGATTCTATATAGGTTTCAATAGCAGCAGCGTGTGCTTGTTTTATATCTTCACTTGAGTTAGGTATTCCACCTAATTCTTTTTCTGTTATTGATAGTTTGTTGTATTTTTTATCTGGTCTGTTTATAGAGAAGCGTCTATAACCTCTTCTTTTAAAATGGTATAATAATCTAGGTTTGTTATTCTCTGCTAGTATAGGCATTCCGTAAAAAACGCAAGCCATTAGAACATCTTCAAAAAATATCTCAGCGGTTTGTGGTCTAGCTATATATTCTAAAAAGAAATGATTTGGAGGTACGTCCTCCATACTAAACTTAGTTAAACCGTGTAAAGATCCATTTGATCCTCTCTTGTCAACCGTGCCTGATATATCATAACTATCACAACCAAAAGCTCCACAGTGTTCGTTGCCTGGATATTTCAATCCACCCTTTATTATCACACGATTTTGTAGATTTAAAGGTGGAACCCAGGAAACCCTGAATCTTCCGCTTTTGTTTGGTACAAATATAACTTTCGTATCTTTTTCTCCGTTTTGCCACTGAAAACTCCCTTGAGTAACGTTTATTGAGTTTTTAAGATCTTCATTGAAATCTATTTGCTCGTATATTTTTGTTAAATTGAATAAAGATTCTTTAGACTCATCTCTAAACGCGTGTTTTGTTGTGCGTGGAAACTGTCTATAAAATTCATTTAAACCGTCTTGATCTTGCTTTAATCCTTCTACTTCGTTATCCCAGTATTCTATTACACCTTGAGTTATAGTGTCTCCAAGAGGACCTACTACTTCTTTTTTTGGTGTGTTGAATACAGGAAAGCCATAAGAATCAATGTAGCCTTCGTAGTTCCATTCCATAGGTATGAACAAAGAATAGAGTCCTGAGCGAGTCTGTCCATTGGCGTTTCTTTGTGTAACGTCTGAATCATTGTAAAGTTTTTTAAAGTTATCTCCTCCTTTATCTAAAGCATTTGATGTTGATCCCATCATACACTTACCTATAATTCTTGAACCTAGTCTTAAACAAGTTCTTGTAACCCTCCAGTTGTTTAATATGTTGGTAGGTCTTTCCCACTTTCCACTTTCATCGTGTACTAGTAGTTTTAGTTTCTCACCGTCATACGAGTTGTCTCCCGTGTTTTTCCAGTCGATCGTTGTATCGAGGCCGGTGATTTCCTGTAGCTTCTCGTTTGAGTCGAGTTTACGCCTTGTGAATTTCGAGGCTGGGACTCTGTACGCCAATTCGGTTTTTGGGCGATCCATACCGTCTTGTATTGGTTTAAAGAAAAATGGATAGTTGACTGATATTGGTACAACCTTGTCTGTAAACATTTTCTTTGCATCGGGTCCAGATTTGGACAGTATACCAAATCTAGCATCTGTAGATATTGTTGCCTGGTTAACGGTCTCGCCTGATGCCATGAATGAAAACCCTGATCGTCTATTTTTAAGATAGCACATCCCGTAGCTACGCGTGTCGGCTTTACAAGCTTCCCAGAATATATAGAATAATCTGTTTGATTCCCTAAAATCTGGTTGCCCGACATCAATTTTACTCCACTGCAAGTACATGTAGTTAGTGCCAGTAATATAAGTAGGCTTGTCTTTGTTAATAAACCAAAAACCCTCTTCACGCCTTGTAAATTCTTTGTCAATGTAATCATACCACTTTTCTTTAAAATCTAACGGGTATTCTTCCCAGTCAAATACGGATTTAATTTTACTTAATTCTTTTGGGTATTCAGTATACGACCATTTGTTGTCTTTAAAAGTAACAACATCATTTTCTTTTGGCAAAGCTATAACAAGATTTTGTATTTCATAAATTTCACCTATCTCGCCGGTTTTACTTATAACAACCATATCGTGCTCCTCGTTGTAACCGTACTCCCACTTCTTATACCTATTAGTTCTTTTTAAAACCTTAGGCTTGACGTGATCTTTAAGTATTTTATATAAAGTCTGCTCGTACATTATTTAGACCTCCCTTCTGCAAAGCCTCTAAAAGATTTCTCTTCTTTAACCTCTACTGGTTTTTCATTTAACATATTCTCTTCAGCTTCTATTCTATTTAATATTTCAAACGCATCAAATATAGCTAGCTTTTTTGTAGCTGCAGCATTTTTTAATCTATCTGCTGATATATCGTCATCTGAATCAACGATAGCTTCTTTAGCTACCTTGATTAATTCCTCAACTGCTTTTTGCCCAGCTTGGATTATGTTCAACTTCGTTTCCTTGGTGTTCATATTTAATTACGATATCATTAGATTTCATACAGTATAATCTCTTGCCGTCAACTAAAAACTCCCATTCTCCATTCGGTGTGTAACCAACTAAGTCTCCTGAGTTGATTCCTAGCGCATTTAAGGAGCTATTGTCATATTTTAATATACCAACAAGGCTTTTTTCTTTATCTAGCGTTAAAGACTCTGTATTTTTTATTGGTGAAACAAAACATCTGTCTCCAAAAGACCTCCATTTATCACCTTTATTATATAAGTAGATTTGATTTATAGCGCAAAAATGCCATTCATCTTTAAACCAAGATCTACTTTTCTTTTTTCTTCCTTTCATGTCATAGAATACTCTAAACACGTTTTGGTGTATAACAATTATATCACCAACTTCAATATCAGTATTAAAAGCCTGAGGTGTTTCTACTACTTTAGCTAGTCTATTAACAAATTTAAAATCTTCAATCTTTGTGTTTACAACTAGCTCCTTACCGGCTATTGTTATTTTATTACTGTATTTTTCACCTAATGGCTCTACTATAAAATCGTATAATCCCCTCAATACTCCAAGTCGTATTCAACGGATATTGCCATGTGAGAATTAAACTTCTTCCATGGCATTACCTCGTTGTTTTTCTTAATGTGGATATTGTAAGAGTTATCAGACTCGTCAAGAAGTATATGTGAAATCTCGTGACCCCCATAAACTTGCTGACCTACAGAATAATGCATAGCGTCATTTTTGTAGTCAGAACCAATACTTATTTTTCTTACAATTGAAGACATATTATGCTTTTTCTAATTTAGCATCTTCTTCAATAATTTCATATTCACCTGTTTTTAGGTTTATATTAACTGGACCGTACTCTTTTTCTAACTCAAGCTTGTAATCTTCTAGCTCTTTGTTAGCATCTGCCACTTGATGTAAAAGTCCATGCTTTTGTGATTCTAAAATACCAATTTGATTAACTAAACCCATTAATTTATCTTGGCTTTCGTTGATTTGTTTTAATTGCTCTTCTGTAATTTTTTTACTCATTTGATTTAATTTAATTGTTTATAATTTATTATTACTTGTTTTTCTATTTATTACTTATAGACTTTGCTTTTTCAAAAGTTCTACCTACAAAATAAGCTCCGTAAACGGTTACTAACAATGTTTGAAATATTGGTATGTATTCTTTAGCTAATACAAACTCACCGATGTTACCATCAAAGAAAGCTAAGGACGTAAAGATTACAGTTAGATATATTAAGATTATTGGTCTAATATTTTTACTTAAAAAACTATCAGACTTCATATCTGCTTCCCAACGCTTACTAACTTCTAATTGAGCTTTAGTATCTGCATCTTCCAGTATCTGCTGTATTTGCTTCTTCACTTCTAACCTTTCTTCTTCAGTTGTAGTGAGCTTGTCGATGACGTTACCAATTTCCTTGATGACACCACCTGATAGCCATTGAATTATTTTTTTCACTTAAATACTATTATTTCCACCTAGATTCTGTTTCTCCGGTTTTTGCATCTGTTTTAACTTGTTTTTCCAAACTAGCGGTTTCAGGTCCTTGACCAGCGTTGTCTTTGTAGAACTCTTTATATATTTGACTTCTTTTATCTATTTTCAAAATTTTTCCAGTTTTAGGGTGTTTTCTAACAATATAGTTTTTTTCACCTTCTTGGGTTTGTAATAATGCTGATTCTTTATATGATCCTCCAACGTGAAGCGGTGACCCTGCGGCTATTGAGTGTTTACTTGTAAATGGTTTCATTTTTTTTTAATTTATTTAGTTGTTTATTTTTTCTCTTTTAAGCAAATATGTATCTGTGTTATCTCCACTAAAAACACATTGTAACGTGTCTTCATTTATAATAGTATATGAAAGTCCAATAGTATAACCATTTTTTGGATTATATATTGAAGTTGTAATAGTAGTATCTGTTTGTTTCAGTATTACCTCGTTAAGCGTTGCATCTTCTTCAAAGCTATAATTAATAATTTTAACCACAGCGTAGTCGCTAGCTAGCATTACAGTCTTGTAAGATGAATCATTCATAACCCAAACACCTTCAAATGCTTTTTGAGCTTTAGACGTCAGTACTGTAAAAAATAAAGCTAATGTAATAAGTATTTTTTTCATAATATTAAATTTAATTGTTATAATATAATAATTACATATAATTGCAAATGTTTATTTTTTAATTGGTGTTTCTGTTACGTATTTCGCGCCAGGAAATTTATAGTCATATCCTGGGTACATTATTTTTGTATATCCTCGGTTGTCAGTACCTAGTACTTTAAACTCAACTCCTTTCATTGTTATATCGCCTCCTAATATAATATTTTGAGACTTGTTAACGTCAGGGCTGTTTTTTAAATAACCTGTCTTAGATGTCTTCATTTAAGATCGTTTATAAGCTTCAGCTTCCCAAGGTAGGTTTTTAGCACCTTCTTCCATATCAGCCCGTGAATACTTTTTACCTTTCCAATATACATTGTCATCGTCGTAATCTAAATCACCTCTATCCATTTGTTCTAAATGAATTTTTTCGTGAGCAACTACGTCTTCTACTTGATCTGGATGTAAATCTTTATTTATGGTTATAGAACCATTATTATTAGCTTTTCCCATAACACCATCTTCCATATCTACTCGATATATTGGAGTGTTGTCCATGTGGAAAGGTGGATTGTTTAGTTTAAAAGCCATATTTATTTTTTATAAGGAAATATTTTATTTAGTATTTCTTTTCTTTTATTACAACCGCATCCACCTGGTATCTTATCAGCTAATTTTTTAATACCAGTTGCTTTTGTAAACTTTTCTATTGAATCTCCTAGTCCTTGCGATATATTATTGTCCATACTTATTAAAGTAGTTGCTTTCATCTTTATCAAAAAAACTACCTGATTTAGAATTAAACTCTGCTTTAGCATTGTAATCTTTGAAGCCTTTGTCAGTTGTCTCTTTTAGCTTTTTTGAAACTTTTTTAGTTTCACCTTTGAACTCAGCTTCTTTGTCAGCTTTTGTTTTACCGCCTCTTGGCGTAAAAGCCGCAGCTATATTATCTTGAAGTCTTTGAAAGTGTGGAGCTGTAGAAACGTAAGCGTAATCTAAAGGGCTATCTACTTGAGTTTTTTTTTTATAAGTATAAGTGTCGTCTCCTGGAAACTCTTGCTCGTCTTCAGACTCGTAGTCATAATCTCCCTGGTTTATTTGAGGTAGTAAAGCTGAGTTTTTATACATCTCTTTATCATCTTTTTTAGCTTGTCTTTCTAGCTGCTTGAGAGTAAATGTTTTTACAGGGTTTTTTTTAGAAAATTTTTGTTGAAATGGTGAGCTCATTATTTATATGTTTTTGCGCGTTGTGTAATTGGTCCAGCTCCACTATCGCACGGATATTTAGAAACTTCTAATCCATCTTTGCCTGAACTAGATCCTTTTCCCATTGGGAAACCTTCTTTACTAAGTGGTCCGTCCCAAATAGCGTTTTCACCTACCTGACCTGATAGATCTACTTTTAAGTTTTTAATGTTTTTCATATTAGTATTTTTTATTGCATTTTTTTAGTATAGGTGTTACAGAGTTTTGTCTTTGATCTGTGCTGCCAAACATTCCTTGTGCTGCGTTTTGAGCTGAATTAGGGAACACTGCGTTAGCCACACCCGCCGCTGATCCTTGGTTGTTTGGCTGTGTAACATCTTGGTTTCCTTCTAAAGCTGAAACTCTATCGCTAAGTTCTGATATATCACTACTGCTTCCAGGCACTGCGCCAGCTGCTTGGCTTGATCGTTGAGCAGCTGCTCCTGAAAGAACTCCAACGCCTTTACTTGCGTTGAGTGCTTGTTTTTTTTGATTTCTATAATTTTGCATAGAGTCTACCATTCCGCTAAGGCCACCTCCTTGCTGTAACATGTACCCGGCCATGGATTGATCTGGATTGAAACCGCTTGCAGCACCAGCAACCTGATTTACTGGTGAGTTTCCAGTTGTAGCTTTAATGTCTTGTTTGTATGTTGGCATATTATCTATCTTTATCTTTGTTTACATTTTTTATAGAAGTTATAAGAACTTTATCAGTGTACGTCTTACCCTTCATTATACTGTTTCTGTGATTGCTAGTTGGTAGATCATCTTGACCTAGTATAATTCTATACATATGCTTGATTAAATGCTTACATTTAAACGATGTTTTGTATATATGATACTTTTGAGTTGTTCTATTTCTTTTTCTCCAAACAACTATCCAACCTTCTTTCAGCAAACGGTTCCAGCGGCGGTTATCCCAACTATAGGAATAACTACCAGCTTCGAAATCTTTTTTTGTAAACATATCAATACAATCTAAGTATATCAATAACTCTAGATCAGCATCGTTAAGGTCGTTGTTTCTGCAAGCCCATTTACGTATTATACGATAATGTTTAAACAGATTCATATTTTTTATGTCATCTGCGTCTAGCCTTTTCATAAAACAACAACTACATCTTGCGCTTTAATAACGTGATATGTTTTTCTGTGTATTTCTATCTTATGCCCAGCGTGTCTATCAAAGAAGATTTTATCACCTTCTTTTAATCCTTCAACCTGTTCACCAGCTGATAATACATTAGCTTCAGTGTAACGAATGTCTTCACGTTGATTTTCTGCAAGAAGTAAACCACCTTTTGTTTCGGTGGTTCCTTCTTTTATTTTTTCTATTATTAAGTTTCTACCTATCGCTTTCATCAATTCTTAAATTATTGATTACACAATCAGTTGATAATATAGTTGTCGCTACTGAAGCTGCATTTCGAAGAGCGCTTTTGGTAACTAGCAGAGGGTCGATAATACCTGACTTAATCATATTTACCATTTTTCCTGTAACCACGTTTAGACCTCTTCCTTTAGCTTTAGGTAAATCCGCATCTGTTATACCAGCGTTTTCTAGTATTGTCTTAAATGGTGCTCTAATTGCTTCTAGGAGCAGTTTTTCACCATCTGACTTTGGTACTATACTTGTTGCGGCGTTTAACAGCGCGATACCTCCTCCAGACACTATACCTTCTTTTATAGCAGCTTTTGTAGCGCAGATAGCATCTTCTGCTCTATCTGTTTTTTCTTTTAATTCAATATCAGAATTAGCACCTACTTTCACAATTGCTACTCTAGCAGAAAGCATACCTAATCTTTTTTCGAGCTTAATTATCTCATAAGCCTGCGTAGCTTCTAGTAAATCTCTTTTTAGCTTGTCAATTGTAGCTAAAATCATTGGTCCTGATTCTTCAAATTGAAGTATAGTCTCAGCATGAGTTGTAACGGCTTTTAAACACGTTCCTAGGTGCTCTGGTTGGATTAAATCCATATCGTCACCTAAATCCTCATTTATAATCGTAGCATTTGTTAGAAGCGCTAAATCCTGTAACACCTCCTGTTTGTTGACGCCTTGAGTAGGACCGTTTATAACGTTAACTCTTATATTGCCTTTATTTTTGTTCATAGCTAAAGCAGATAAAACACCTTGTTCTAAGTCGCCGATAATCAGCAAAGGCTTATTGTTTTTTATTACATACTCTAGCACAGATTGAATCTGTCTTATTGTATCAACTGGTGATTCTATTAACAACACTAACGCATTGTCTAGTTCAGCTGATTTATTTTGAACATTAGTTATAAAATGAGAGTTCGTAAGACCTTTGTCATATTGAACGCCATCTACAACCTCAACTTCTGTTTTTCCATCTTGTGACGTTTCCATCATTACAATCCCCGTGTTATCTACAGCTCTAAAAGCATCGGCTATAACTTTACCTAGCTTTGGATCGTTATTTGTAGATATTGTGGCAATGTTGTCAATCATGTCCCCTTCAACTGGTAACGAAACACTCTCTAGGTATTTTATAACCTTATCAACACCGCTACTAATACCTTCTTTTAATTCTCTTGAGTTTGTTTTATCTGAAACCTTATAAGCTTCAGTTAATATAGCGTGAGCTAAGACCGTAGCGGTGGTTGTACCATCACCTGCTTCTCTCACTGTTTTTCTTGCTGCTTCTTTTAAAAGCGTAGCTCCCATGTTTTCCACTGGGTCTCGCAAGATTATTGAATCTGCTACTGTTACACCATCTTTTGTAATGATTGGTTTTCCAGTATGATCTTCTAGCATCACACATTTGCCGCTAGCTCCTAAAGTGGAGCTAACAGCTTTTGTGAGCTTTTCTATTCCTTTAAATACGTTAACTCGGGCTTCTTCACCGAAGTTAAGGTTTTTGACAATTGCGTCCATATTTGATTTAATTTAATTTAATTGAGTGTGGTTTATTTAAAGGTTTTTACTACTTTAGGTCCGTCGATAAATTCAACTTTCTTCAAGTAATGCGCTACTGTTTGGTCGATAGCTGTTTCAGCTTCTTCTAAAGTTTCACGCCTGGTAACATCATGCCAGTTTTCTGGATCTTCGATGTCTTGGTACTCTGTTTGGTAAAATCCATTGATAAGCTGGACAATTCTCCAGTTTTCTTTGTTAGTTATGTGTTTCCATAGTTTAACTTGGCTTTTGCTTGGTTGTGGGTGACTACTCCACGATTCAGTCTGGTAAAAAAGTGTCATTGGTTTTGGTTTTAAAATTAACATTGGTTTTATGCTTTTGTAGCATATGGCTATTATTACTCGTTTTACTCAATATTTACTCCCCTATTGTCATTGTTACAGACGTAGGGTTTATTAAAGATTCTATTTGACTAGCAATACCAGCTTCAATAGATTCTACAGTTTCTTCTCCCATAGCTTCTTTTGTCCACTCCACAACTATTTCATTAGTTAAGTCTTCAAATGGTATAAAAGCGCCGCCTTCACTTAAAGGGACGATTTGAGTACCTATTGCATTAGATGAATAATCGCCATCAGTCCCTGTCACTATCCAGTGTACATTATACACTACATCCGTCTGTTCGTCCTCTTGAGGATGTACATCCACTGTTTTGCAATTCCAATCGTAAGTTATCATATTTATTTATTTTCTAATTTTTGTATTCTTGTTTCTAATTGTTCTATTCTTGTTACAGCTTCTTGAAGAGCTGCTGTCAATAAAGGTACTATTTTAGCTTGATCTATTCCTTGATAAGATGGTTTATTATTTTCATCAACCGCATCTTTTTCACCTGATATAGCTTCTGGTATTACTTCAGCCACTTCGTGAGCCATAAAGCCATCTACTTTATAATCGCTTGGTCCTTCTTTCCAACTAAACCTATTAGGTTTTAATTCTTTTAATCTACTTACTGCGTCGTTTATAGGTGTAATATTTTCTTTAAGTCTATAATCCGAACTCGTATTGTATTGAACTCCGTATTGGTTCATGCTTATATAACCCCTAACAGCATTATTAGATCTTATAAATTCAATCATACGACCTGACGCACCGGGGAAAGCAGTTTCAGATTTTATTCTCATCAGCTGAGAAGATGATGTTGAGGTAGTTCCTTTTATGTAAAGCTTAGAAGAAGGGGAAGTTTCCCCAATCCCAACGTAGCCTGTGCTGTTAATACGTAATCTTTCACTGTTTTGAGTTCTAAATGTTATATTCGCTGCTTGAGTGGCGTTAAAGTTGAAAACCCCTGTTCCTCTATGAATTAATTCAGAAGAAGTATTAGCACCGAGACTATTTCTAATTATTCTAAGACCATAATCGCTGTAAGTTGAATCTCCCACAAGATCAATATAAGCGAAACCGTTTGTAGTCCTGCCGTTACCAATTTGAATAAAGTTTGCTCCGTTATTGGCGTAACCAACATCTAATCCGTTACCTGTTATTCTAGTGCTGCCTGCTACCTCCAGTTTTTCGTTAGGACTAGTTGTTCCAATACCAACATTACCTGAGCCATTAATAACCATTTTTTGAGTAGCATTAGTCCAAAACTCCATGTTGTTGGTGGCCATTTCATATCTAACCCTACCTTTAGTTTGAACTGAGCCGTTACCAAACCAAAGCTCAGCTTCATTAGCTCCTGTTATTGTAACAAAACTCCTATTGCTGGCTGTGCTCTCGAATATAGCTGATGTTCCACTCGCAGGAGACCAAGTGCGAAGCGTTCCGTTTGCCACGTGAAGTTTTGCTTGAGGACTAGTCGTTCCGATACCTACGTTGCCGCCTAAAGTTCTAATCGCCAAATTTCCATTAGCTCCAAATATACTAGTATCGTAGCCTACGCCATCCCAATCACCTAGTTGTAACAAACCCGAATCACCTTTAGCCCAAGGAACTCCTTCTACTAAATAGCCATCACCTCCAACAGAGTCAATCTCACCTGCGACTTCCAGCTTAGAGCCAGGACTAGTCGTTCCAATACCTACTCTATTGTTTGGCTCATCTACGTAAACAGTGTCTGAAACTAGTGTGTTTCCATCACCAATCCATATTCTACCGGTTGGTAGGTTAGGCACATCGTTTGATCTAAGTAAAGCAGCTACAACAATGTTACCATCAGCTGAAGTACTTACCCTACCTACTTGACCTACGTTTTGAATAAGATTCGTAGACCCAGTTGGTTTTGTCAAAGTAAGTCCACCACCTGATTTTACGTATATAGTATCATTTTCGTTTGGAGTGCTATTGTCTATTGGTGATGTTATTAAATTTCTTAATTTACCAACAACAGTTGCTGTACCTTCCCCGTTAGGTGCTAGATCTTGATCTAATAAACCAAAACAAGGCATTTTATTATCACCTAAATTATTAGTTGCCGTAGAGTCAGCATCTGCTAAATCAACATAAAGCCTAGGTGAAGCACCAACACTTCCATATATGTAAACTGGATCTCCTTTTACTAAATTAATACCACCGTTTGCTGAAGATATATTTTTTACTTGTATATCTATAGCTTCTGATGATTCAGAAGCTGTTGGTAGTACTATTGATTTTAAGTTTATTGCCTCTACGTGACCAGTGGTGTTTGTTGTAACTGAGTCAACAGCTGTTACGGTATCACCTGCAGCTGGAGTTATAGTAGAAGTATTGTCTGTTCTTGAAGTTAAATCATGGTTAACCGTTACAATTGGACCTGTAGAGTTTACGGTCGTTATATAGGTTCCACCCTCTACATCTGTTACATCTCCTTGTGGTATAGTCGGGAAGGTTTGTAAATTTCCAGCACCATCAACGTATTCAACAGAAGAGCCGTTCATTGTGATATCAACAGAGGGATTCACAGTGGCTACGCCACCTATATTTGCGGTAAAGGCATTTCCAGCGTGTGTAGTAGCTACTGAAGTTACTGTACCTTGAAACTGATCTGTAGAGTTTATAGTTAACTCATTTAAAACTGTGTCGTACAATGTTGTAACATTTGTACCACCAATAAAGCTAATTGTATCTCCGCTTAACACAGATTCGCTACCTGAATCTCCAGCTACAGTCCACGAATATGTTCCAGGTATCGAAGCTACAGTAGCCCATGTATTAGATTTAGTTAAATACCTTTCACCAGTAACAGCGTTACCATCTAGTGCTGTTAAATCAACTTCACCGATATTTACATCACCTGTTGCGCTTGAGTTTATATTTCCATAAGCTACATACACTCCTGTGTTGTTGTTACTAAATGTTTCTACTATATTAGTAGGTATTGTTGGTAGTGTAAAAGTTGTGAGTTCTTGACCTGTAACATGACCTGAAGAGTTAACACCTACATTAGATGAAAGAGCCGTAAAAGTTCCGCCATGCGTTAAAGTGGTTGAAGGAGTTGTGTTAGTTTGAGCCTGAGAATCGTGTGTTACTGATATAGTTGTATTTCCAGCTTGGTTTGCTGTGAATGTGCCGGTTCCACCTAAAACTCCAGTTCCTTGAACCGTTAAAGTTCCATCTCCTACAGTTGGTATAGCTGGAAATGTTTGAAGATCACCTTGACCATCTACGTATTGACTTGCAGTACCTGCCCATGTAAAGTCTAAGTCAGGTGTAGTTGTTGGATTAGTAACAGCTACATCTAAAGCGTCTCCTGTTGTTGAAGCGCTTACGTTTGTTACTGTACCGTCAAACTGATCGTTAGAAGTTACTGTTAAGGTGTTAAGACTTCTGGTAACTGTTGTAGTTCCTGCGCCTATAATTAACACATCGTCATTAGAAGCGTCTGAACCTGCTAGTCTTACACCAGCTGTTCCATCCACAGAACCAACGCCTTCTAAATTGTAAGTTGTATTTAAGTCAGTGCCATCTATAGAAAGTTCTGTCGCGCTAACTCTGGTAACTGTTATGTTAGTTCCACCGGTTAGTGTTACAGAATCAGATGAAGCGTCACTACCTAATAATGTTATATCAGTAGTAGCAACTGGCACTGTTAAGTCGTAAGTTGTGTTAGTATCTGTAGCGTCTATAGTTAAAGTTGTACCAACTAGTGCGGTAGACACGTTTGTTCCACCTACAAAAGTTACTATATCTGTTGAATTAACTACAGTTGGTCCGCCAGTGTCTCCTTGTATTTCCCACTCGTAAGTTCCAGGTATTGTGCTTATCTCAGCCCACTTATTTGTTTTAGTTAAATAACGTTCTCCTGCAGCTGCATTTCCATCTATAGCTGATAAGTCAGCTGTTACAACAACATCACCAGTAGTAGGTATGGTAGGTGTAAGATCTATGTATGTACCGTCAGTTGTATCTAAAGTTTCAACTATATTACTAGGTACTACCGGTATTGCTGGAAAAGTCTGTAAATCACCAGCACCGTCTATGTATTGAGTTGCGTTACCATTTAAACCTATAGCTAAAACTCCAGCTGTGGTTATTGGAGATCCAGTTACTGAAAATGCATTACCAGCATGTGTTTGACCTACGCTAGTAACTGTACCTGTTGGTATAGTTGGAAATGTTTGCAAGTTACCCTCACCATCTACATACTGTAAATTAGTTCCTTCCCAGTTAAACGCTATAGTTCCAGCGCTTGTAATAGGTACACCAGCTACACTTAAAGAGTCTCCATCTATAGAAGCATCTATACTGGTTACTGTTCCAACAACTGTCACATCTATTAGTATATTGCTACCTGTGTCGGTTAGTGTCACATTTGTACCAGCTTGTAATTTTACTATATTCTCTGTTAAATCACTACCTATAAGTCTTATATCTGAATTAGGACCGTTTTGTATGGAATCTAACTCGTAGGTCGTGTCTAAGTCCTCGCTAGCTAAAACAAAAGAGCACGTATCATATATTTTCTTTTTTTCAATATAACCGCTACCACCTATGAAGGTTAGGTTTAAAGTGTAAAAAGTTGTTACACCAATTTGAGTGTATGAATCTATTTTGTAATGACCAAAAGTACTTATTTCGTTTTGTTCACTAATAAGTATTTCGGTACCTACTATGTAATCTAAAAACCCAACTGTATTTTGTCCGCTAATATCTATAGCATTTATATTTAACGACGTTATGTTTGAGAAAGGCGTTAGATTTGGAACACCGGTTATATCACCGTCGCTTGCACCTGATACTTCAAACTTATAAAGCATACAAGCTGATATAGATATAGTTCCAGTTATGTTTATATACTCACCAACGGCTTCAGCCGTAAAGTTTCTAGTCATTAAGTTGCTAGCTCTTGTGCCAATCCAATAATCCTCTGGTTGTACAGGTAAATGTTTAGGGTATGCGCTAATTCTAGCCATATATTTTTATTTTATTTTATGCGTCTTTAACAAATCTGATAAATAAACCCCAACTGTTCGCATCGGAAAACCCAAGAGGTCCTAAATCACCTTGGGGTGTAATTTGCAACCCCCATCCAATAGTGGAGATTGAAGCTATATCTGTCCAATATCCCTCAGCTCGTTGAGGTAAACTAAAAAGAATACCCCCTTGTGATGACGATGCAACTGATGTATAGCCATACCCTTGAGAGTTAAAACCGCTATCACCTAACTCAGTTGTGTTGGTTAATAAAGATTGATCCCAATTGCCAGGGCTTGCACCGTATCTATTTTTATTTCCATTAGGAGTAGGGGATGGAAAGCATGGTGCGGTTTCTAAAGTATTAAAATCACTAGGTGTTGGCAACCTAAAGCCAACTGGTGGTTTCACTAAGTTTTTAGCAAAATAATTGTAAATCAATCCATAACTAGCGTTATTAGCGTCAAAATCCCAATAGCAAGCAGCTGGGGTTTGGTTGATCCAAGCTGCTCTCCATTCAACTCCATTGGTTGAGATAGGTATATTACCACCTGCAATTAACTCTGTTTCATTAGAGTTTGTGTCTGTCCAAATTAGATTACATATTTCTACTTGTCCAGAGGGTGTTGATGGAGGCCAAACAAGTTCAGATCCATTGTATATTTTCTGTACATCCATGCTATTAAGCTGAATGTTTGTTGGAGTTACGCCGTTTATTTTAAAATCCCCCATTACCCCACTATTACAGTTAGCCAGTTCTGGTTAGAGCCAAACCCAGCGTCATACTGAGCCTGTGTCAATGTTACAATCTGTGTTATCTTAGGCACGGATGTCCAAATATCTTCGTTATTTTTAACTACATCTGGAGCCGAAACAGTGATGTCTCCTGTTGTATCTGATAAAACTATGTTAGTACCTGCAGTAACTGAGCTTACACCTCCAGGTTCACCAGTTAATCCTTGTATACCTTGTTGTCCTTGTGGACCTGTAGCTCCAGGAGCTCCGTCTGTACCATTCGTTCCATCAACACCATCAACACCATCAGCTCCAGCTGGACCGGTAGCGCCTGTTGCACCATCTGTCCCATTTGTACCATTGGTTCCGTTTACTCCTGCAATACCTTGTATTCCTTCAGGTCCTCTTAAAGGTCCGATGTTCAACCAAGTGTTTCCTACAGTCCACACGTAACCATCTCCAGCAGTAGCGCCACCACCTGTTTGATCTATAATCCATAAATCACCAACTGTGTTACCAGTCGCGGGTAAATCAGCTACAGTAGGTTTAGTTCCTTGTATTTCTATAGACGTTCCATCCGCACCCGCTGGACCTTGAGCACCATCTTGCCCGTTAGCACCATCTGCTCCATTAGCACCAGGTGCTCCATCCGCGCCATCTGCTCCGTTTGTACCGTTTGTTCCATTTGTACCATTAGTACCGTTTGCTCCAGGAGCTCCATCTTGCCCTGCTGGACCTGGTACGCCTTGTGGAATTTCAGCCGCTATCAAAGAAGTTATATTACTAACTTTAAAATTCTTAGTTTTAGGTAATTTATTTGTGTTAGGATCTGGTATCGATGTACCAACTAGTAAGTCACTAGACTTAGGTGTACCTATTGGGTATATGTTTATTTTAGCCATGTTTTATGTTTTTATGCTGGGTATACTCTTATTTCTATAAACAGATTTGCAGAATCACCTGTTTTAAAGCTTATAACATCTAATCCTTGACCTGTGAAATCAATTGTGTGAGCGCTATTTAAACTTCCTTGCTTTCCGTCTACAAATACCATTATTTTATCAATATCTACCCATGCTATGTTTGGTGTGATCGTTGAGTAGTCGTAAGCAGGAGCTTGAGTAAATTCAGTGGCGTATGTAAAAGCTCGTCCTGTTGTGTTGTATATTACATTTTGAGAGTATAATGGAGTGCCTTGTATGTTTGTAACTGCAACCTGTGCTGCATAAGATTGGTAAGGTAAGCCATCAAAAGAAGGTGCTGCCCAAACGTTATCACCTCTAAGAAATGTAGTAGCGTCCTTAGTACCTGTAGCACTTAAATCGTATGTTAAATCACCAGAGGTTGTAATGTCCGCGGAAACACTAGAGACAAAATCCCCGTTCAAAGCACCCACGCGAGTTACGGTTCCAGTTCCGGGTTGACTTGATGTATAGTTAGGTATATTTAAAACCCCACCTATTAAAGTAGAAGCACCTGACGTCCCATTTGTAGTAAGTGTTATAGCATCTGGTATTTGAGGAGTAGGTATGTTTAATACTCCTGCCGCTAAAGTAGCAGCGCCAGTACCTGTAGTAGTAAGACTTGTAAATGGAATATCTGGAAAAGCAACAAGGTTACCTTCACCGTTTACATACTGCGAACTATCACCAATCCATGATATATCTAAAACACCTATAGATGTTACAGGAGAATTGCTTACAACAACAGCGTTTCCATCCATACTAAGACCTACGCTTCTAACTGTTCCCGTGCCTGGTATAGGCGTGAACTCTATAAGGCTTATTACATCACTTACGCTGAAGTTTCTGGTAACAAGTTCGTTCTCTTCATCAGCATCAGGTACCGATGTACCTAATAATAGATCATTTAACTTAGGTGTACCTAGTGGATATGCTTGTGCTATTGCCATTTTTTATGTGTTTTTTGTAACTCTGTTTGTTTTTGGATTATATGTAGCAGACGCTGAGGTTTCATCTGCTCTATCTAGTGCTCTTTCTTCTGCTGTCATTCGATTTCTAGATTTTCCTTTAGCTGTTAGCTCTCCACCTGGCGTCATATCGCCACGTTTCTTCAATAATGCTATAGCAAAGCCCTTGTCTCCAACCTGAGCCATTAGTCTATCCACTAGTTGCCCGGAACCCATAAATCGTTGTGTTTCCATATCTATATATACTTACACATATCGCCGCTTATTTACCAAGACTGTGACATAAGCCCCTTACTAGTATATATTAATAGGCTAGTGTCATACTTTTTAAAAAAAATGTTACATATTTGGGGGTATGGTGTTATATTTCTCCTCCGGGAAGCGCATTCTCTAGGAAAAACGCAATCTCTAGACCACCCCCGCCGACTTTTTACAACCTTTTTCCGTATATATCGGGATTTTTTGCCACACATTTTCTAAACATTTATGCTTTTTTTATTACAAACTAAATACGAGTTATATCGGATAATATAAATGTAACCAATAAATAATAAATAATATGACTACTAACTTTACCTTCGACCAATTAACGGAATGGAATAATTATGACTTAATTGAACAAATAATTTTACTTCAAAACGAATTAAATAAATAATACAAACTGTTATAAAAGTGTGACAATAGCCCCTTACTATACTTAGCTTAATACCCTAATGTCACAGTTTTTAATAACTAAATAAATATTACAAACTAAATACGAGTTATATCGGATAATAATACTGTAAGCAAATTAATACTAATAATAACTAAATAAAATAACTATGCAAAATCTAAATTCTAAAAATCGTATCGAAATACT
>Ga0206129_10001138_pt1 | contig 36969 bp, 20 predicted proteins | sample Helgoland_Spring_8_FD_148616 | JGI IMG/M metagenome (GOLD analysis project Ga0206129, IMG submission 148616) | Pelagic subsurface seawater microbial communities from Kabeltonne, Helgoland, North Sea - Helgoland_Spring_Bloom_20160502_2 | ecosystem: Environmental > Aquatic > Marine > Epipelagic ...
TCCAGTCCAATGCCATTAGCGATGTCTGATTCATCTGCTTGAAGAAAGCCAGCAGTACTGCAATGCGCTTCTAGGAAACAGTAGATCAACTTGGCTTCTTTGGTTAGTTCTTTGAAGGTATGGTCATTCCATTTTAGGGTGTCTAATCTCATGTAATTTCTTTCTTACAAAGATATGGAGGAGGTAGGAGGAGGGTTGTTTTATTAAATATTTGGTAAGGGATTGAAACCTATCTTGATTTTGTATTTATTGGGTACCCTGTGGTATATGGTGGGTTTCTCATTTACTATTTTTATCCATTTATAGATAAAACTTCGAGGTTTTGTCAATAAGAATTAATAATATCTTATCCATTGCCGTAAGGGTCTAATTCCATTATCAAAAACTATTCATGGATTCAATTACGATTATTTCTTATTGTCAATATTAATCCTTATTTTGAGGACAGTTTAATGATAAAAACATCAATTGAAAGAATTATTTTAAACAAAAAATAATATGAAAAACTTCAGACAAATTACCCTTCTGTTCACCTTGTTTACTCTTATTGGATTTTGTTCTGTAGGACAAATTATTTCTAAAGGTGATGCAAGGAAGAATGAAAAATCAGCAAAGAAAGAGGCTAAAAACTTAGAAAAAGATGGATTTTATGTCATGCCTGGTGACTTACCGATAGAGAAACAATTGGCAAGATCTTATGCTCGAGCACAAGAAGAGGACGAAAATGGATATCCAAAATATGTTGTTACTGCAGCAAATGTAGTGGCTGAAACTCAACCAGCTGCCTTAATTGCTGCTAAGGAAATTGCTAAATTAGATATCGCAGGCTCCATGCAATCAACGATTGCGGCGATTATCGAAACACAGGTAGCAAATCAGCAATTCAATACTCAGGAAGCTGCTTCTTTGCAGAAAAGTGTCGCAGCGTCTAAAAATATTATAGCTCAAAAATTGGGAAGGTTGATAACGCTCACAGAATTTTATAAAAAACCAAAAAAGTCAAAAAACGTTGAGATTATTTTAAGGGTAGGTTATAGTGAAGAGATGGCAAGAAAAGTGGCCATAAGTGCGATTAAGGAACAACTTGGTGAGGAGGCAGATGATCTCTCTGAACAACTTGATTCCTTGCTAGATATAGATTCAGAGGGATAATAATACTTTTTTCGTGTTTTATCATGCTTTAAATATTAAGAAATTAGCCTTCTTAGGCATTCTTATTTTTTCTTGTCTCCAATCATTTTCCCAGATCAAGCGAATAAACGGATCTTACAAAATGGAAATAGGAGCCAATATGACAGATGTGGAGGCAGAACTTATAGCAACTCAAAGGGCACAAGCGGAGGCAATAGAAAATGAATTTGGATCTATAGTGAATGCTGTTAATTTTTTGAAGCTCGAAAATAATAATGGTAAGTCGAATCTTAATGTTAATAGTTACTCCAATAATCTTGTTAAAGGGGTATGGATAAATAACATAAAACCCCCAGTAATAAATTACCCTATCCAAAATGGGGTTAGATACATAACTGTTGAAGTATCTGGTCGAGCAAGAAAGTTTGAGAACTTGGGTTTTGATTTAGAGGCCATTCCATTGGACTGTAAAAATAAAAAGTGTGATGCTGCGGAGTTTAAAAGTATGGATTCTTTATATTTTTATTTTAAAAGTCCTGAAGATGGCTTTTTAAGTATTTATGTAGACGATCAAGATAGTGTATATAGGCTGTTACCCTATCTGGAGATGAAATCAAGTACAGTTGCCATTGAGGGGGATGAAGAATATATCTTTTTTAATAATGAGGGTCCTTATGTTAATATGACTAAAGTGCCTTTTGTTGAACTCTATACTAACTATTCTTTTGAGGTAGACTTTATTTATGTCATATTTTCTAAAGTTGATTTTTCAAAACCATTGCTGACAAAAGAAAAAACTACCGACTCGGATAGTTTCCAAGATTGGATTTCTAAGATAGTGGCGAATGAGCAAATATTTATGAAACGAATTGCTATATTGATTAGTAAGTAAGCTATTGTTTTTGAAATAAAATATTTGATTTAGCTATTTCAGTACCTTTTATGGTGGGATTTTGATCTATTTTATTGAGATATCTAGCCATATCAGGCACCTGCTTTTCAATATAATCAAAAGCTTCGCGGAAGGTGAGTTTTCTATCTCTGTTATTTTGGATGCTTTTTAAGAAATAATACGTAAATAATCCGTGTCGTTCGTTGACATGCCATGAGGAGACTTGTTTACCAGTTGATGAGGCCATCAAGATTCCATTTTCTAAATTTGTAATTTCTTTTGGTAATCGTCTTACTGAACTCACATTTTTAATTATGTTGCCTTCGCCTGAGTTGCTTCCCGAGCCCCCAGAAAAACAGGCATCAAGAACAACTGTGGTGTTATCTATTTCAAGTTTGTTTAGATTATCAAAGAAAACTTTTGATGAATAGCCACTAAGTTTCACATTATTTGGATTACAGTCTATAGGCACAAAATAACCCGTAGGTTTTTTGGAATCACTATTTATGTCAGGGGCTCCATGTCCAGAGTAATAAATAAAAACTTCATCAATATCACGCCTTGATCTGTCATATAAATAGCCTTTGAAAGAATTAGAATTTCCGAAAATTTCATTAAAGTCAGTAAATGATGCATTTTCTTTGTAGATGATATTGTTTTCATCAAAACCCATAGCCTGAATAAGGTAATTTCTTATGGATCTGGAATCATTAATAGCATATTTTACATTTTCAGTTTTATTGTAATCTCTATTTCCAATCACAACAGCTAGTGCATTGGGTCTTTTAATGGATGTGATAGGCACATCTACATCTACATCTGATTCAAGTTTCACATCGTCAAATACCACTTCCTCAACTTCCTCCTCTGAGCTTAATAGATTACTCAAATCAACTGCTGCACTTTTTGAATTTATTGGTACTCCGACTTTGGTTTGGAAACCATATTTTGAAAAGCGTTCCGAAGCGGTCAGTGTCACGATTATTGAGTCCTCATTGAACTTGCTAGGAGCTATGAAGGTAAAAGCTTTTTTTACAGGCTCTCCAGGTAACAAAGATGTAATTGGTCGAGATATTCCATCTACCGCAAATATGGAAGGATGATAATTTATGTCCAGTGATATATTTTCTGCTTTACCCTCACCATCATTTTTTAACACTGCAGTAATTGTAATATTTTTTCCCTTTTTGATAGATTTTTGGTCTTCAGTAGCAAATTGTGCATCTACAAGAATTATTTTAGGCTCTTTAAATCGAGCTGTTTTGATTGGAATTAAGGGAATTGATGGCGCTAAACCTCGAGATTCAGTGAGCTTAATTTCGAGATTGCTTTCCTTTTGTTCAAGATTAATCTCTCCAGTAAGAGTTATTCTTTGTATCACTGAATGTCCTGGAGCAATATCAAATGTTGTTGTTGGATAATTAATTTTCAAACCCGTAATAGGATCTTTAGTAGATACTTCTATATTAATATTCTCACCAGGACCATCACCTCTATTTTTTATTTTTAGGTCTATATTCCACACTTCCTCGGGATCTAATGCATTCCCATAGGTCTCTGTTTTTAAAAACTCAAGATCATAAATTGGAGGGGCCACGTATTCAGCAGCCTGGAGTTCAACTGTCTCTGGATATCTAAATCTTTTTTCTTGTTGAGCAATACAGACAATTACATTCAATATTAGCGAAGTAAATAGAATTATATTTTTCATCGGATTATAAGTTTTTGAAGTTGTCTCTTCTCCTCATCTTCTCCATCCAAGTGTATATCAACCAAATAAGTGCCTGCACTTAAGCCGTTGATATCTAGTTTTATCTCTTTTCTACCTTGATGGCCTAAATTTAGTGTTTTAGTTATTACTAATTTACCTGAAATATCCCAAAGATTGATATTCACCTTACGAGAATTATTATTTTGACTGCTCAGGATAACGGGTACAATGAGTTCTTGATTCTCAAGACTGGGATTTGGGAATATTTTACCAATCATATCAATATCAATGATTTCTTCTAGGGTTTTATCTCCATAGTAGACATAAAACTCATTATTACCATTTGAGATATACTCATACTCAATTTCTTCAAGCATATTAACTAGGCTTAAGGACTGCTCATCAACTAAATATAAATTACCTTCTATATTGTCTTTGAGACCTTGATGGTCCCATGATAAGATACCGTTAGATCCTTTTTGACTGCTTTCAATATTGAAATATGTTTTTTCGTCATACTGGATATAACCATTGGTTGATCCCATGGATTTCTGAAAAACTATTTCGGTGTATTTTGGGAATCGAGGAGGGGCTGGATCCCATTGTTCCTCTGCACTTCTGATTAAACTACTTAATTCATATCCGTATTCTCCTACATAGGCTTTGAGGGGGATTGACCAATTGAGCTGGCTTTCAAAGGTTGCAGTTTTCTGAGCATCAGCTTCTCTACGACCTGAGGAGGAGTAGGAGGGAATATCAATGGTTATATTTGCTTCAGAATTCAGGAACGCCCCCTCAAAGACATCCAAGCTACTTCCATCTACATAAGAGGTGCCATTATAGAGTCTTAATTTGTTTAGGGTTATATCATTTTTCAGCAGGTTCAACTCTTCTACATCAGACCAGTAAAGGGTTTCTAGGTAAGGGTTTCCTATTAAATTCCAACCAGATTCAAGACTAATTTTTTGCGGTTCATTATCGGTATCAAATCCTCCGATTTTAATTGTCTTTGGCTCTCTTGTAATTAACATATAACCTTTACCTCGCTGCATGGTGGTCCACCCTTGACCATATTCTGTATATTCATCTTTACCATTAAAAGGACGAGCATAGAGCCTCCAATTTATAGGATCATAAGCACCTAGTTCACTAAAAACATCGGTGGGATCCAGGGAAGTAGTTGAAGGAAACGCTACTACATTGTAGTTAGTAAAAGTTTTGGAGAGCGTTATTTGATCTTCCTCGATGGTTTCCTCCTCAAGGGATCCTGTATTAAATATGATCTCATAAGCTTCTTTCATGGCTATTGAGTCTAAACTAATTTCAGAAGGAATGCTAATCTTATAAGATGTTTGGTAATCAAGTAAGTTATTTGGGATAAAAGCAATGTTATCATCATTGATTTTCCATTCTCCAGCGATGTTTGTATTGGAACTCGTTAGACTGGCAACATTTGCAATAAAACTACCAAATGACGAGTCATAGTATTGATCGAAGTTAATTGTAGGTATGTAATCCACTAATTGAAGGTCCTCGGATGAGCTGTTATTTGTTATCGAGACAAGCCCCTTGGATTGAATACTTTTATGTGTATTTTCTATAAAGTTCACAGCGCTTAGATCAACAAAAATATGACGGAAATATCCAAAAGGAGTAGTAGGATGTTTGAAAACGAAGGTTGTATTGTCAACTTGACTCCAATTACCCTGGACAGTAGTTAGATTACTTAATGTCTGGTCGGGAGAAGTTGCTATCCGAAAGTATGCATTGAGATTAGAATTGTCAAAACTTTCTGGATAATCGCCTCTGTCAAATTGGATTACGATGCTGTCCTCAGGATGGATCCAATTTTCATTTAATATGCTAAAATTCAATAGGTAAAATTCAAAATCACTGGCAGTAGCTGATGCCGCTATATTTGATACTTGAAGTATACCTGATTTTGAACCTTCTGCGACAACAGCAGTAATACTTGAGTCTGAGTTTATTGTAAAATCAGTTGTTTCAATACCACCGAAGGAGAGGGTGTTTACCTCATTAAAATTGGATCCTGTGATTTGAATGCTGGATCCAACGGTTCCACTTTTAGGCGAAAAATCATTAATAATTGGAGTTTCATAAAAGGTGAATCCCGATATAGTAGCTGTATCAGTACTTGTGAATACTTGCAAAAGGCCACTGGCACCATTTCCAATAACAGCTTTTAATGTTTCTGTGCTCTCAACAGAAAAGGATTCGGTAGGGACCCCCCCAAATAGTACATGTTGAACGGCTTCAATATTTTTTCCTGTAATCGTAATTTCAGACCCTTCTGCAGCTACCTTGGGTGTGAAATCCGTAAGGCGGATGATATCATCTATTTCAATTGTAAATATTTTTGAGGTGATGATTTCATTAATACCAAAAGTGGAAAAAGTGAGTATGATATTTTTACCTTTGAGTGCCCCTTCAAGTATTGGGACTTCCAATAATTGTTCAGTGTTTCCGTTAACTAAAGTTATTGTTCCGATGCTGCTAGGGAGATCATAATCCATACCTCTGATGGCTGTGCCAGTTAATGAATAATTGACTCCTATATTGTTAGCGGATGGATTGGATAACTTGACGCTTATTATTAACGTATCACCAGCTGTTACTTTAGTTTGTTTTGTCGCTATTGAGATAGTCGCTTTTTGAATGGCTATAGTGATGGAGTCGAGCCCATTACTGACTTCGCCCACAACCGTAGGATAGAATATTAAACTGTTATTTTCGGCCTCAGCATTTATTGTCAATGTTACCTCTTCTTTGCTAGATCCTGGGGCGAAAGAAATTTCTGGGCTTAAAATTAATTTACTCACGTAATGATAAAGCCTGTGGCTAGAATAAATATTACCTACAGCATCAAACTTGCATCCCCATCCTGCCTTATTAATAATCGTTTTTTCTTCCCCAGTTTCAAGATTTATTTTTAACAATCCATTACTGTCACCACCATTGCCAGTGTGGCCATTAACATATAAATTTCTATTTTTATCAAGTAGAATTCCAACAGGTATCATATTGAGGGACACGACTGTTTCTCCTTGGCCCGCACCATTTGACCATTTTTGTATTCGATTGTTTCTAGAATCTGAAATATATGTATTACCAAAATCATCTTGAGTGATTCCCATAGGTTGATTTAGTTGATTAGCACCATTTCCAGCATTATTTCCTCCAGCAATAGTGATTCCTGCTGATTCTCCTTTGAGCCACTTTTGTATTCTGTGATTTCCGTAATCGGCTATTAACATATTTTCATTGTTATCAAGGAATATCGCATAGGGGTTATTTAATTGGTTGGCATTACTTCCTGCCACCTGTATTCCTGCTACTATACTGCCTTGTACAGCTCCTGGTGTCCATTTCAGTATTCTATTATTTTTGCTATCTGCTATGTAAAGATCTCCTGATTGTGATATAGTAAGTCCATAAGCACCATTAAGCTGGTTTAGCCCTGAGCCAGCCCCGTTTCCACCTGCAACAGTAATTCCTTCGGTACTTCCTGGAGTAAATTTTTGAATGCGATGATTATTAACATCACTGACATAAATATTTCCATTTTGGTCAATGGCAATATCATAGGGTTTTTGTAATCGATCATTACTTGATCCATTTGATGAGGCATCACCTGCCACTATAGGATTGGTATTCTTTCCTACAAAGCCTAAGTCATCATTCGGAGCGGAACCCACATTACTAAATGCCACAGAAACTGGGTCGATATAAGGGTTAGATAATTTTCCTGTTAAAGTGACACTACCCCCAGGTTCTACTGCATAATAGTTAGATCTTATTATAAGCTCTGGAACCTCGGGAGGGTTGATGACCACTTGAATAGAATCATTATTTTTGATAATCAAGCCTTTAGTATCTGCTGAAAGTTTGAGGTATTTTCTGGTTCCAGCATTATCAGGAATCGTAAATGTAAGTACACCAGTGGTGTCTCCTGAATTAATCGTTATTTTTGGAGACAGAGTGATTTTCTGAATCTGGTAATTATTAGCTCCAGAAAGCATAAAAATATCTCCAAACTCATCTATCTCTATTCCATGTGGACTGGAAAGGTCATTACCTTGATTTGAAAGGGTTATGCCAGTTGTAGCTGAAGCCTCCCATTTCTGAATTCTATTGTTACCTTGATCCGTGATATAAATAGTTTCATATTGGTCGATTATCATATCACTTGGATCATTTAGCTGATTGCTGTTATTTCCAGAGCCAAAACCACCTGCAACGGTAGTAGCTAACGTCGTGTTGGTTGAATTTTTTGGGAACTTCTGTATGCGATTATTTCCAGCATCTGCCACAAATAATTCTCCTGAATGATTGAATTTTATATTCTTAGGTCCATTCAACTGTTTGGAGGAAATCCCAGCGCCATTCCCTCCAGCTATTGTTGTGCCATTAGTACTACTTGTTGTGTTTGAAGGGAATTTCATAATTCTACTATTACCATAATCAGAAACATACAAATTGCCTAAACTGTCTAATATAACATCCCAAGGAAAGCGCAATTGATTAGCATCACTTCCAGCGCCGTTTCCACCTGCAACGGTAATGCCTTCTTTGGTATTTGATCCTGCAGTAAATTTTTGGATCCTGTGGTTGTTGTAATCTGCCACATAGATATTACCATCATCATCTCTGGCGACACCCTTGGGATCATCCAGCTCGTCGGCAGCATCGCCTTTACTTCCCCCTCCAAGGACTATAAACAAGCTGTCTCCAGGTGTCCATTTTTGAAGTGTATTTGATTTTGTAAAAAAAAGATTTTCTAGATTATCGACCTCAAATCCCGAGATTTCCTCTTGACCGTTAGAATTTTCTATTAAGACTGTATTTTCATTGTAGCCCAGATAGGAAAAATCTGTATCCATTGCTGCACTACCACTGGTGATTATGGATAGGACGGTTCGATCAGTACTTGGCTTGTTGAGTGTTGCTTGAATGGTGAGACTGTCTCCAGAGTAAATAGTATCTGGCTCCGCAGTTAGAGCAAGCTCTGTGGAGTTATAGGTCCAACTAAATTTAGAGATGGTTATATTATTGTTATTTGCTAAATCTTTAAAGGCATTTGATGTAATTTCAATAGAGGTAAGTGTATCACTTGTTGGAGTGAAAGTTGCAGTAAAAATGCTGTCATTACTGGTTGTTGAAAATGAGCTGATGGTCCCTCCTAAAACATTTAAATCTTGATCGTCAAATCCTTCTATGATTTCGTTTGATTTGAACGTTAAATAGAGCAAAGTGTCGTTGGAAGTAATATTGTTCTCAATAATTGAGGATCCATTACTTGTTGAAATTAAAATTGAGGGAGGAGTCTTATCTTGGGTCCATGAATACACGGAGCTGGCAACATTGTTATTTCCAGAAAGATCTGTGAATCGGTCCTCTGGTATATTTAAATAGATTTTAGTGTCTATAAAATTTTTGACAATTATGGTGAAGGTTGTATCATTTAATTGAGTAAAATCACTAATTTCTGGTAAAAAATTACCAGATCGAGCAATATCTCCAACGGTAAATCCTTGAATCGGCTCGCTACTGGTTAGGGTGAGTAACACTTCAGATTGGTTACTAAAGGAGCCATTGGTTAAGGTATCTGAATCAACGGTAGCCATTAATGACATGGTTGGGGGAATCGTATCATTAATATTGAGTACGATGGGTGAGTTGCTTGCTAAATTTCCAGTGTTTATTGAAGGGGTTAATGTCAGGGATTGATTGTTAGGTGAATCCCCATCGGTGCTTATGGTGAGTGAACCTGTGGTTTGACCTGCTGGGATAGTTATAGAGGGGTACAATGATATTTTTTGAACTCTGTCATTATTTCTATCGGCAACATAAATATTACCTTGGTTGTCTATAGCTAACCCTGTGGGGCCAGATAACTGGTTTGAATTATTACCACTAGAAGCTGAACCACCTACAGTAGTGCCCTTAGAAGCACCCAATTCCCATTTTTGTATTCTGTCGTTATCCTGGTCAGCAATATATAAGTTTCCTGAATTATCTAATACTATATCAGTGGGTGTTCTAAGTTGATTTAGTCCCGATCCATATCCTGTATTACTTGATTGACCAGCAACCGTTGTTCCAGTTGAGGCACCAGACTCCCATTTTTGTATTCTGCTATTTGCCTCTTCAGCAATATAAATATTACCCAGATCATCTACAGTTATGCCATAGGGATCATTAAATTGATTAGCATTATCTCCAGCTCCGTTACTTCCTGCAACCGTTGTTCCAGATGAGGCACCTATTTTCCATTTTTGAATTCTTTGATTGACCTCATCAGCAATATAAAGATTGCCAGTATTGTCTAAAGCTATACCTCTAGGTATATTTAATTGATTAGCGCCAGATCCACTACCATTTCCTCCAGCAACGGTTATTCCAGACAAGGCGCCCGATTCCCATTTTTGAACTCTATGATTGTTTCCATCTGAGACATAAATATATCCAGCATCATCCAGAGTTATAAAGTATGGATCGGCAAGGGCGTTGGCATTAGAACCATCTCCATTACCTCCAGCAACGGTTATTCCAGACAAGGCGCCCGATTCCCATTTTTGAATTCTATGGTTTCCTCTATCGGTAATATAAACAGCACCATTCTCATCTACATATACATCCCACGGATCATCTAATTGATTTGAATTAGAACCACTACCATTTCCTCCTGCCACAGTAGTACCATAAGGATTATATGGATAAGAATAATCACTGTCTTTGGCCGTACCTGAGGGTTTAAAAATAATAGTGCTGTTTTCACTCAAGGCCTCCGAAAGGGTAGCGGTGATTGTGGCTGAACTACTTGAATTGATAAAGTTTCTGTTCAGGGATAAGGATGCCAACTGGTTGGTATAAAACCATATAAACTGCTCAGAGACATCATTGGTATTTCCTAAGGTATCGGTATAGCTATCAGCAATGATGTCAATAGTCACAGTGGTATAGTCATTAGGAGTGAGGGTTCCTGAGTAGGTAAGACTGTCTGTGGTAGTGAAACTACTTAATGCTCCGCCTGAGATGTCAACATCTGAGGCAGTGAAGTTTTTTATTGTTTCAGTAGAAGTGAAAGTTAGCGTGATGGATGCATCGGTACTGGCATCACCATTTTCAATAGTTCTACTTACATTGGCTGCCCTTATGGTGATTTTAGGTTTGGTGCCATCGACAAAAATGGCAGTATTTGACCCGAGTGATCCAATTGTACCAGGAGAGGGTAATGACAACGAAGCACCATTGCCGAATTGATTTTTGATAGATCCTTCATTTAAAGTGAGTGCCTTATTACTGGCATAATCCAAATCTTTAGATTGATTATTTTCTTGAACGGTGTATGAAAATATCAAAACCGTACTATTTGAACCTCCATTATATTCTGCATAAGAATCAATTTTTCCAGTTTCCATTAATAATCTTGGAGTTCCTGTAACGACTACTTCTTGATCAAAAGTGATTTCTATGGATATTTGATCTCCAATTTTGTAAGAACCGTTTGATGAAGGTGCATCCACAGAGATAATTTTAGGAGCTAATTCACTAATTATATCTATTTCAATGGGTGATGAAGATGCAAGAATCGCATTTGTAATTTTTGGAGTCAAGGTTAAAGAACTGGTCTCAGCACTGTCTTTGGCTGATAAGGCCATAGTACCAGAGGTCTGTCCAGGTCCTATTACTATACTGGGTTTAAAAAAGAATTTTTGAATTCGATGATTGTATTCATCGGTAATAAACATATTTCCAGAGGTATCAAATGCAATGCCACAGGGGCCATAAAATTGATTTGTAGCATTTCCATCACCATTACCCCCCGCAACTGTTGTTCCATTTGTTGAGCTTGTTGAATTCGCTGGGTATCGTTGGACTCTGTGGTTACCTCTATCAACGATGTACATACTCCCTGATTTATCAAACGCTATGCCTCGGGCATTTGAGAATTGGTTTGCACCATTACCAGCACTACCTCCCGCAACAGTTGTTCCACTTGCGGAATTTGTAGAATTCGCAGGAAATCTTTGTATTCTGTTATTATCCCTATCAAGGATGTACATACGTCCTAATGTATCAAAAGCAATAATAGTGGGAGCTGACAATTGATTAGCACCATTCCCTTCTCCATTGCCACCCGCTACCGTTGTTCCATTTGTGGAGCTTGTTGAATTAGCTGGAAATTTTTGTATTCTGTGATTACCCCCATCAGCGACGTACATATTTCCTGATGCATCAAAAGCGATACCTTCAACACTTGAAAATTGATTTGCAGCATTTCCAACCCCATTACCTCCCGCTACCGTTGTTCCATTTGTGGGGCTCGTAGAATTAGCAGGAAATCTCTGAATTCTTCTATTATTTCCATCAGCAATATACATATCCCCTGATGTGTCAAAAGCGATATGTTTAGGAGCAGAGAATTGATTCGCATCATTCCCAGAACCATTTCCCCCTGCAACAGTTATTCCATTAGTGAAGCTTGTTGAATTAGTTGGAAATTTCTGTATTCTATCATCATCACTATCAACGACGTAAAAATTCCCTGATGCATCAAATGCAATGCCGCTAGCACCTGAAAATTGATTTGCATTATCTCCCCTACCATTTCCACCAGCTACAGTTACTCCATTTCCTGTTCCAGTATGCGTATAATCCGATGTTGTTGCATCACCCGAGGTTACAAATTCAATAACAATGGTTTCATTGCTGGGCTGACTAAGAGTAGCAGTAATGGTTGCATCATTATCTTGACCAATTTCATATTTGTCTATGCTAGTAGTTACGACCGTTCCATTATAAGACCAATTAAATTCATTGGAGGCTGTATTTATATTACCAGCTGCATCAGTAAAGCTGTTAGATGCTGTAATAATGGAACTAGCTCCTAATTGCGTAGGGGTAAATGTAGTGGTGTATACTGTACTTGAGGATTTTGAAAAATTACTTATTGTACCCCCCGAAACTGTAATATCATCTTGGGTAAAATTTACTACCTCTTCACTAGTGGTTAAAGTGAGTTGAATCGCATTATCTGCTGTCGAGGATCCATCTGCAATGCTAGTTGAGGAATTTATTTCCGTAGCGCTAATTGTAATAGTGGGAACATTATTATCAATAACAATATTTTTATTTGCACTTAGTGATCCTGCAGATCCAGGATTTGGAAGTGTTAGTATTGCCGTATTCTCAGAGGCATCTTTGATGGTTCCTCCATTGAGGATAAGTGCTGAGGTGGATTGGTAGTCTAAATCATCAATGTTTTGTCCTGATTGGACCGTATAATTAAAAATTAATGTATCATTTCCAGATCCACTGGTGTAGTTGACAACCGCATCGCTGGTTCCCGTCTCTAGAGTTATTTGAGGCGTTCCAGAGACGGTAATGTTCTCACTAAAAACTATCGCTAACGTTATAATTGTCCCCGCTTTGTACGCACTGTCAGGAGATATAGCTGTAACAGCGATTACACTTGGTGAAATAATGTCGACTATATCTAGAGTTATATTTTGAGTACTAGACAAGATGCCTCCAGAGGATGAGGGAGTTAAGATCAGAGATTTATTGGATCTAGCATCAACAGAGGCATAAATAGCCAAATAGGCTGAAGTCTGATTTGCAGGAATCATAATGGATGGGCTTGAGTTGAACTTTTGTATTCTATTATTACCATTATCAACGATGTACATATCTCCTGATAAATTGAAAGCGATACCCCAAGCACCTGAGAATTGATTTGCATTTGAGCCTCCTCCATTTCCTCCTGCAACCGTCGTACCATTTGTTGAGCTTGTTGAATTTGCAGGGAATCTCTGAATTCTATTATTGCTACCATCAACGATGTACATACTTCCTGTTGCATCAAAAGCAATACCTTGCGCACCTGAGAATTGATTTGAACCATTTCCAGCATTACCGCCCGCAACCGTTATTCCATTTGTTGAGCTTGTTGAATTCGCTGGGAACTTTTGTATTCTATTGTTACCACTATCAACGATGTACATATCTCCTGAGGCATCAAAAGCAATACCTGTAGCACCTGAAAATTGATCTGCATTTGAGCCTCCACCATTACCCCCCGCAACCGTTGTTCCATTTGTTGAGTTTATTGAATTCGCAGGGAACTTTTGTACTCTATTATTACCACTATCAACAATGTACATATTTCCTGATGCATCAAAAGCAATACCACCATTGACACTTGAGAATTGATCTGCATTTGAGCCTCCACCATTACCGCCCGCAACTGTTGTTCCATTTGTTGAGCTTATTGAATTCGCAGGGAACTTTTGTATTCTATTATTACCACTATCAACGATGTACATATTTCCTGTTGCATCAAAAGCAATACCCCTAGCACCTGAGAATTGATTTGCATTTGAGCCTCCTCCATTACCCCCAGCAACTGTGGTTATTCCCGATAAAGCACCAGGAGCCCATTTTTGAATTCTATTATTAGCTTTATCTGCTATGAAGATATTGCCACTGTTATCTACGGTTACACCATGTGGATCATTAAATTGATTTGCAGCACTACCGCTGCCATTTCCTCCAGCAACCGTGGTTCCAGATGCAGCACCAGGAGCCCATTTTTGAATTCTATTATTAGCTTTATCTGCTATGTATATATTGCCATCGTTATCTACCGCAACACCATAAGGATTATTAAATTGATTTGCCGAACTGCCACTGCCATTTCCCCCCGCCACTGTGGTTCCAGATAAGGCCCCAGGAGCCCATTTTTGAATTCTATTATTAGCTTTATCTGCGATATAAATATTGCCATCGTTATCTACCGCAACACCATAAGGGTCATTAAACTGATTTGCAGCAGGACCACTGCCATTTCCACCAGCAACCGTCGTACCAGAGGATGCGCCAGGTTCCCATTTTTGAATTCTATTATTAGCTTTATCTGCGATATAAATATTGCCATCGTTATCTACCGCAACACCATAAGGGTCATTAAACTGATTTGCAGCAATACCAGTACCTTTTCCTCCAGCAATCGTTATTCCCTCAGAATTATAAATTTTCTGTATTCTGTTATTACCTCCGTCAACGATGTATGTATTCCCTAAGGCATCAATAGCAATACCCATAGGACCTGAAAATTGATTTGCATTTGAGCCTCCTCCATTTCCTCCTGCAACCGTTACTCCATTAATTACACCAATATTATAGTAATAATCACTACTTACAGCTGTTCCTGAAGTATCAAATTTAATAATTGTGGGCTCATTCATGGCGGTAGGAATAGTAGCTGTAATTGTAACACTGTTACGGGAATTGAGGCCATAGGTATTTGCTGAAATAGAGATAAGATTAACATAAGTCCAATTAAACTGATCTACAGCCGTATTATTATTGCCAGCAGCATCAGTAAACAAATTTTCCTTGACTTCAATTGTAGTTATTCCGCTTGAGGATGGGGTAAATGTGGCTGTATAAACAGTACTGCTCGTAGCTAAAAAATCACTAATTGTACCTCCCGAAACAGTTATATCACCCGATGTAAAATCATTGGTAGGCTCACTTACAGTAAAAGTTATCGTCAAAGCACCATCACTAGTGCTAGAGTTATTATTTACTAAGCTGCTTCCATTGGTTGCTGATATGGTGATGGTAGGCTTGGTAATATCATTTAAACTAACCTGATTGTTACTTTGAGATACCCCCATTGGATTTCCAGTAGCATCAAATATGGCGTTTGCGGTTGGATTGACAGTAACTTTTTCACTTCCAGTAACGTAAACGGAGGAGTTCAAGCCGAGCGTGTAACTATGATTCATTTTATACATGCTGACATCACTAGCATCATCATCAGTATCCGCTGAGGCTATAATATCTAGATCTCCATCATTATCTAGATCTGCAGCAGAGACATCCCGAGCACCTTTGAGAACGGCTACTATCCTCCCCGTAAAAGATTCTGAACCGTTATTTTCATAAAGTTTGACATAATCAGTATTGCCATCACCAGTCGCTAAAACATCTATATCTCCATCACCATCAATATCAGTAGCAAAAACATCGTTCGCACCATCAAAAGAGGCATCAATAGTCCTTTTTGTAAAGCTTTGAGAACCATTGTTCTCAAACCAAGATATATCATCGTCTATTGAAGATGCTCCAAGAATATCTACATCTCCATCTCCGTCAACATCCTCTGCATAAATTGATTTGGGCTGTTCAAAGTTACCATTACTCGTTCCTCCATCCCCAATTGTTCTTTCGGTAAAAGAAAGCTGGATGTAACCACCACTGAAAGTAGCCGATGTATTTTCAAACCATGAAAATTCATCCGCTAAGCTTCCTGCTCCCGATGCCATGACATCAATGTCACCATCCCCATCAACATCTGTTGCATAAACAGAATTTGCCCCATCAAAAGTGGTTGAGATATTATGATCAGTCCAATTATCAGATCCATCATTTCGATACCATTTGACATAATCACTAGTATAAGATGCTCCAACTAAATCTATATCTCCATCTTGGTCTAAGTCAATTGGAAAAACATCAACATCTGAACCTCCATTTACCCTTATTTGACTAAAATTTTCATTACCAGATTGTTTATATAGGTATATAGCGCCACTAATATTTGAGGTTACAATATCAATATCACCATCTCCATCAAAGTCCGCAGCATTAATAGAACTTAGATAGTCACCTACATTGGCAATTGTATTTTTTCCAAATGTACCATTTCCATTATTTTTGAACCAAGCAATCTCAGAGCCTACAGGTCCTGTTACGGCAAGGATATCCATATCTCCATCACCATCTAAATCAACTGGATGAACCGCTGAGGCGTCATCGAAATTATCTCCAACAATGCTTTTGGTAAAGGTTGGAGCATTTTCAGTGATACTTGCTGGCGTAGAATTACCTAACGAGGTTTCTCCACGAGTGATCGCAAAGCTGAAATCACTTTTTTCTAAGGGTCCTTTCGTACTCGCTGAGTTATAAACGTTACCATTTACTGTTACATGAAGACTAGAATTATCACTTGAAATGGAGGTTGCTGAGATAGTTGGAGGTACATTGTCATAATTCCAAACAAATGATGAGGTAGCATTTGAAACTCCATTTACGGTGAATGAAGCCCTTGGAATAAAAATGCTTGATTTTCCTGAACCAGACGGTGTAAGCGTAGCAGTATAAGCACTACCACTACCACTAAAAGAGGAAATATCACAATTTTCGGTAATGATATCACTTGAAGTAAAACCATCTGTAGACCCATCTATGGTAAAGGTCATAAATAACGAGTTATCACTTGTTGTTGCTCCGTTTGATATTTTACTGCTGCCATTTGATGCAGTAATTATTGCTAATGGATTAACATTGTTTACATATAGTTCAATGGCAGACGAGCTGGCAAGTCCCGCTCCAGAAGAAACAGAAGGAGATAATCTCAGATATTTATTATTTGGAGTATTACTTTTCACAACGATTGAAGCCGAAGCCGTTGTTTGTCCTGCAGGAACTACAATAGTAGGATTTGAAAAGAATTTTTGGATTCTATGATTATTTTTATCAGCCACATAGAGATTGTCATTTTGATCTACTGTGATTTTCCATGGAGTATTTAACTGGTTAGAATTTGACCCCTGTCCATTTCCACCAGCTACGGTAATCCCTTCGCTCGCTCCGATAAGCCATTTTTGTACTCTGTGGTTATCGCCGTCCGAAACATAAAGGTTTCCTTTGGAATCTAGGGCTACCCCATATGGATCATTAAATTGATTGGCATTATTTCCTGATCCATTATTCCCAGCTAGGATTGTTCCTTCATTAGCATCTGCTACCCATTTTACAACGCTATTATTTTCATTTTCAGCTATATATAAATCTGAATTAAATATGGAAAGACTCCATGGATATGATAGTTGATTTAATGCTCCTCCAATTCCATTTCCTCCTGCAACCGTGCTCCCATCGCTACCACCAGTCAACCATTTTTGAATTCTACTATTTTCATAATCGGCTATAAACATGTTTCCCAGTGAATCTAAAACTATATCAGTGGGTTTATCTAATTGATTGGCAGCACTTCCCGCTCTATTGCCTCCTGCAACAATTTCCCCACTTTTCCCCATTACAGATCCAGCGGCAAATTTTATAATTCGATTATTAAATTTATCGGCAATGAAGAGATTATCATCATCATCCAGGCATATCCCGTCAGGATTCCATAATTCATTGATTCGCTCGCCAGCTTGAATAATTCCTCCACTTGTAAGTCCTCCACCAGCAACGGTTGTTACGCTATAACTATGGTTTGTTCCAAAACTAAATTTTTGTACTCTATGTAGTCTATCGGATACATATAAGTTTCCATCTTTGTCAACAGCTACATCTATTGGAGTATTAAGTGGATTTAAAGAATGTCTTTCTTCATTACTTCCAGAAACTACGGTGTAAGCGTTGGATTGTATATTAGATTGCCTGTAGTAGTCTTGACTTAAACTTCCAGATGGCTCAAAAGTTACTACTGTAGGCTTATTATTACTAGTGGATAATGTAGCAGTTATAATGGCTTCTTCATATTTCTCACCAGATGTAGTTATATTATTATCTGTTAATAATGAAGTTCGATCAACTGATAAGGTGACTGTTTGACCATAACCTAGAGTAACTCTTAAGATTAAAACAGTTATAAAAAACGATTTTAATAATATACGAGACTGACTCCAACGTTTGAGATAAACGAATGACATGTTCGGTAATATGTTATTAGCGCCTCTCATACTCAATTGGGCTCAGGAGGAGCGGGCAGGGGATCTAATGGAGGTTCATAAGTAATATAGACGTACGCTGCGAGGGCAGCACCTGCCACAAAAGGAATGATTTTTACAATGAATGGGATGGAAGGTTTTATTTTGAAATTCTCGGTTCGATTAGTATTTTCTTCATCTCCATATTTATTATTCTTAATCTCAATATAATATCCTTTTCCCTTCTGTTCTGGTTTAGGAAAGGTGTAATTTTTGGTATTGAAGCCAATTGTTTGTCTAGTGATTTCTTTATCAGCATTCATTAAGGTCAAGGTAATTTCGTCATTGTCTTTACCTCCTGTCCATCTCACCTCTATGGGTTTATTTCTTTTTGGTTGACCCTTTACTTCCAGAAAAAATGGATCGAAAATTAGTCTAACTCCCAATTCAAAAGTAACTTTTTGATTAGAATAAATATTTTTACTGTAATCCCAGGTCACTGTATATTTTCCTGGCTTCCTTATATTCGGATTATCGGACAACCCTTGTCCAAGATTTCTTTGCTCTAAATCGAGCGGCGTTTTGAAATCATTTATACTTGAATATAAGAAGACTTCATATAGCTCTCTATCACTATTACCAACGATTTCATATTCAATTTGTACTTTTGAATTTTCCTTATCTGGGGTGATATTGATTATTCTGGATTCCTGAGCTAAGACAAACCAACTTGACAACAAAAAGATGCACCCTGAGAATAAATATTTCATACTTGAAATTAGGAATGATACTTATGGTTTATTACTGATCAGCTAAGCAAAATAAATAGATGTTCAAGATAAGTTCAAAAATTAATATATGTATTGTATTAATACTAATTTCATTACTTAATTTCGGAATGGATATTAGAGAGATTATTAAGACTATCTAAATCGAAAATTATAAAAAAAAATTAAAACGTCATCTATCTACAGCAGATATTGATGTTTTATGCCCTCCAAAAAGCATATTAACAATGAATTCATTACATCTGTTCTAAGATAGTTGAGTTTTACAAAAACGACATTTTCCTTGTTTTTTTAAGAGCGCAAAGGGTAATTCTCCGAAAAAATTTAAACACTTAGGACAGATATAAGCAATCATGAATTCATTTTTAAGAATTTGAAGTCTTTCATGTGGATTAAAAGATCCTGCTAGTGCCGTACCAATAGCCATACCTACTAAAGGAATAGCAGCAAGTCCTGCCCTTAGCATTGTTTTTTTTCCTTGATCTTTTGAAACTATTGTCAGTTTGTCTTTCTGATAAGTCTCCCAAACTTTTTCTAGCTTACTAAATTCTTTAGCATAATCAGTCTCGGCAATTTCTTTTTCTTTCTTTATAAGAGAGGGATATATCTTGTCTAGTTGTAATTGGTAGGATCCCAGTTGAATCTTATCTTCAACGCTGATTATTTTTCTTTTTATTTTTCTGTCATTGACTTTTGTTCCATTGGTTGAGTTCAAATCTAGTATTAGGAAGTTATTTGCTGAGATCCTTTCTATTTCGCAATGATTACCGCTAATTGTGGTGTTTTTTATTTGAACAACATTGTTGCTGGACCGCCCAATTGTAATTTTTTTGTTTAATTTCTCCATAAGTTTCAATTAACGGTTGTTACAGGCATTTCCCCTGAAAATTGTCCAAAGATTATTGGAACTTGTTTGCCTGCTGATGCAGAAATGACCTTACTTCTTACGTATTTATAAATTTCATCGATAACAATGGTATTATTACCGTCATAATCAGCTGCACCCTTTAAGCCGTTTAAGAGATGATAGGTAAAGATTCCATTTCTTATGTTACTTGATTCTTGAGAGTTTTGATTCCATCGACTTGAGAGCATCAGTGCAATGCCTCCTTTTTCTTTTTTGAGTTTTTGATAATAGCTTTCTGTTCCAAATGCTGTATCTGCATCACTATTTTCCTTCTTAATACTACCTGCCCTGCAAGCATCAGCAAATACAATTTTTCTTTTGGCACTCGATAGACTAAATGCTTTTCTTACTTCGCTGTGATATAAGAGATTTTTTTCATTATTGCAGTTATAGGGAACAAAATATCCATTAAAGCCATGTCCAGAGAAGAAAAGTATGAGTTCATCAGAGGAATTTGAATTTGAAAAGATAGACCTCATATTGCTCAGAATATTTTGTTTTGTAGCTTGTTGATCTTTTAATAAGACTATTGAACTTTTACTTTCAGGATATTTATTTACTAAAAAATTATAAAATTCAGATGCATCATCATCGGCATAATTGAGATTATTTCCACATTCATATTTAGATACACCCACAACTATTGCGCGTACTTTAGCATCCGATGATGGATTTTTTTCAGCGATAGTGATGAAACTGATCTCATTCTCTCCAGGTTTCTTTATGAAAAGATTTAGTAGAGAGATGAGTATAAAAACTGAAATTTTCATGGATTTATAACTTTGGAGAAAAAATATTTTTTGCCAATGTTATTACTTTTTTGATCAAGTTTTTTTCTTTGAAGACTTTGTTTTGATCTATTTTTCCTATTTCTATGGCAATAGCAGAATAATTGTCTCTTGAACTTTGATGGCAAATGCTAGCAATAGCTTCTAATTTTAATTTCAGGGAGATATCTTCAGATAATCCATGGACTAGTTGTTTGTCATTGAAGGCTTCAAGGACGCCATCAGAGCAAATAAAAAAATAATCACCGCATTCAATTTTTTCTAAAACATGAATATCTGCCCTTATATTTTTTTCCAGATTCCCTTGTAGCGCACGGGTAATAACATTATTTTTTGGATGATCTTTAGCTTGATCTTCAGTAATAATGCCATTCATTACCATTTCATTAACAAGACTATGGTCCGAGGATTTCCAAATAATTTCTTTATTTCTAATATGATATACTCTACTATCTCCTACATGCGCTGCAACTGCTCTTGTATCGTTGAAATGCAAAAGAGCTAATGTTGTGCCCATGCCTATGGCACTTTCATTTTTGCTTTGATAATTGTTTAATGATAATTCAGCTGAGGATACCGCTGCTTGTATGAAGGAATCATCATTATAGTTTTGTATATTTTTCTTAATATATTCTTGAATTGATTTAATTACTTTGTTACTCGCTACCTCACCTTTGGCAGCACCTCCAACACCATCACAGACCATAAATAACTGTAAGCCATCATTCTGAGGACTGATGTAAATGGCATCTTCCTGATTCGTTTTTTGGCCTTGCCCTTGGATACTGTAGCAATCGAGTGAAAACATCTTTTGTCTACATTATTATGGTTTGTGAATATCGACTATTCTGAACGACGGTACTGGCCTCTTGACTTGATTTAACTTTATGGTCAGTTTTAAGAACAAATTTAGTCCTACCTACTTGTATTGTTTCACCATCCTCTATGTATTCTTCATCCCCAGGATTCAAGCGATATACTTTTTCATTGATGAAAGTACCGTTAGTAGAACTGTTATCTGATAGAATCACGGAAATTTCATCATTATTTATTTGAACTTCTAGGCTGCAATGGATACCTCTGCTGATCCATTGATCTTCATCTTTTGTTATGACGATATCTGGAATTGAGTAGGAGGGATCCATAGCCTTTCTACCAATGGTATTTTTACCAATTTTCAAGTCAAATGTTTTAGTGGGTAGGTCTTCGGTATGCCTAATTAGCCAAACCTTATTTTTGGATTTTGCAGGTACTTTAACTTTACTAACTTTCTTACATGCTGGGCACCTAACCAATGGATTTTTTGAATCTAATGCCTCTACATTAACCTTTAGCGTTTTTTTACATTTGGGATTTCCACAACGAATATTTACCACTGTTTTCGATGAATTTATTCGGATTATACCATATCGTCGACATTGGAGTCATTGTCATAGTCACTGCCATAGTCATCATCGTTAGATGCAAGTTGACTGCTGTCATTGTCCGAAAGGTCTCCAGTTTCATCAAAAGTACCATCACCATCAGTGTCCTTGGCATATCTATCTGCCTGTCCATCATTATCTGTATCTGCTATAATTAGGTCAGGCTCATTATCACCATCTGTATCAACGATTGCGGTATCAACATCACCATCACCATCAGTATCAGTAAGGATGGCATCATGTACGCCATCTTCATCTATATCAACTAATACACTTTCATTAACACCGTCTTCATCAATATCTAAGGGAACCTCTTCGGCAGCCATAGAACTTGATGAGGTGTAGCTCGCGGATTCACTATTATCTTCATTTACACTGTCATCTTGATAAGTTGAAGCTAAGTATTCATTTTCTTCCTCTGCATTTCCGACTGAGGCCCAATATTCTTGTTTATTATCCTCGGACATTTCATCCCACTCTTCCTTATAATAGGTGCTGTAACTATTTCCCTCATAAACAAAAACACCTCCAGCACCGACGTCTTGGCGAGCTGCAGCAAATGCCTCACCAAAAGTCATATCGTCTAGATTTTCCTCGCAGACCGAAGCGCTTCCAACATCTACTGAGCTAGTATCAATTATTGGGGCATCATAAACACCATCTTGATCACTATCTTGAAGCGTCAATGTACCACTTTCAGTTTCAAATTGTTGATCGGGTAGCTGATTGAAGGTAAGGCCATCTCGGGACATACTCCAACCCATATTGGAAGCCATCATATTCAAGGCAACGCCTCCAGCGGCACCCCCTACAACACTTACTCCTAAAGCTGCTTTAGAGTTTTTTGAAGACTTATTTCCATCTAAATTCTCTTGATCATTTTTTGGTATATTTTCTTCCATCATAGTTTGATTTTTTGTTTGCGCTTCGTTTTCTAAAATAAATTTCATCAATTCTGATTCAATTACCTGCAACTTTTCTATTAATAATTGAAATAAAATGGGATTAACAGATTCAATGACCAATTTGATCTTATTGAAAGCAGCAGCTTTATTCTCTTGAGTATTTTCAGTACTTATTTTATCTAAAAGCTCCTCAATGCTTTCATCTCCTCGACAGAAAACGGGAGTTTTCTCACTAGGATTAGGCGTCTCCTCGACCTTTTTTTGCACATTTTCTTCACTCTGGGTTTGAATCTTTGGTTCTTCTGTTATTTTTTGTTCGGCTGTTTCTTGATTCAAATCCTTCAATTGATGGTGGAGAAAATCTTGAGTTGCTTTTAAGCTTTCCTCCTCAAATTTGTTATCCAATGCTGTTGGTATTACTGTCTCTTCATTAGATGGCTCAGGCTGATTTTTTGATTCTTCATCCTTTCCAAGTTTACTCTCAGATTTTTTTTGAAGATAATTTGCTTTCACTTCCTCATAAAATTTAGCAAGTGCAACATTTGTGATCGGAATTACCCAAAGTAAAGCGATACCTAAAGTGAAGAGTGAAAGAAAAAATAAGCCTAAAATGGTTAAGTACAGTATAAATAAGTCAGATTTATAGCCATACATCATCTTCTTACTTTTTTTAATAGCGTCCAAAGCACTAATGGTTTGATCATCCACTAAAATGAAATAAGTTAATGAATAGGAGAGGGCCGCAATGACTCCTGGGATTATGAGCAAGAACAACCATAAAACAACAAAGAGTGTAATTAATAAGAAAGCAGCTAGGGACTTTCCAAAATGAGTAAAACCTTGAAATAATTGTTCTACACTCGCCCCTTTATTTCTAGATATAGATAACCAAAAAGTAGCCAAACCTAAGCTCAATGGACCTATGCAGATTAGGTTGATAATTGATGCAATTAATGCAAAATTAGTAGGGCCTTCTTGGGAGATGAGAGATAGGATACCACTAATTAGTAAGTAAATCACCAAAACAGTAATTGCTATTCCCCAGTTTCCTTTAAGCGATGCTCTTGAAATCTTAATGAAGTTAATATTTTTGGTCATGATGTTTATGGTTTAATTCAAATTACCCAATCGAAGTATTTTTTCAATAATTGACAGATAGAAATTATTAAATCTACATAAATTTAAGACTTTATTTAGTTATTTCCAAGTCACTGATTTTCACGTAATTAAATCATGAAATTATATTGATCATTGATAGATTATTTTTGAACGAAGTAGCTTTGGATATGTGACAGAATTGATAGAAAAAACTGGGAGTTATTGTAAATGATCATTTTCCACCATTCATCTCATATAGACATTAATTATTTCTCGTGATCCAATTACGATTTCTTGTGAAGTACCATCAAAGAATGTAAAAACTAAGGTTCCTCCTTCATTAGGTACGCTAATACTATACTGACCATATAAATCAGTTTTTGTTTTTAAGTCACTGCCTTTTAAACTTATTGCAACATCTGCTACTGTAGTTTTCGCTTTATTATTCTTGTAGTAGACTATTCCTGAAATAGTTTTCATCACTTCTTTTTTATTTAATTCTTGTTGTCTTTCTAATTCTTGTTGTTTGGCTAATTCTTGTTGTTTGGCTAATTCTTGTTGTTTGGCTAGTTCTTGTTTCTTGACTAGTTCTTGTTTCTTGACTAGTTCTTGTTTCTTGGCTAATTCTTGTTTCTTGGCTAATTCTTGTTTCTTGGCTAGTTCTTCCTGTTTGGCTAATTCTTGTTGTTTAGCTAGTTCGTACTGTCTATTTTGCACCTGTTCATCTAGTCTATCTTGTTCTTCTTGTCTAAGGTCTTCTGGGGCCACTCCATTAAGCTCATTTAGTATTTGACTGGTTTGTTCTTGTCTTGCATTTTCTTGGCTTTGAGGATTACTATACATAAACCAAATTGCTCCAAAAATTAAAAAAGCTAGGATTATTAGATAAGCCTTGAAAATGCTTTTATTTTCAGTTTTTATAGTTTTACTTTTATTTAAAGTGGCAGCCTTAATTTCTGTTTGACTAACAATAGGCTTATTTTCTCTGGCAACAAAGGGAATATTTTCCTTCTCACTGTTCGCAGTTTCTTCAACAACAGTATTATCAGTTACTATTTGTTCTTTAGTAGGATCTTTTTCATGAGCTCCTATTTCAATAACTGTAGCATCACTCATTTGAGGTTTAACCGACAGTAAATCAACCACTTTATTAGGCCGATCCTTGGGATCTTTGTGCGTAGCAGCTTGGATGATGGCATTGATATGAGAGTTTTTATCTGATAAATTGGGTAGGGGCTTTTGAGTAATACTACTCATAACTGCAAATTCAGATTCGGTACCGATATCATAAGGGATATTACCTGTGGAAAGGTGATAAAGTGCTACTCCTAAGGAATAGATATCTGTCTTATAATCCACATACTTAGGGCTTTGTATTTGCTCTGGGCTCATATAAATCACGCTACCCATTTTACTGTCAGTGCGGGTACCCATCATGTTTTCTTCTTGCTTAGCAATACCAAAGTCCATGATCTTGACTTGTCCTTTTTTTGTTAAAAAGAAATTAGAGGGTTTGATGTCTCTATGTACCACTTTTTTTCCATGAGCATAATCCATGGCGGTAGCCATTTGCTCTAACCATTCAAGTAATACTTTTTCTGATACCGCTCCTTCATCATTTACATAGCTTCCAAGATCTTGCCCATCGAGATACTCCATGATGATGGCACAGTACTCGTCATTGTCTTCAAGACCAATGACCGCACAAATATTATCATGTTCTAGAGAGACCATGAGTTTGGCTTCTTGGATAAACCTTTTCTTTATCTGTTCGTCATGAAAATACTTCTTTTCGAGTACCTTGATTGCAACCTTCTTCCCAATGTTATTTTCACCCAAATATACCGTAGCCATACCTCCACGGCCGATTTCTTTTTTTACTTGATAAGTTTGTATGTTTTGATTGAGCATAAGTTTTAAAAAGTCCTTATTGGACGGATTCTTCCGTTCATCTCCTTCATATTACGGTTCTGATTACCAAATCCATCTCTAACATCTTGGCCCCAAGCAAGTTTTCTATTGTATTCAGTTGTACTCCAATAATCTAGGCAACATTCCTCAGAAAGATCAAGAATCTTATGATTCTTATACATTAAGTTTAATTCATTTTTAGTGGGTAAACGCCAATCATCGAAACCATTTAAAGATAATTGTCTACAAGCATAAGCACCACCGCCCCAGGCATATAGGCCTAAATCTTCTTGTGCAGCGACTAGGCCATGCCCATTTTTTAGATAAAAAATAATTCCTCCAAATTCAATATCTCCAATTTTAACTGTTTGTCTCCTCTGTTCTATTCTGGCTTGTTCTTTTTTTCTGGCTTGTTGTTGTTTAGCTAATTCTTGTAGTCTGGTTTGCTCTCCAGCTTGTACCTGATCCTGAAAATGAGACCATTCTCTATTCAATTGCTCTTTTTTAGCGTTCTCCTGTCTTTGAGGATTAATGATTAAAAACCAAACTGCTGAAATAATCAAAAGAACTGGAATTATTAGAACAGCCTTATTAATACCTTTATTTCTAGTTTTTATTGTATTCACTTTCTTAGAAGTGGATGCCTTAATTTCTGTTTGACTAACAATAGGCTTATTTTCTTTCTCACTATTTTCAGTTCTTTCAAAAATAGTATTATCAGATACTATTTGCTTTCTATCAGGGTCTTCTTCAGGAGCTCCTGTTTCAATTACCGTAGCATCACTCACTTGAGGTGAAATAGACAGCAAATCCACTACTTTGTTAGGCCGATCTTTAGGATCTTTCTGGGTAGCGGCTTGGATGATGGCGTTGATGCGGGAGTTTTTATCAGATAAATCGGGTAGTGGTTTTTGAGTAATACTAGTCATAACCTCAAACTCGGATTCAGTACCGATGTCATAGGGGATATTGCCTGTAGCGAGGTGATATAAGGCTACTCCCAAGGAATAGATATCCGTCTTGAAATCCACATACTTGGGACTTTTTATTTGTTCAGGACTCATATAAATCACACTGCCCATCTTGCTGTCAGTACGGGTGCCCATCATGTTCTCAGCTTGTTTGGCAATACCAAAATCCATGATCTTTACTTGTCCTTTTTTTGTAAGGAAAAAATTAGAAGGTTTGATGTCTCTATGGACAACTTTTTCTCCATGGGCATAGTCCATGGCATCGGCCATCTGCTCTAGCCATCCAAGTAAAACCTTTTCTGATACGGCTCCTTTATCATATACATAGCTTCCCAGATCTTGTCCCTCAAGATATTCCATGATGATGGCGCAGTATTCATCGTTGTCTTCAAGAGCATTTACCGTACATATGTTATCATGTTCGAGAGAAACCATAAGTTTGGCTTCCTGAACAAATCGTTTTTTGATCTGTTCGTTATGAAAATACTGTTTTTCAAGAACTTTTATAGCGACTTTTTTACCAATACTATTTTCACCAAGATAAACCGTAGCCATACCTCCACGACCGATTTCTTTCTTGATTTTATAAATTTGTATGGTTTGGTTAAGCATTTTTTAAGATGTAATGTCAATTAATTCTACTTCAAAAATTAATACAGATTTCGGTGGTATTGGACCTGACCCTTTTTCTCCATAACCCAATTCGTATGGAATAGTAAGTTCAATTTTACCTCCTTCATTAATGAGCTGCACGCCCTCAGTCCATCCAGGGATTACATCACTTAAAGGGAAAGAGATGGGCTCGCCACGTTCAACAGATGAGTCAAAAACAGTTCCATCTATCAAAGTTCCAGTATAATGCACTGTGACCGTACTTTCATCTGTTGGATACTTTCCCTTACCAAGTTTTAAAATTTTGTATTGAAGTCCGCTAGATGTAGTTTTAATACCTTTTTTTGAAGCATTTTGTTTGAGGTAGGCTTCACTACCTTCTGATGAAACATTTGATTTTGTTTCATTGAATACTTTATATAATTCTTGAGATTGTTCCATACTTATCTGACCCTTATCACTTAATTCCTCTCTGAAGCCAGCTGTAGTAATTTTTAAATCAATGTCTTCTAGCTGTGGTTTGATTTGCTCAGCGAGCAAGGCACCAAAACTGTAGCTTAGGCTATCCTTAAAGGTAATTATTTCAGGTCTTACATTATTTTTTACTTTTCCTTGAGATTTAGTAATAAAAAACCATGCTCCCAGAACTATTAAAAAAGCAGGGATTATTAGAACAGCCTTGTTAATACCTTTATTTTCAGTTTTTATTGTATTCTCTTTCTTAGAAGTGGCAGCCTTAATTTCTGTTTTACTAACAATAGACTTATCTTCTTTTGCAACAAAGGGAATATTTTCTCCTTCACTGTTCTCAGTCTCTTCAATAATAGTATCATCAGTTACTATTTGAGTTTTAGCAGAATCTTTTTCACTAACACTTGTTTCAATGATAGTCGCATCACTCATTTGAGGTTTAACCGACAGTAAATCAACTACTTTATTAGGCCGATCTTTAGGATCTTTCTGCGTAGCAGCTTGGATGATGGCGTTGATACGGGAGTTTTTGTCTGATAAATTGGGTAGGGGTTTTTGAGTGATACTGGTCATGACCTCAAACTCAGATTCAGTACCTATATCATAAGGAATATTGCCTGTAGAGAGGTGATATAAAGCTACTCCCAAGGAATAGATATCAGTCTTGTAATCCAAATACTTTGGACTTTTTATTTGCTCGGGGCTCATGTAAATGACGCTACCCATCTTGCTGTCAGTGCGAGTACCCATCATGTTTTCTTCTTGCTTGGCAATACCAAAATCCATGATTTTGATCTGTCCTTTTTTCGTTAAAAAGAAGTTAGAAGGTTTGATGTCTCTATGGACAACTTTTTCTCCATGAGCATAGTCCATGGCATCGGCCATCTGTTCTAGCCATCCTAGTAATACACCTTCCGCTACGGCTCCTTTATCATTTACATAGCTTCCAAGATCTTGTCCTTCGAGATATTCCATGATAATGGCACACTACTTGTCATTGTCTTCAAGATCTATGACTGCACAAATATTTTCATGATCGAGTGAAACCATAAGTTTGGCCTCTTGTACAAATCTTTTTTTGATCTGCTCGTTATGAAAGAACTGTTTTTCAAGTACTTTCATTGCTACTTTTTTACCGATACTATTTTCACCAAGGTAAACCGTAGCCATGCCGCCACGACCGATTTCTTTTTTTACTTGATAAGAATTTATTTTTTGATTGAGCATAATGTGGATTTATTTTTAGGCCGAATAAATCTAAAATTAATCATAATTTTACTAAATATGATTCATTATTCCACTCATAATAGCTCTACATAAGAATCAATTCAAGCCTTTAGCATTTCAAAATTTGGAATTAGAAATAAAAAAATGTGTTATATTTAGTCAAATAATGTTAAAGTTTTCTCACCGTTGTCCATTAAAATTCTTATAAATATAGAAGATGAACTTGAAACGTGGAGTTATTTTAATTCTTTTCCTATTTACCTTGGTCTATTATTGCTCGGAGCAACGGAATTTCAATCTAAGCGAGCCTCTAAAAACTAAAGATACATTGGAACTACCTCAAACTGTTCGACCTGCTACTGGAAATCTTGATTTTTGAATATGAAAAAGATAATCTATATCGTACTGATTTTTTTAATATTTAATGCACTTGGTCAGGTAGATCAGGTGTATGTAGTAACTACTGACAATCTAAACGTAAGATCGGGACCTGGAACTAAATACGGAATTGTTACTCAACTAAAAAAAGGGCAAGAGGTTGTTGTTACCGAAATTTATAATTCAAGTTGGTATAAAGTCGATGTAGGATTTAATGAGGCTTATGTTTTTTCAAAATTGATTACCAATGATCCTACTTGGAAAAAGTTGAATTTAAGTAATGGATCCGATCCTTATTGTAAAAATATAACTCCGAGGGTGGATGCCGAGATGGATAATTACCTAAAGGTAAATGTTGGCAACAATACAGATGTAGTTATCAAGCTAATGAGGATTAGTAATTATTCTGAATTGTGTGTGAGGATTGCTTATGTCCGTTCTAATGATTCTTTTGAAATAAAGAATATACCAGAGGGTAAGTATTATTTGAAAATGGCTTACGGAAGGGACTGGAGGCAGAAAAATGTTGCAGGTCGATGTTATGGTAAATTTATGCGAAGTCCCCTCTACAAGAAAGGAGACCAAGTACTAGATTTTAACCTAGAACAAAATGCCGATGGCTACAGTATACCCTCTTTTGAGTTATCTCTTGATGTGGTGGCTTCAGATTTTGATGATGATTTTGAAACCAATGGCATTAGTGAAGAAGAATTTAATAATTAGAAATCATCAAGATTTTTTTAAAAAAAGATAATCTTATTTAATATAATTTTTTGTCCCTTTATATGATTGCCACAATGAAGTATTTTGCTTTTCTAGTCGCATATTCAATAGTTTTTTCCTCGCTTGCGCAATCAAATTCTGATAGATTTGAGACTAAAGAGGGCATCAAGCGTGCTGCAGGTTACCTGAGAGATATTTGGCATGGCGAGTTATTTTTTAATAGCACACTATGCGATCAGATGTTGTGGTAGATGATACAGCATTAAAGTACAACGACCTTGATGATGACTATTATTTATTAACGAGAATAGAGATCGATGATGGATCTGTAGAAATACCTTATATGGCGAAGTATTCAGATGATTTTAAGGATAGATGTGCTAAATATCTTGATTTGATTACAACGAAGGGGATGATGGGTTTTTTTAGAAGTGCAGATGAGTTAAAATTTGATACCAATTTATTTCTCGCTTCAACAGTATCTTTTTCAAGAATTATTTTTGTGGTGCCTTTTTCAAATTTGACTAAGATCTATAATTTTATCATCCCCATAAATAATGATTTAATTGGTCAAATCGAAAGGGGCGAAGTCACGAACCTACGCTATTATTTTGAAGAGGCTGGGATGGAGTAGGGTTGCTTATTATTATTTTGATTTACCTTCTAAATAAAAATCAATTTTAGTCCTTGAACCAATCGTTACTTCTTCACTTTTTTTAAACTTAACATAGTCAAATATTAAAGTTTCCCCTTCTTCGGGAACACGCAAACTGTAATTTCCGTCAATATCAGCTGTTGTGCCTATTGTCGTTCCTTTTAGTATTACAATTACACCAATACCATCCTCCCCAGCTGCTTGCCATCTTCCCCGAGATTTGTATGCCCCAAGTGTTACATGACCAGTTATAGTCCTCCACCCATCTGATTTTGACGGTATCATATCTTCTTTTTTGGCCTCTTCTTTCCGTTTTGCCGCTAAATTTTTGGCAATCTCATCATATACTGCCTCTGATTTCCGTCTTGTCTCTTCTCGTTGTTTGTCTAGTTCTCGTTGTTTGTCTAGTTCTTGTTGTCTTTCTATTTCTTGTTTCTTGGCTAATTCTTGTTGATTCGATAATTCTTGTTGTCTTTCTAGTTCTTGTTTCTTGGCTAGTTCTTGTTTCTTGGCTAGTTCTTCCTGTTTAGCTAGTTCTTGTTGTCTTTCTAATTTTTGTTGCTTTTCTAGTTCTTGTTGTCTTTCCTGATCTTCCGCTGAATCAATCCTACTTTCATTAGATAATCCATCTTTAGTATCAAGATAACTTTGTGTGATTTCAGTTGCTTTTTGATCTGTGATGTAGAAGAATACACCACCAATTATAATGATAATCATCGCAATCAGCCAAGGATTTAATGATTCAGGCTTCTTTTGTTTATTAGTTGTATTCTGTTTTTTTTCTACTCCGATTTCTTTCTCTTTTTTAAAATCTTGAGGATTTTTAGCTAAATTATCAAGAAAATCACCTCCTTTATTTAGGGTTTTATTCAAATTAGTTTCTTTAGCACTTTTGGCGTCTAATTCCTTTGATAAGCTTACATCATTCTCAGATTTAGCATCATCTACCTCAATAATGGTTTGATCTGTTCCTTGGGTTTCTGTCGCTTTTTCTTTGTGAGGATCATTCGTTTCAATAACTGTAGTATCGCTTACTTGAGGTTTAACGGATAGCAAATCGGCCACTTTATTAGGACGATCCTTAGGATCTTTTTGAGTAGCGGCTTGGATGATGGCGTTGATATGAGAGTTTTTATCTGATAAATCGGGTAGGGGTTTTTGAGTGATACTGGTCATAACCTCAAACTCAGATTCAGTACCGATGTCATAAGGAATATTGCCTTTAGAGAGGTGATATAAAGCTACTCCTAAGGAATAGATATCTGTCTTATAATCGACATACTTTGGACTTTTTATTTGCTCAGGACTCATGTAGATCACACTGCCCATCTTGCTATCAGTGCGGGTACCCATCATGTTTTCTTCTTGCTTGGCGATACCAAAATCCATGATCTTGACTTGTCCTTTATTTGTCAAAAAGAAATTAGAAGGTTTGATATCTCTATGGACAACTTTTTTGCTGTGAGCATAGTCCATGGCATCCGCCATCTGTTCTAGCCATTCTAGTAATACACCTTCCGCTACAGCTCCTTTATCATTTACATAACTTCCCAGATCTTGCCCCTCGAGATATTCCATGATGATGGCACAGTATTCATCATTGTCTTCAAGATCATTTACCGTACAAATATTATCATGTTCTAGAGAAACCATAAGTTTGGCCTCTTGTACAAATCGTTTTTTGATCTGTTCGTTATGAAAATACTGTTTTTCAAGAACTTTTATAGCGACTTTTTTACCGATACTATTTTCACCAAGGTAAACCGTAGCCATGCCGCCACGACCGATTTCTTTTTTTACTTGATAAGTTTGTATGGTTTGTTTGAGCATCAAATTTTAACAAAAAAATGATATCATAAACTGTGATATTAGTTTACAAAAGTCATTTTCATTAATAAAAATAGATAATTTTCTTGAAGGTTAATAGAAAAAAATTATAATTTGGTTGAGATTGCTTTAGCTTAAAGAAAAATTATTAGGTTATACCATGATAAATAATAACATCTTAATACTTTTAATAATTTTCACTCCTTGCATCTGCTACGCGCAATGTGAGGAAGAGATAGTGATAAGGTATTCCGATATTCCCGATGCTAAATACGTCGGTTGTCTTAATGACCAAGGCAATCCAGATGGGCAGGGAGTCATAACTCATGAGCAGTTCATAGAAGAAGGAAATTTTAAGAATGGTGAGCTTGATGGATTGGGCAAACGCATCTATTTTGAAGATAATATAACTATTGAAGGAGATTGGTCAGAAGGTAAGATTGTTAAAGGAAGCTATGTAGAGAAGGGTTCAGATTATGAATTGAAATACGAGGGTCCTTTTAATGGAATGAGTAGGTTCAATGGTGCTGATGGTTATTTGCGTATTACTCAGTCTGGGGTAACTCAAGAAAAAAGAGGAAAATTTATCAATGGAGATTTGCAAGAAGGATCCATGATAGAGATTCAAGATCAGGCAACTAAAAAGGATGAAGGAAAGTTTGTGAATGGAGAGCTTTACCAGGGGTATTCTTTACTTACTAAAAAGTCAGGTTTAGTAATTTCATCTAAGATAAAAGAGGGTCTATCTATTGAGATAAAACGAAACGATACAAACTATTACAATCCAAATGATATTCAAGGAGACCAAGTAAGTTCTCAGGTAAAGTTGATTAAAGAAGGATCAGAAAATGAAGGAATTTCTTATAAGGTTGAAATGGAAATCAATGGAATTTCTGGAGAGTGGCTCTTTGATACTGGAGCGCAGCTATTTTCTATAGGCAAAAGAATGTTTGACCGATTGAAGAAAGAAGGCATCACTTATCGTGAGTTAAATCAAAAGGTGAAAACTTTTGGAATAGGGGGCTCATCTAATGGAAAGCTTGTGATTATAGATGAAATTAAGGTAGGGGATTTTATCGTCAAAAATGTGGTGGCTAAAGTAAGTTTAGATACGAATTATTCATTAATGGGGATCGGATTTTTCTCTAAATTTAGTGATGTCAGCTGGTCCATGAAAGATGAAAATATTTCCTTCGACAGGTAAGATTTAATTTAATCAACCCTATCCCTCAAAAATCTCAAGATTTCCACCATCGCATAGGTATCCATCTTACAATATTCGAGAAGATATTTTCTAGTCTGGTCATAGTCTCCTTCAAAAGTCCCATTTGCCATCGCAGCAAAAGTAGAACTTGCGGTACCCCCTTCATTGATGTTCAACTGTTTGTAAGAGAGTTCGGGAACAAGGGCTGGCAAGACTTGTTTGATAGAATAAGAGCCTTTCATTTCAGGAGTATAATACCATCCTTTTTGAAAAGGAATCATAAGATCTTTGAGTCTTCTGATGATCCCCTCTAAAGGAACCTGATAATCTGGAAATACTTGGATGAGTTCTTCAATTTTACTTTGTTCGAAAGAGATGTTATATACTAATATATCACCCTCTGAACCGCAGTCTAAAATCAATTGCTTGATAAAACTGATCCGTGGATCTGTTCCGTCTGTCTCAGCCAAAAATTCAAAGTGCTTGATTTGATCAGCTTCTTGTACATGCAGGGAATACTGAAAGGGGATTTGTTGATAAGGTCGGGTACGATCAAATAGGGGCACCCCTGAACCCATTGTTTCAAAATCCAAGAAATACAGCGGTCCATGCAGATCGTCGAGGAACTGATTGAGCCGCATCGAATCAACATAAGAAGTATTGTTTTTCACTCCCTCTACTTGCATTCTCTGCTTATCACTTAATTCGAATTCATCAGGAATGTCTTTGATGAGTATAATCCCTTGATCGTAGAGTTCAAACTTCTTTTTTGTGCGAAGATTTCCAACATCAAATACAGCATCCTCGGGAATATGACCCCAGCACTGCCCCATGAAATCACAAGTGTAGGGACTCGAGCAATATGCTCCTATGGATTTCTCAGGAAGGGTCTCTCGATCAATAACGGTCTTCAGTCTTTCGATTTCCTTAGGAATCCTTGGTAACAATGTTTTAACCTCACTTAAAACCGAAGTTTTGATAAAAAGTTCTTCTACTTCGATCTCTCCATCACGCTCATAGGTGTTGTCAAGATGAACAATGCAGACATCCTTGAGCTTGATGCCATTCTGTTCAATGACATAGCTCTGTAAGGCAGCATCTTGAATATTAACCTCTTTCACGCTTGTCGAGCTCTTGACTTCATATACTTTCCAGCCTTCCTCATCTTCCACCAGTATATCAGCATACACGAAGACTCCATTGAAGAAAAAAGCAGCTTCATAGATCACAGGTCTACCATGATCCAAAGCTTGTCTGGTACTTGCAAGAGCTTTATTGTATTCATAAAATACCTCAGGTTGACAGTTGATACCACCAGGAAAAAGCTGATGTGCTAATTCTCCTACTAAATTTCCTTGATCAAAGATGGCTTGTTGAGCCTCTGTGATTTCATCTTTAAGATTATAATGATGCTTGTGAAAGTAAAGTGCTTTCTCACACTGCAATCCTTTAAGAAAGGTAGACTTGGAAAGATAGTATTTGCGCTTAGCCATTATCGGGTACAGTTTTGCTCGTATCGATCCCAATTGTGGATTGCATCCTCATTGGGGAAATAGAAACATTTTTTGGTATCATCTGGAAAGGTAAGGTGTTTCCAAAAACCTGTAGGAATATGCACTCCTGTATTTCGTACTTGGTGATCCACGTCAAAGATCAGCTCAATCTTCACATCAATATCACCATACTGATTTGACCATTTTCTTACTTGTGCTTCGAGCTCTGCCCATTCTCCTTGATTGAGCCTATCAAGTTGCATCGAACAGTTCAAAAACGAAAAGGTGGTCTTTAGATTTGTGTATGAGTCACTGAACGCAGCAGCAGGAGCGAGGTGCCCTTTGTCCCAAGGATTCTTGGTGTAATCTGTATTTTCTGAGGTGTGAATATCTGCCTCTTTGTAGAAGTTCATGTTTCCTCGATCTACATTCTTAGCACGGTTACTGACTGTGTAAGTAAGCCAATTGGGCTGCTCATAAATCTCATTGTAAGAAACGGTGTAAATGCCTTTGTCTACAATAACCGCTGAGCGTAAGTTCTCTTGATCATTATTGTCTATTGTACTACTTGATCCACATGTACATTCACTTTTATCTATATAAGATTTATTGCCAGATGCAGTGAGGTAATAGCATCCCCCTCGACCTCCTTGATAAAGCTTATGTTCAGTACCAGCAACGATTTTCGTACCGCAGTCAACTACTTGTGCCTGGGTAGTAGGGAGCAGACTTACAAGGATAATGGCAAAGGAGAGGAGGTAGGTTCTGATTTTGGGTAGTCGTTGTTTGTTTTCAAATATAATGAATAACTATGCACTGATATAGTGAGGTTAGTCTGTTTTGTTAAAACCTATTTTGATTTTCTATTCATGACCAACCCCATAGTATTTAGTGGGTTTCCCTTTTACCATTACCACTTAATATGATAATTAACCCCGAAGGCTTATGCTCATGAGATTTCTAAAAACACTAAAGATTTCATATCTTGTTTGTTGATTATAATCTAAGCCAATCATATTCATTAAAAACAATGCCTTATGGGATTAGCTTCAACCTTTACCAATTCAATTGTCAGAGAAATTGGAAGAAATTATGGAAAGTCC